>Ga0207797_1000095_pt1 | contig 59390 bp, 53 predicted proteins | sample PRCRCaboRojoPR_6_FD_187275 | JGI IMG/M metagenome (GOLD analysis project Ga0207797, IMG submission 187275) | Marine sediment microbial community from Cabo Rojo, Puerto Rico - PR CR 10% Liquid 1 (SPAdes) | ecosystem: Environmental > Aquatic > Marine > Coastal > Sediment | place: Cabo Rojo, Puerto...
CGTCGCCCGCGGAGGAACGACGCCTCGGGATCGCTCTCGACCCGCTCGTGGAAGGCGTCGAGTCCCGCGCGGTACCGTTCGGCGTCGATCGACCGGCCGGGAGCGACGGCGGCGTCGCCGGCCGGCGTCTCGAGCACCAGCTCCGCCAGACCGGTCTCCTCGCCCGTCCACGCGAAGCCGGCGCGGGCGGCCGCCTCGTAGGCGAACGGGTTGTTGACGGCGATGCGGGCGGAGTCGAACCCCCGTCGACCGGCCGCAGCGACGACGAACGCGAGCAGGCGGGCGCCGAGTCGTTCGCCGCGGCGGTCCTCGCGGACCGTGACGTACCTGACCCGGAGCACTGACGGCTCGGTCCGGTCGGGATCGAACGAGGCGGCACCCAGGACGTCGGCGTACCCCTCGCCCGTCTCGGGCGGCGACGGGACCGCGTCAGAGGGGACGTCGCCCGCGACCGGATCCGGGTCCGTCCAGACCGCGGCCTTGCCGGTCCGCGTCGTCACGAACTTGCCGGCGTAGGCGAACCGACGGTAGTCGAGTCGGAGTCGCGGGCCGTCGGCGGGCCAGCCGAGGAGGGCGTACTGCACGGCGCGAGCGTGGACGGCCAGGGACAAAGCAGTCGGGGTCGGCCCGGGATCGGCAGCGGCCACCCTCGGTGACGCCCGGTGCGTCGCCGTGGCGTTTCGGCGCGTCGTCGACGCACGGCGCGGACGGCGCCGACCGCCGGAGCCTTCCCCTCCCGGCCCGTGGTCGGCGTATGGCGATCCACGGTCCCGGCGACGTCCGCTTTTTCGACCGCGTCGCACGCGCGTACGACCGGGTCATGCCCTCGACCGACGTCGACGCGCTGCGGGACGGGCTGGGGTTCGCCCGGCGTCCCGTCGAGCGGGTGCTCGACCTGGCGGGCGGGACCGGTCGTGCCTCGCTGGCGCTCCGCGAACTGGGCTACGACCCCCTCGTCGCGGACGCGTCGTCCGGGATGATCCGTCGTGCGCGCGCTCGCGGCTTCGACTGCCTCCGGTGTGACGCCGGGCGGCTCCCGCTGTGCGAGGGCGCCGTCGACGCGGCGGTCGTCGTCGACGCGCTCCACCACCTCCCGGACCGCGACGCCGCCGTCCGGGAGGCCGCCCGGGTGCTCGCGCCGGGGGGCGTGCTCGTCGTCCGGGAGTTCGACCCGGGGACGCTCCGCGGCCGGGCGCTGGTCGCCGCCGAGCGGGTCGCGCTCATGGACTCGTCGTTCGACCGCCCCGACGCCCTCGCCGACCGGCTCGCGGCCGCCGGGCTCGACGCCCGCGTCCTCGAGCCCGGCTTCGAGTACACCGTCTACGGCGTCAAACCCGACGCTGGGACCGACGACGAGCCAGGGACCGACGGCGAGACGACCGGGACGGCCGGGTCGAGCGGCGGCTGACCCCGGTCCGCTCCGGCCCCGACCTGGGGCCCCGAGTATCCGACCGAGTGCCGGGGTCCGGGGGCCCCTCGAGGGCGAAGCGGGAGAGCCAAGAGCCCCCCCGACGGACGGGTGGGCATGGGGACATCGGTCGCAGGCGCCCTGGAGGGCCGCATCGACACCGGGACCTGGCCGCTCGCCGTCGGCGACGTGCTCGCGATCCTCGCGTTCGTCGCGGTCGGGATCGTCAACCACGACGGGCTAGAGTTCCTGCTCGCGAACCCCGTCGAACTCCTGCTGGTGGGTGCGCCGTTCCTGATCGGCTGGGTCGTGGTCGCCCCGCCGATCGGCGCGTACTCGCCCGGCGCCGGCGAGTCGGCCAAGGCCGCGGTCCCGCTGGCGATCCGGTCGTGGGTACCGGCCGCAGTGATCGGGCTCGCACTTCGTGCCAGCCCGATCTTCCCGGGCGGGTTCGCGGTCGCGTTCGCGGTGATCTCGCTGGTCGCCGGTGCGGTGCTGCTGGGCGTCTGGCGGTGGCTCTTCTTCCGGGTCTTCTGACCTCCCCACGGCGTCAGTCGCCTGGGGTGCCTGGCGTTCGACGTCGGGGCGGCGTGTCTACCGTTCGGGAGTCCCGACCGTACTGACCCTCCCCCTCCGGGCCCGTCGACTGCGCGGGGCGCCCTGCGGGTCGAGACGGCCGTCTGCTCGGCCGGGCTGTCCCCGACGGCTCGGTCGACGAACCGACGACGGCTCGGCCGGCCGGGCCGTGACCGCCTCAGGCGGCGGTCCGGGCGTCGAAGCCGCGACGGACGAGGAAGAGCCCGGTGAGCGACGCGACGGCCGCGAACGCCGCGAGCGTCCCGAACAGGACCGTCGGGGTCGCGAAGGTGAGTATCGCGCCCGCGACCGCCCCGCCCAGCGCGCCGACACCGAAGACGCCGAGGTAGGTGAAGCCGTACGAGAGCCCGCGCGTCCCGGTCGGGGTGTACTCCGCGACCGTCGCCTGGTAGAACGGCTGGACGACGAAGAGCATCACGCCCAGTACGGCGCCGACCGCCAGGAGCGGGGCCAGGCCGAGCGCGGCGACGGGGAGGAACACGAGCGCGAGGACCGCGAGGACGCCGAACGCGGCGACGATCCCGTACTCGAGTCTGACCCGGTCGGTCAGTTTGCCGCCGACGAACTGGCCGATCACGCCCAGCAGCAGCAGGCCGGAGTAGAAGTACCGCTCGGGCGCGATCGTCCGACCGGCGCCGATCTCGCCGGGCAGGAACCGCGAGAGCGGGATCGGCTCGAACCCCGGGAACCCGCTGAGCAGCTCCGGGAGGAACGTGAGGACGCCGCGGTAGTAGAGTCCCGAGCAGATCACGACGAGGAAGACCGCCAGGAAGCCGCCGGCGAAGAGCCGCTTCGACTCCCCGAAGAACTCGGCGAGCGACTCGACGCCCGCGTCGGCCTTCGAGCCACCGTCCGTCGACTCGCCCTCGGGCGGCGAGCCACCGTCGGCGGCTGCGCTCTCGACGGCGGCCGACTCGTCGAAGCTAGCTCGGGTGGCGTACACCCCGGCGATCAGCGCGGGGACGGCCAGGAGAGCCGCGACGGTCCGCCAGTCGACGAACAGGAGGAGGAGCGTCGTCGCCAGCGGCCCGAAGCCGATGCCGAGGTTGCCGGCGATGCCGTGGTACGCGAAGCCCGACCCGCGCTCCTCGACGCCCTTGCTGATCAGCGCGAGCCCCGACGGGTGGTAGACCGACGCCGCGGCACCCCACACCAGGAGGGCGAACGCCACCGTGACGAGCCCCGGCGACAGCGCCAGCAGGACGAACGAGCCGGCCATCCCGAACAGACAGGCGACGATGAGCCGTCGGGAGCCGACGCGGTCGACCAGCACGCCGCCCGGGAGCGCCCCGATCCCGAACAGCGCGTAGCCCGCCGTCACCACGACTCCGAGCGTCGCTTCGGTCACGCCGACCGTGGTGATCCCCAGGTCGATCGCCGTGAAGGCGTCGAGCCAGATCGTCACGAAGATCGGGATCGCCAGCTCGTAGGTGTGTACCATCCCGTGGGCCAGCATGACGAGCGCGACGATCGCACGGTCGTTCCGGTTCACTACCCCGGACGAGACGGACGGCGGCCTTACCGTTTCTGATCGGGGAACGGTGTTCCCGTTCCTCGTCGGGCCCGGACGGGCGAGCTGCCCCGGATCCGGCCCCGCGACGCCCGAGGCCTCACTCGACTACCGGCCTCGCGAGCGAGCCCCGTCGGCGAGAGGCGAGACGGCGGATCGGTAGGGTATCGGACAGGAGTATTATAGGTCCTGAAACAGATATTAATTCCTCCTCGTACCTCACGGATCCGGTCGATAGAGCCGTTCTGGACCTGGTATATTTTCATAAGTTATGACGTGGTTCCTGCAGACCTTCGAAGTGATTACCCAGTGCCTGTCGCGAGGTAATGGATCAGCCATGGGAAAGAATTAAGTTACCCAGGGGACTATGTTGTGATAGATCATGGCTGATTACTACGATTACGTCCTCGGTTTCATTCCGGCCTCGATGGTCGCCGTCACCGCCCTGCTGCTCGTCGCCGGACTCGGAGTAACAACCGCCGTGCCGCTGGGCGCGGGAACCTCGGCCGTAGTCGTCGGCCACGCACTGTTCGTCAACGGGCCCACGTCCGTCCCCACCGAGCCGTCTCCGGCACCCAGCGCCGACGCCTCCCCCACGCCCTCGTACAACGGCGCCGGCGCCGACTGAGTCGTCGGCGACGCCGACGCCCTGACCGGTCCCGTCCCTCCCTTCGTCTCCGTTTTCTCCGGACTCGCCCTCCGCTCTCTCCCGTCCCCTCTCGTTCCGTTTCGCCTTCGACTCCCCCGAGCTCACGCGCGGCTCGCTCCGTTCGGCCACGCAGTGCTCACTGCTCGTGCCTCCGGCCACGCGGCTCCCGCGTCCGATCACACGGGGCCCGCGTCCGATCACGCGTTCGCCGTTCGTGCGGACGCGACGGGGTCGCCCGTACTGTTTTGCCGGCCGGGGGCGTCGCCACTGTCGTGACAGAGACGCGATTCCTCACGAGCGAGGACGTGAGCGGCCTCGCGACACCGGCCGACTACGTCTCGGCGGTCCGGGATGGCTACCGGCAGGTCGGCGAGGGCGCACCCGCCGAACCGCGAACGCGACTCGACAGCGCGGATCCGCCGGGGTTCCTCTCCAACTACGTGGCGATCCTGCCCGATACCGGCGTGATGGGCGGCTACACGTACGCGGCGGGGTTCGGCGATCGGGACGCTCACTTCGTGACGTCGCTGTTCGACGCCGGGAGCGGCCGCCCGCTGGCGATCGTCGACGGCGCGAGCACGAACCCGTTCAAGACGGGTGCCGCCGGTGCGGTCGGCGTCGACGAGCTCGCGAGAGCCGACGCCGGAACGGTCGGCGTGATCGGCAGCGGCCCGCAGGCTCGCGGCCAGCTCCGGGCGACGGCGACCGTCCGCGACCTCGACGCGGTCCGGGTGTTCTCACCGACCCGGGAGCACCGCGAGTCGTTCGCCGCGTCGATGGACGATCACCTCGACGCGGCCGTCGAGCCGGTCGCCGACGCCGCCGGCGCGGTCGAGGGGGCGGACGTCGTGATCACTGCCACCACCGCCACCGAGCCGGTGTTCGACGGCGATCTGCTCGCCCCCGGGACGCACGTCACCGCGATGGGCCAGTACAGCCCCGGGAAGCGGGAACTCGACCACCGGACGATCCAGCGGGCGACGTACGTCCCCGACCTGCGCGCCCGGGCGTTCCAGGACGCCGGCTCGTTCCTCTCGGCGCTCGAGGCCGGCGTCGTCGACGAGGATCACGTCCACGCCGAGCTCGGGGAGGTCGTCGCGGGCGTCGAGCCCGGCCGGACGCGCGACGACGAGGTGACGGTGTTCGACTCGGGGGGCACCGGGATCGAGACCGTCGCCGCCGCGAACCTGCTCTACGAGCGGGCCGTCGAGGCCGACCGCGGGACGACCGTGGAGTTCTTCCCGGCGAGCGAGGCGCTCACCGGGGAGTAGTCCATCGAGCGACGCCACCACACAGGAACCGAACGCCCGGGCGAGCGACGACCCGAAACGCAGTGCCACCACGTTCAGAGCCAGGCCTCGACGTCCCGCCGGGAGACGTCCCTGAGGTCGTCGAGGACGCGGGGGAGCGGCGCGAGGACCAGAACTGCGAAGACGGCGGGGACGGCGATCCCGGCCCAGACGATCCCCGTGAGGACGTTCGCCTCGACGCCCGCGTACGTCGCCGCGCCCACGACGACCGAGTAGTACGCCGACCGGCCCGCCATCGTGCCGAGGTCGCCGGGGCGCGGCCAGTCGGCCGAGCCGACGTAGCCGCCGCGGTAGGTGCCGATCGCCGCCGAGCCGACTACCAGCGTGGTCAGCGCGGAGAGGGCGACCGCTTCGGGCGGTCTCGCGCCCAGGAGCAGGAGTAGCGTCGGGTTCGCCAGGACCGACAGCTCCATGCCGGCCCAGAAGACGAAGTCCAGCCACCGCTCGAAGCGAGCGAGCACCGAACCCGAGCGGCTGTGGCTCAACACGCCTGACGTTGGGCCCGAACGCGCTAAACGGTTTCTCCCGGCTGCACGGACCGGGACGGACCGGTCCGGCGGAACTCCTCGCCGCGGCGAGTTCCCGGCTGTCTGACACCGACCACCATCGGGCCGACGCCGGCTACGCGGTCACTGTTGCGGGCTCGTCTCCTCGAACGGCTGGACGATGACGAACCCGCCCTCCTGGGCGAAGTCGAGCTGGTAGGTCTCGCCGGACGACCGACCGAGGAACCCCTTGATGTTCCGGTCGGTGTTGACGCCGGGGGAGACGTTGCTGCTCCAGGCGACGGTCGCCTGCGGGTCCGTCCGGACCGGCGTGGGGACCACCAGCGGGCGCCCGTGCGTCGTGATCGCGACGTAGCCGGGGCCCTCGAGGAAGACGTTGAACAGCCCGCCGGCCGAGGCGCCGGCGATGCTGTCGATCGTCCGGATGTCCCAGTCCACGCTGTCCTCGAACGCGAGCACGTCGTTGCCGTTGACGCTGATCTCCTCGCCGGCGTCGAGTTCGAGGATCTGGACCTTCTTGCCCTGGTCGGCCACGTAGAGGTGGCCCGAGCCCTGGGCCTGCATCATGACCGAGCCCTCGCCGGTGACGGCCTTCTTCAGGAAGCCGGTCGCGCCGCCCGCCGACTTCCGCTCGAAACTGATCTCGCCCGTGTAGGCGACCATCGAGCCGGCTTTCGCCATCACGGTCCCCTCCAGGGCGACGTCGAGTAGCTTCGAGTTCTCGAGCTGGAACCCCTCGCCGCCCTCCTTCGGTGCGTTCTCGTTGACGAACTCGTCTAGATCCATGTGTATCAGAGCCGCGTGAAGACGCGACTCGTCGGAGGATATTCGAGGGAGGGGATAACTTCACGGGCTAGGTATCTCGCCGAGCGACACGTGCGGGCTCGCCCGGAGACGAGAGACCCGAACGACCGTGACGGCGCGGCGGGTGACAGGCTGCCGGTGACGGCGCGGCGGGTGACAGGCTGCCGGTGACGGCGCGGCGGGTGACGAACGAGGACTGCCCGGTGACGGTGACGGCGACGGCGACGGACGACGGACGACGGGCGAGCGGTCGAACCCCCGGTCCGCGCTCCCGCTTGGCCTACGGTGCCAGGCGGTTCTTGCGGTTCCGCATGTGCTCGTCGTAGTGCTCGAACGTGATCGGGCACCACTCCTCGGCGAGGTCGAGCACCGACTCGGTCATCTGCCGGATCTCCCACTGGCTGTCGGCGGCCGCACGCATGTCGGCGACGTGCATCAGCATCCGTGCGTTCATCGACATGATCATGTTCACCTCGGTCCCGATCGGGAGCACGAACCGCGCGTCCTCGGGCGGCATCCCAAGGTCGAGGAGTTCCTGGTACTCCTCGACGGATCGGCGGACGGACTCCCGGAACACCTCCTCGCGGCGCTCGACGGTCTCCTCGTCGACGCTCCCGCCGCGCTGGTTCCGGCCGATCCAGTCGGGATCCGTCGCCGACGGCGGCGTGACGACCAGCTCGCCCTCGGCGACGTCGGCGGGGTCGACGTCGTCGAACGAGACGTACCGCATGCTCCGCACGTCGAACGAGACGTGCCGGTGACGGGTGATCTGGGCCATACACGACCGGCTGATCCCCTTGATCGCGAAGGTGGCCTGGGGGTGCTCGAACGGCCCGAAGTGGCCGTGGTCGAGGAGGTGCCCGATCAGCGTCCGCTTCTTCTCCTCGATCGTCTCGCCCTCGATCGACGACATGGCCTCCTCGAACGACAGGTCGCCGACGAACGACTCCATGTAGTCGTTCCGCGCCGCCGTGCAGATCACGCGCTCGGGATCGTCGGTCGCCTCGAGGAGCTGAACCTCCATGCTCATACCGTTGCCCCTGTCCCCCGGGAGCAAAACGGTATCCCTCCGACGGCGGCGACGGGCGACGGCCATCCCCTGGGGACCGCGTCGGCGCGCCGTCGGCGTCTCGCGACCCGTCGCCTCACTCCCGTCGTCGAGCGGTGGCGCCGATCCGTCGCGTCATAGGGTCGGTTGTAACTGTGTACCGGTGATTCGACGACCGTTCCGTCGCACACCGGAAACGAATTACAACCGACCCTATCACGCCTCGGCGTCGCCCCGCTCGGGGACGTCGCCCTCGGTCCGCAGTCCGTAGTAGCCCGGCTCGCCCTCGCTGGGCGGTTCGGCGATCACCAGCCGCTCGCTGCGGTAGACGATCCAGGGGATCGCCCAGTCGAGCAACACCTGTTCGGTTCCCTCGTCGACCTCGTCGTCGGGGTCGAGCCCCTGGAGGAGCTTCGCGATCTCGACGACGGTGTACATCGCGTCGGGCTCCAGCAGCTCGTCGGGCTCGTAGAAGTCACACGGGTAGAGCGCCTCGAACTCGGCTTTCGGTCGCGGCATACGCCTGCTGGAATCCCCGGCGAGAAAAACCGTCCGGACGGCTCCGATCGCACGCTGGTCGTGTGGGAAAACGGTTATCACGGGTCGCAGATATGTGTGGCTATGGGTGATGCGACGGAGCGGCTGGTCGGCGTCGTCCGTCGGTTCGGGGGCGACGCGACGAGGGACGTCTGGGTGTTCGACCAGGCGACCCACGAGCTACTGTTCGCTCGGCCCGACGTCGCCGACAGTCTGGATCGAGAGCTGATGGACCGTGCCATCGACGACGAGCGGTACGGCTTCGTCACTCGCAACACGTTCGAGTCGCTCTACGACACCGGCTACGCGTTCACCGTACGGGGGTTCGACGGCTTCGACCAGTACCGGACGTTCGTCGGTGCGGCCGACGAGCGGAACGACGTCGGCGTCCTCGCTCGCTTCGACGAGACCCGCCCCGACGGCGAGATCGACTACCGGGCGCTGGACGAGGCCGTCTCCGCGCTGGTCGACGAGGTCGGCGTCCGGGCCGTCGCCCCCGCCACCGGGACCACGCGGGACTGACGGCCGGAACCACCGACGCCGCGACCCCCCTCCGTCGCGGGGCTCCACCCGGTCGCGAGGCGGTCCGGTACTCGAAGCCGTCTCACGACCGCGGTCGCTGGACGCACCGCTGGTCGACGGTCGCGTCGAAAGAAGCGTGGGTGGTGCAACTGCGACCCTGGGGTCGCGTCTCGTCGCCTACTCGAACAGCTCGACGGCCTGCTGGTAGCGCGCGCTGGGCTCGTCCCAGTCGACGACCTCGAAGAACGCGTCGATGAAGCTCCCGCGGTCGGGCCCGTACTGGTAGTAGTACGAGTGCTCCCAGACGTCCAGCGCGAGGACCGGGTGACCGCCCCAGATCGCGCCCTGGTCGTGCTTGTCGACGACCACGTTTCGGAGCTGGTTCGAGAACGTGTCGTAGACCAGGAGCGCCCAGCCGCTGGCGTCCTTCGCGGCGGCCTCGAACTCGCCCTTCCAGGCCTCGTAGGAGCCGAAGTCCTCCTCGATCCGGTCGGCGAGGTCACCGGACGGCTCGGCGCCGCCCTCCGGGGACATGCAGTCCCAGAAGAGGTCGTGCAGGATGTGCCCCGAGGAGTTGTGGGTTACCGACCGGATGGCACCCGCCGAAGACCCGAAGTCGTGGCCCTCCCGGTTCTCGGCGAGCGTCTCCTCGGCGGCGTTCCAGCCGTTGACGTAACCCTGGTGGTGGGTGTCGTGGTGCCACGTGAGGATCTGCTCGTCGATGTGCGGCTCGAGTGCGTCGTAGTCGTACGGGAGTGGATCGAGTTCGTAAGCCATGGGTGATACCTCCAGTCCTTTGATCGGTTGGGCGACGGTTAAAGATTGAGGAGACTTACGTTAACACGGCTCACGATACGATCCGGTCCGTCGATGGAACAGTCTCCGGATCGGGAGCGTTCGACGGAACGACCGCGACGCAGCCACTGTCGAAGGTCCGTCACGTCGGTCCGATCCCGCTCGAAACGGGGAGTGGATGGCTGCCGGCGGGTGGATGGCTGCCGGTAGGCTAGCTCGTCCGTGGGCGGACGCTCACCGGCGACCCCGTTCCGCCGGCCCCCGTACGTTCGCCTCCGGACCGGTGTCCCCGTGCGCGACCTGGCGGCGGACAGTCGTGCCCGACGAGACGGCCGGAGCGTCCAGTCGGACGACGAATCGGTCGTCCGTGTGGCGGGCCGGAACGGGTAGACACTTGACGACCCCGGTCGGCGGGACTGTCGTGCGGAGTTGGCGCGGCGTCGGACTGGTGACGGGCTGGCAGTCGACGGCGAGCCTCTGCTTTTACGCGGTGTTCGCGGCGACGGCGGCGATCAGGGACGGCTTCGGCGTCTCCCGCGCCCTCGTCGGGCTGGCGGCGACGGCCGCCCTCCTCGGGTACACCGCCGGGCTGTTCCCCGCGGGCGCGATCGTCGACGGCTACGGCGAACGCCCGGCGATGGTGGCCGGCCTGCTCGGCCTGGCGCTCGCCGTCGCGGGCGTGGCCGTCGCGCCAACGTACCCCCTCCTGCTGGTCGCGCTGGCGCTCGTGGGCGTCGCGTACGCGACCGCGATGCCGGCGACGAACCGGGCCGTCCTGGCGGTCGCACCGCTCGGCCACCGGAACCTCGCGATGAACGTCAAGCAGGTCGGCGTCACCGCCGGCAGCGGCGCGAGCGCGCTGCTCGTGACTGCCGCCGTCGCGACGACCGGGAGCTACGCGGGCGGCTTCCTCGCCGCCGGCGCCGTGGCGACGCTCGTCGCCGTGGCGTTCGCAGTGGGCTACGGGGGGACGTCGGAGGGAACGGCCGACGCCAGGACGACCGACGCCGGATCGGCGGATACCGACGCGACCCGGGAGGGAGCGAGACAGCCGGACGGGGAGACCGATCGGGACGGACCGACCGACCCCGGGACGGGCGACGAACCCGGTCGCGGCGTCACCGTCCCGGATCCCCGTCGCGTCCTGCAGCTCCCCGGCGTCGGGACGCTGGTGGCGGCGGGCTTCTTCTTCGGCGCGGCGGTCTTCTCGACGACGGCCTACGTGGTCCTCCACGTCACCGAATCGGTCGGCGCGTCGGCGGCGTTCGCGGGCGCCGTGCTCGCGGGCGTCCAGGTGACGGGGAGCGCCGGTCGGATCGGCGCCGGTGCGCTCGCAGACCGGCTCCCCGGGCCCGCCTCGCGCTCCACCGCGGGGGTACTCGTCGGCCAGGCCGTCCTGGCGGCGGTCGCGTTCGCGGTCGTCCCGCTCGCCGGGACGCGCTGGACGGCGGCCGCGGCGTTCGGCGCGCTCGGGCTGTTCATCCTCGGGTTCCCCGGCACCTACTACGCCTGCCTGACGGCGCTCGTTCCGGACGAGCGGGTCGGCGCGGCGACCGCCGGCGGGCAGACGGCGCTGAATCTCGGCGGTCTGCTCGCGCCGCCGGCGTTCGGACTGCTCGTCGACGCGACGGGCTACGGACCCGGCTGGCTCGCACTGGGAGCGTGTGCCCTCGCGGCGGGGGCGCTCGTCGCTCCGGTCGCGCTCGGACGCGGTGCCGGCCAGGCGGGAGAACCCGCGGAGGCGTGAGGGGCGGAGAGAGTAGGGAGACGGACCCGGACAGAGTGTGACGGGGCGGTCCCGACTGCCCTACCTTCCGTCCGACTCCCGGGTGTACACGTCCCCCCGCGGTTCGTACTCCATCTCCGTCGCCACCTGCTCGGCGACGTCGTCGCCGAACTCCCGCGCGACGACGTGGAAGGCGAGGTCGAGGCCCGAGGTGACGCCCCCGGCGGTGAGCACGTCGCCGTCGTCGACGACCCGCGCGTCGACGACCTCGGCGGCCGTCGCCCGGAGGTCGTCGAGCGCCCCGGCGTGCGTGACCGCCGGTCGACCGTCGAGCAGCCCGGACTCGGCCAGGAGCATCCCACCGGTACAGACGGCCGCGACCGTCGTCCCGGCCCCGTGGAGCGCCGCGGCGGCGTCGGGGATCGTCCCCCGCTTCGCCTCCGCGCGGGCGCCGACGACCGCCCCGCCACCGTCGCCGTCGTCGGTGCCCTCCGCGTCCCCGGCCGCGCCGGCGTTCCAGCCGCCCCCGGGAACGACGAGCAGGTCCGGGCGCCCCGCCTCGTCGTCGGGTGACGGCAGGACCACGTCCGGCGTCACCCTGAGGCCGTGACTGGCGGTGACGGACGACCGGAGGTCGACCGTCGCCAGCTGGACCGTGGCGTCGGCGCCGGCCGCGCCGGCGTTCGCGAACACCTCGTAGGGGCCGATCGCGTCCAGTTCGTCGAAGCCGTCGTAGACGAGGACGTGGATTCGCACGCCTCCACGGTCGAGTGCGGATCACAAGACGGTTGCGGGCAGTCGCGGGCGGCGACCGGCGCCGGGCGGGTGTGCCGGCGGGTCGCGTCGTTCCCGGGGCGGCCGCCCGGACGAGCCCCGTCTGGGGGAGCCGCCGTTCGGAGCGCCCCGTCAGTCCTCGCCGCGGGCCCGCTCGAACATCGCGAGCGCCGCCTCCCGCCGCTCCGAGTGGTCGACGATCGGCGCGGGGTAGTCGGGCGCCGTCCGGCGGCGCTGGGTCGGCGTCAGCTCGTGCCACTGGTGGATCTGCTCGCCGGGGACGCCCTCGAACTCGGGGACGTACCGCCGGACGTACTCGCCGTCCGGGTCGTACCGCTCGCCTTGCGTCATCGGGTTGAAGATGCGGAAGTACGGCTGTGCGTCCGTCCCGGTCGAGGCGGCCCACTGCCACCCGCCGTTGTCGTTCGCGGTGTCGTGGTCCGCCAACTTCTCGCGGAACCAGTCGTAGCCGTGCCGCCAGTCGACGAGCAGGTCCTTGGTCAGGAACGACGCGACGATCATCCGCACCCGGTTGTGCATGTACGCCTCGTCGCGGAGCTGGCGCATGCCCGCGTCGACGATCGGGTAGCCCGTCTCGCCGTCCTTCCAGGCCCGCAGGAGCGCCTCGTCGTTCTCCCACTCGATCTCGTGGTCGTACGAGCGGAAGTTCTCGGTGACCACCTCCGGGTTGTAGTAGAGGACGTGCGTGTAGAACTCCCGCCAGGCGAGCTGGGACTGGAACTCCTCGACCGACTCGGCCTCGTCCTCGCCCGCGTCGGCCATCGCCGCCTCGGTGGCGTCGTACACCTCCCGGAGGCCGATCGTCCCCCACTTCAAATCCGTCGAGAGCCGGGAGGTGGCGTTCCTGGTCGGGTAGTCCCGGTCGTCGGCGTACCGGTAGATCGGGCCGTCACAAAAGCGGCGGAGCCGCTCCCGCGCAGCCACGGTCCCGGCCGGCTGGACGTCGGCCTCCGGCTCCTCGAACCCCAGATCGCCGATCGACGGGAGCGGGACGGGCTCGTCCGGGCCACCCCCGACGTCGGTCGCGTCGGCGACCGCCGACGGCTCGGGGTACGGCCCGGGCTTGTCGCGGTCGCGCCACTTCTTCCAGAAGTAGGTGTAGACGGAGTATGGGTCGCCCTTGTTGGTCGTGATCGACCCCGGCTCGTGGAAGATCGCGTCGTGGTACTGCTGGGGCGTCCGTCCGGCGTCGACGAGCGCCTCCCTGACCGCCTCGTCGCGCTCCTGTGCGAGCCCGGAGTAGTCGCGGTTCCAGTGGACCCGGTCGGCGTCGACCGCCGCGGCGAGCGCGGGGAAGACCTCGCGGGGATCGCCGCGGGCGACGTGGAGGTCGCCGCCCCGCTCGCGGTAGTCCGCCCGGAGCTCGGCGAGCGCGTCGAGCATGAACCCCACGCGGGCCGGCCCGGCGTGGTCGAGGACCGCGTCGTCGAAGACGAAGACCGGGAGCACGGGACCGTCGGCGCCGGCCACCGAGAGCCCGCGGTTGTCCGAAACCCGCAGGTCGCGACGGTGCCAGAAGACGTCCATGTGAACGCCAGGGGCGGGGTCGTGTTAACGACCACGGCCCCGGACGGGACAGGATGGATCGAGACGGGACGGGAGGGGACAGGATGGATCGAGACGGGACGGGAGGGGACAGGATGGATCGAGACGGGACGGGAGGGGACGGAACGGAACGGGACAGGAGGTGATCCGACGACCCGACGTGACGAACGCCGACCGCGGAACCGAACCGCCTTACCGGTGCGGTCGGAACGCCCGACCCGTGACCGCCCTCCACTCGCGCAGGTCGTTCCTCGCGGCCGCGAGCGTCGGGACGCTCGCGTTCGCTGGCCGCGCCAGCGCCACGACGACGGGACGCGGGACCGACACCCCGACCGGAACCGCGGCCGGTTCGACGCCGCCGAACGGAACGACGACCGACGGGACGGCGACGAAGGGGACGCCGAGGTCCTCCCCGTCGAGCCCGACACCGACGCCCGTCCCCGTCGGCGACCACCGCACGTTCGGCGTCGACCCGGCCCGATCCGGGTACGCGCCCGACGAGGCCGGGCCGGTCGGTCCGATCGCGTTCCGGTGGTGCGTCGGATCCGGCGGCTCGAACAGGCTGACGCCGCTGGCAGTCGTCGACGACGTCGTTTACACCGGGAGCCCCAGCGAGGGGCTCCGGGCGCTCGACGCGACAACCGGGGAGACGCTGTGGCGCGCGGAGGTCGACGGCTATCCCGGAGCGCCGACGGTGGTCGGCGACCGCGTGGTCCTGACCAGCAGCACCGGCGTCGCGGCGCTCGGGCTCGAGAGCGGCCGCGAGCTGTGGTCGACGCGGGTCGAGAACGGCCCCTCGACGTCGGTGCTCGTCGCCGGCACTGGATCCAGTCAGCCGGAGCCGGACGCCGACTGGACGGCGTTCGTCGCGACCGACGACACCGGCGGCGACTCCAGCGGCGGGCTGTACGCGCTAGCCGCCGACGGATCGATCCGCTGGGAGACGAGCCTCGCACCCGGGCCGCTGTACGGGCACCTCGCGGCGGGCGACGGGCTCGTCTTCGGTGGCGGGACGCGCTCGGTCCACGCGATCGACGCCGCGACCGGCGAGGCACGGTGGCGGGTGCACGCCGGCGAGCACGCGACGGACCCGGCGGTCGGCGAGCGGGCCGTCTTCGTCGGTGACGAGGCCGGAACCGTCCACGCGCTCGCCGCGGTCGACGGGTCGGTCCTGTGGACGTACGAGACCGGCGCGGAGGTCCGGACATCGCCGGCCGTCGCCGACGGCGTGGTCTACGTGCCCGCGACAGACGGCTACTGTCACGCCGTCGACGCGGCCACGGGCGAGCGGCGGTGGCGCTTCGACGGCGGCCGACGGCTTACCTGTTCGCCCGCCGTCGCCGGCGGGGACAGGGGCGGGGGCGGACGCGGGAACCGCGACAGGATGGGGAACGGCGACGGCGCGACCGTCTACCTCGGCAGCGCCCAGGGAAACGTCTTCGCCGTCGACGCCGACGGGGGGGCGCTGCGCTGGTCGAGACAGCTCACCGACCACGTGGAGACCGCCCCGGTGGTCCTCGACGGACACGTCTTCGTCGGCGACGCCGAGGGGCGCGTCCACGCGCTGACCGACGAGTCGGCCGCGTCGTCGGCCGATCCGGGCGGCTGTCGCAGTGTCACGGCGACGCCGACCGACAAGCCCGGAGACGGAGGGACGGACGCCGACGGCGACGGCGTGCCCGACCGGCGGGACTACGCGCCGCGCGACGGCAGCGTCCAGCGTCGCAGTGACCTGGCGGCCGACGACGGGGATGACGACCGCGGGTTCCTCGCTGGCGTGGGCGTCGGCGCCGTCGTCTCGGCGTTCGGTACCGGGGTCGGCTGGTGGCTGGGACGGCGGGAGGGCGGCGGAGCGGACGGCGAGCCCGCCGGCCCGGACGGGACGAGCACCGACCGGTGAGGGTCCCCCCGACCGACGAGCCACGACCCGACCCAGGGGCGTGGCCCGGCCGGCCATCGGGGCTACGCCACCGGCTCGATCCCGTCGCGCCGCCCGTCGAGCACGTCGAACCGGTCGCCGCGGCGCGCCTCCAGCCACGCGAGGAGTCGCTCGGCCCAGGAGAGCTTCCGCCGCTTGATCGGGTCCACGTCCGGGTCGTCGAGGTCCCAGCCGACGAACCGCAGCTCCGCGGCGCCGAACGCGTCGGCCAGGAACGCGCCCCGGTCGCCGTCGGTGAACCCGCCGTAGTTCTCGACGGGCCCGACCGGCGCCGCCTGCGTCGTCGGGAGCAGGTGCTCGGCGGCACACTGGGGAACCCACTCGCGGACCGCGGGGACGTTGTCGCCGTGCGCGTGGATCGCGACCGGCGTGCCCGCGCGGGTGAGGTCGACGACCGTACCGGGGTTCTTGTCGAGGTCGGTCACCATCAGGTCGACGTCCACCCCCGCCTCGCGGAGCGTGTCCGCGGCGGTCGACGCGGCGACGACGAGATCGACGGCCGGCGCGGCGGCCCGGTCGGCCTCTTCCGGCAGCGACGGGGCGGCGCCGGCGACGACGACGGTCGCGTCCGCGAACGTTCGCAGCCGCCCGGGGTCGAACGGGTGGTCCGGGCCCAGGAGGTCGGCCAGGACGTCGCGGGCCCGCTCGTCGGCCGCGCGGTCGAAGCCGAAGTCCACGATGATCTCCTCGTAGACCGGCTCCCAGTCGGCGAAGTTCACGCCCGTCCCCCCGACCGCCCGCGGCGGCGTCCTCGTGGCGACTCGCTCATTCGAGCGCGTCCGCCAGCGCGACGAGCGCGTCGTCCAGCCGGGGCGAGACGCCCTCGGCGATCCGCGTCGACTCGCGGAGGCTCGCGGGCGTCCCGACGAGGAGCGCGCCGGCCCCGTCGCTCGCCTCGACGAGGACGGCGCCGGCCTCGGTCGCCGCGGCCGCGAGCGCCCCTCGCTCCTCGGGATCGACGCCCGACAGCTCGAACGTGCGGACGACTGCCCCCTCGGCGACGGCCGGGTCGCCGCCGACCCGTTCGACGTGGCGGCGCGCCTCGCCGACCGTCGTGACGTCCAGCTCCTCGACGCCGACGGTCCCGGTCCCGGTGTCGGTGCCGTCGGTCCCGCCGTCGGTCCCGTCGTCGGGGGTCCGTCGCAGTCGGCGCCGGGCAAAGGCCTTCCCGACGATCGCCGCGTCGCGGGTCTCGCGGACGTCGTGGGTCCGGATCACGTGTGCGCCCCGCTCGACGGCCATCGAGGTCGCCGCCAGCGAGACGGGCAGTGCCTCCTCGGTCGACCGGTCGGCCAGGCCGCGCAGGAAGTTCTTCCGGTTGATCGAGACGAGGATCGGGGAGCCGTGGCCGCGGAACTCCCGGAGGCGACGGAACGTCTCGCGGTCGTCCTCGACCGTCTTCGCCTCGCTCCACCCGCCGAACGCCGGGTCGACGATCGTCTTGTCGGTGAAGCCGTTCTGGGCCAGCGCCTCGTACACCTGGTCGACGTAGTCCGCCTCCGCGGCCCAGGCCTCGCCCTTGCGCTCGGCCCAGGGCGTCTCCTCGACGGCCCCCGGCCGCTCTAAGTTCGGTGGCGAGGCCATCTTCGCGACGGCGACGTCGTGCTCGGCACAGACTCGCGGCATCTCGGGGTCCGCGAAGCCACAGATGTCGTTGACGACATCGAAGCCGCCCCGGATCGCCGCCTCGGCCACCTCGTGGTAGCGGGTCTCGATGCTCCAGACCGCGTCGCCGGAGGTCGACGCGATCGTCTCGATCGCCGTGTCGAGCCGGTCGAGCTCCTGTTGAGCGCTCAGGACCTCGAACTTCTTGTTCGCCGACTCCAGCCCGACGTCGACGATGTCGGCACCCTCGTCGACCAGCTCGCGGTCGACGTACGCCGCCGCCTCCCCGGGGTCGTCGAAGACGCTCGGCTTGTACGGCGACTCCGACGAGACGTTCAACACGCCCATGATCCGCGGCGGGTAGTCGTCGCCGATCCCGAGCCCGGCGGCGTCCACGTTTCGCATGTCGTTCACCTGGGGCTGGCGAACCATAGGCGGCTCGGTCGGTCGGCGCGAGACGCCCCGTTGCAGTGGCCCGGTTCGGTCGTCCTCCCGCCGCGGAGAGTCCCGCGGGACAACGTTTTTGACCCGCATCCGTGACACGACGGTATGGCAGTCACCCGCGAGTTCAGGCGGGCGCTGGCCAGCGTCGCACGGAGCCCCGCGCTGCTCGGGCTCGCCGTCCTGCTGGCCGTCTTCCGCCCGCCGCCCGCCCTCCGCGTCGTCAGCTACGTCTACCTGTTCCTCGCGCTCCTGACGTTCGTCCTCACGCCGGTACCGATGGCGGCGCTGCTGGGCGCGAGCGACAGGACCCTCCGGGAGCAGCCGACCACCGACGGACTCGTCGGGACGGTCAAGGATCGGTACCTCCAGCTCCTCGCGGCGAACGGTGCGATCTCGGCCGCGTTCCTCGGGCTGAACTTCGCGTTCGGGATCCTCGTGACGGTGCTCGTCCTCGTCGTCGGTATCGGTGCGGCCGGGGTCGGGGCGCTCGTCTCCCCGTCGCCGGTCTCGACGCCGGGGGCGGGGGGCAGCGACGGGCTGCTGGCGGGTCTGGGCGTCGTGGCGATCGCGGCGTACGCCCTGCTGATCCTGGCGGTGCTGGCGGCGAACACCGTCCTCGACGTCCTCGTCCGGTTCGCCAAACCCGCCGTCGTCGTCGGCGAGGCGAGCGCGCTCGACGCGCTCTCGGAGAGCTACGGCCTCGTCCGGGCGTTCCCCCGGGTCGCGCTCGGCTACTACGCGGTCCAGCGGGCGGTCGGCCTCTGTCTGGGTGCGCTCGTCGTCGTCGCGGCGGTGGGGCTGTTCTCGGTCGGCTCGCTGGTGTCGAACCCGCTGTCGGGCACGGAGTCGGGCGTCGCCGCCGTGATCGCCGTCGTGCTCGCGGCCTACGCGGCCCGGTCGATCACCTACGCCGTCACGCTGCCGTACACGGTCAACGTCTACCAGTACCTCCGGTACCGGTCCGGACGGACCGACTGAGCGGTCGCCCCTCGCGCCGGCGGTCGATCCCCCGGGCCTTCTCGCCGTCAGTCGGGCGTCGGCCCACGGATCGTCGAGCGACGGGTCGGCGTCGACCGATCGCCGGCGCGGTCGCCCGGTTCGGTCCCGGGTCGGCGCTCCACCGATCCGATCCGACCCGACCCACGCCCCTTATCAGCGCCACGCGACTACCGCCTGGCATGGGCAAGGTCAGTATCGGGCTCCGCGGCTGGCGATTCGACGAGGACGAGGTCCTCGCCGACGACGGGACCGTCAGGCCGCTCGACGAGATCCCCGAGGAGCCGCGCCAGCGGCTCGTCAGGCTCGAGCAGCTCGTGGGGCGCCCCTGTGCCGCCTGCTACCTGATCCACGGCGAGGAGAACAAGCGGCGGTGCCGGGAGGCGACGATCGTCTACGGCGAACCGTTCGAGGAGGTCGTCCTCTGTGACAGCCACGAGGCGGACTTCCTCTACTGGTTCCGGGAGGCCGGCGGCGCCGACCGCCGGGGCGAGGACGGCTTCGCCGACGCCTTCCACGAGTGGTTCGCCGACGGCAACCGGGCGCCCGAGGGCTACGGCGGGCTCGAACACGTCGAGACGGACCCCGACTCGCTCCCCGAGCCACCCAGCCCCCAGGAGATCCAGCGCCAGCTCGAGGCCGACGCCGGCGTCGAGACGCGACGGATCGCCAGCGGCCGTCCGGAGTCCGCGGCCGGCGAGGCGACCGGAGCCGCTGGCGACGGAGGGGCGGACGCGGACGGGCCGGGAACCGACGAGGACGCGTCGGGACCAGGCGACGACGAGGGAGACGAGGGCGACGAGGACGACGAGGAGGGGGACGACTTCGGCGACCTCGACCTCGGTCGGGACTACCCGACGGGGTGACCGGACGTGAGCGAGTACGCCGTCGTCGTCGTCGAGCCGGAGACGCCCGGGAACGTCGGGACGATCGCCCGGGCGATGAAGAACTTCGGCTTCGCCGACCTCCGGCTGGTCGACCCGCCGCCGCTGGAGCCCGGCGGCGAGGCGTACGGCTTCGCCGGCCACGCACGCGAGGACGTCCTGCCCGAGGCGACGGAGACGACCTTCGACGAGGTGGTCGCCGGGTTCCACACCGTCGGGTTCACCGCCATCACGGGCGAGGACGCCCGGCGACACGTCCGGTTCCCGTTCGTCACGCCCCGGGAGCTGGCCGACGAGCTGGCGGCCGTCGACTCGAGGACGGCGTTCGTCTTCGGGCGCGAGGGGCGCGGGCTCAACAACGACGAGCTCTCGCGGCTCGACCAGGTCTGTACGATCCCGGCGAACCCCGACTACCCGGTGTTGAACCTCGGCCAGGCGGCGACAGTCGCGCTCTACGAGCTCCGGGGACTGGCGCTGGACGGCGACGGCGACACCGGAGCCGATGGCGCCGCGGACGGCGACGGGGGAGCCGGCGAGACGCGCCCCGCCGGCGACCACCTCCCGGACGTCGAGCGCGAGCGCGCGACGCCGGCCGACGTCGAGCGCCTCCACGAGTTCGTCGGGTCGTTCCTCGACGCCGTCGAACACCGCGACCACAAGCGCGAGAAGACCGCGCGACTGTTCAGGCGGCTGCTCGGCCGCGCCCACCCGACCGATCGCGAGGCCGCGACGCTCACCGGGCTGTTCCGGAAGGCGACCGACCAGCTGGAGGGCCGCTACCGGGGCGACGGGCCCGAGGACGGATCGCCGGATGCCACAGACGCGGTGGAGCCGACCGACGCTCCCGACGACTGACCGCGGGACCGAACCGGGTCGCGACCCCGTCCCCGGCGGAACGCGGACCGGACGGGAACCCCTCGTAGATCCGAGAACCGTCTCAGTAGTGGCACGGACACGTAGAGTCAAGAGCCTGTACGTCGTCGTTAGGGGAATGCCCGAAGAGACGCTGTTCGAGTTCGAGCGGGACATGGACACGGTCGAAGTAGCACAGTACCTGCGGACGGTCGCGGACCACCTGGAGTCCGGTGACGAATTCACTCTGGAATCCGGTACCGAGTCGGTGACACTCACTCCCCCGGGACGCGTCGAGTTCGAGGTCGAGGTCGAACGCGAGACGTCGAAGTCGGGGGGGTCGGCGGAAATCGAAATCGAGTTCGAGTTGGAGTGGGACGAAGACGCGACCGGGACGGGAGACCTCACGATCGAGTAGCACCGCGAGGGTCGGAAAACCCCCCGTCCGTTCGAGATCCCCGTGCCGGTCCGATCCCGGTCGGTCCGTCCCGGTCGAGGTCACACCGACGGTCACTCCGTCCCCTCATAGGGTCGGTTGTAATTCGTGTCCGGTGTTCGACGGAACGGTCGTCGAATCACCGGTAAACAGCTACAACCGACCCTATCAGGCCACGTCGTTCCGGGTCCCGTCGTCCGACCGCCCGGTCGCCGCGGCGGGCCCCGCCTCGGGGTAGACGGCGTTGGAGTACATCGACTGGACGACCGTCCCGTCGGCGCGTCTCGTCTCGACCCTCGTCCGGACGCTCCCGCGGCCCCGCTCGTCGAGTTCCTTGGCGACGACGGTCGTCCTCACCGAGAGCACGTCGCCCGGGCGGACCGGCTCGCGCCACCGCAGCTCGTCGATCCCCTTGCCGACGGCGTTGCCCATCTCGGAGAAGAGGTGCTCGACCATGAGCCGCATCGTGATCGCAGCCGTGTGCCAGCCGCTGGCGATCAGCCCGCCGAACGGCCCCTCGGCGGCCGCCTCGGGGTCGGTGTGCATCGACTGCGGGTCGTACTGTTGGGCGAAGGAGACGATCTCGTCGACGGTGACCTCGTAGGCGCCGAACTCGTCGACCTCCCCGACGTCGATATCGTCGAAGTTGCGTGCCATACCGTGCCGTCGGCGGGGCGGCACGTGAGTGGTTCGCTCCCGCCCTGGCGGATCCGGGACGCTCCCGCCCTGGCGGATCGACGACCGGACCGCCGATCGGGCGCGCTCGCCGGACCGCCGGTCAGGCCCGCTTGCCGATCTCCTCGCGGAGCACGTCGCTGACGACCTCGCCGTCGGCCTTCCCGCGGAGCGCGCCCATCGCCTCGCCCATCAGCGCCGAGAACGCGCCCATCCCCTGCTCGGCGACCTGCTCGCTGTTGCGCTCGACGACCTCGACGACCGCCTCGCGGACCTCGTCCTCGCCGACGCCAGCCAGGCCCGCCTCCCCGACGGCCGCCCCGGGCGACAGCGACGGTCGCTCGGCGAGCACGGTCAGCACCTCGCCGACGCCCTCCTTGGCGAGGTCGCCGTCCTCGACCAGCCGCATGACCGCCAGCAGGTCGTCGTCCGCGAGGTCGTCGACGGGGACCTCGTCGCGCCGCAGCTCCGTCAGCGTCGACTCCAGCGTCCCGGCGGCGAACGTCGGGTCGACGCCCGCCTCGACGGCCGCCTCGAACAGCGGCATCCGGCGGCCGTACGCCACTTGCTCGGCGAGTCCGGGGTCGAGCCCGTACTCGTCGGCGTAGCGGTCGACCTTCTCGGTCAGCAGCTCCGGCGTCTCGACCTCGCTGGCGTCGACGTCGACCGGCGGCACGTCCGTCTCGGGGTACATCCGGGCGGCGCCCGGGAGCGGCCGGAGGTACCGGGTCGTCCCGTCCTGATTCGCGTCCCGGGTCTCCTCGGGGACGCCCTCGATCGCCGCGGCCGCGCGCTCGGCGGCGGCGTCGATCGCCAGCCGGGCCGTCTCGTCGTCGTCGGCCACGAGGACGACCGCGTCGTCGTCGCCCGCGCCGACGGCCTCGCGGAGCGCCGCGACCTCGTCGGCCGTCACGCCGTACGCCGGGAGTTCGTCGGTGTGGAAGACGCCGCCCGCGCCGTGGCGCTTGGCGTGGTCCGACAGCTCCGTCCCGAGCCGGCGGTCGGGCTGGAGCTCCCGGCCGACGAGCCCGTCGAAGCCGGCCAGGCGGGCCGCCCGGACCGAACCGCCGCCGTCGAGCGCCCCCCGGATCACGCCGCTGTCGGTGTCCGCGAACACCCCGGAGACGTCGACCGGCTCGTCGACGCCGACCGCCACCCCGTCGGCCTCGCGGGCGGCCAGCTCGTCGCGGATCGCGAGGAGTTCGACCTGGCGACCGACCTCCCGGCGGACGATCTCGTCGATCCGGTCGAGCGCCTGGACGCCCTTGATCTCGACGCGGGCGCCCTCGGCGATCGAGACGTTGACGTCCTGCCTGATCGTCCCGAGCCCGCGTTTGACCGACCCGGTCGACCGGAGGAGCATCCCGATCCGCTCGGCGGCCTCCCGGGCCTGCTCGGGCGACCGGATATCCGGCCCCGTGCCGATCTCGACCAGGGGGATCCCCAGCCGGTCGAGCGAGAAGCGGACGCCCTCGTCGGTCTCGCCGACCCGACCCGCCGACTCCTCTTCGAGCAGGAGGTCCTCGACCGAGACCGGCCCCTCGCTGGTCTCGATCTCGCCGGCGCGAGCCACCAGCGACGACCGCTGGAACCCCGACGTGTTCGAGCCGTCGATGACGATCTTGCGCATCACGTGCGCCTGGTCGACCGGCTCCATGTCGAGCAGCGCGGCGATCTGGAGGGCGACGTCGAACGCCTCGTCGTCGATCCGGTGTGGGGGTTCGTCGTCCTCCTCGACGAGACAGGTCGAGTCGAACGCCAGGTACTCGAAGGTGCGGTCGACGCGGCTCTCCTCGACGGCCGCCTCGTCGATCTCGCCCAGCTCCGACTTCGTCGGGTGGAGGTACCGCCGGAACGACCGCGTCGCCTCCCCGGGCTCCCGCCGCTCCGTGGGACAGGCACAGAACAGTTTCGTCGCGGTGTCGAGCTGCTGGTGGATCTCCAGCCCCGCGACCAGCCCCAGGTCGGCGTAGTCGTACTCGCTCATGGTCGACACCTGCCGCGGGGGAGATAAAAAGGGTTCCAGTCCGGACCAGTCACCCATCGGGTCGTGCTTCCGGGGCCGCGACCCGACGCGGGGCCCGCGCCGGAGGAGGTGTCCGGGTCGAGAAGCGACGAGTCCGGGGAGAGGGGAGGTGTCCGCGTCCAGGGAGTGGAGATCGGGCGAGGGCGTCGAGCCCGGATCCGGGAGCGAGGTTCGGTGTACGAGAAACGGCCGGTCGGGGGGAGAAACCGGTAAAGAATCACCGACGAGACAGGACGAGACGGGACGGGACGGGACAGAACAGGACGAGACGGGACGAGACGGGTGCGCGACGCCCCCCACGGGGGAAGGGAGAGCCGCGGAGAAGGCGGCGTTCGACCGCGCTGGTCGACCTACACTCGTACTTTTCGGAGGCCGTCTCCGATACCTTCGGCCTCCTCACACTCGGGACAGCGATAGTGCCAGCCGTCCTGTGTAGCCCGGCCCTCGGGGAACGTCGCCCCACACTTTCGGCACTCGAGCACGTCACGACCCCGCTCGTCCCCGTACAGCATTTCGGGCATACTCCGACGATTGACGTTATACAGCATCAATATACCGCTTTGCGACCCGTTCGAGAGACACTACCACAACACCTGGTCGTCCCTAAAATTCCCGGCCGAAGATCGGAACGGATCCCCTCACCGTCCCCGAACGAGGTCCGGCGACCGTCGGTCGCTCCGTTCGAACTCGTCGGGCGGCTGGTGCGTGCAGCAGGACCGCCCAGGCGAACGCGACCGGTCGGGAGCCGTCGCCGAGCGGTCGCACGGGTGCACGTGGAAGGTCCGGAGAGTCGCCGCCCACCGGGAGAGTCGTCGCCCACCGCGGGCGCTACTCGTCGCCCAGGATGCCGCGGTGGGTCATCGACTGGGGATCGAGCACCTCGTCGGCCTCCTCGTCGCTGAGGTAGCCCTTCTCGACGACGACCTCCCGGACGGTCTTGCCCTCCTGGAGCGCCTCCTTGGCGACCTCGCTGGCCCTGTCGTAGCCGATCGCGGGATTGAGCGCGGTCGCGAGCGCCATCGACTGTTCGACGCGCTCGGCGCAGTGGGCCTCGTTGGCCTCCAGTTTCGCGACGAACCGCTCGGCGAACACCTCGGCACTGTTCGAGAGGAGTTCGGCCGACTGGAGGAAGTTGTGTGCCAGTACGGGCTTGTAGAGGTTCAGGTCGAGCTGTCCCTCGGCGGCGCCGGCGGCGACGGCCGCGTCGTTCCCGACGACCTGCTTGTGGACCTGGTTGACGGCCTCGGCGACGACCGGGTTGATCTTCCCGGGCATGATCGACGAGCCGGGCTGGTTCTCGGGCTGCTCGATCTCGCCGAGCCCGTTCCGCGGGCCCGACGCGAGCAGTCGGAGGTCGTTGGCGACCTTGTTCATCGAGCCGGCGACCGTCCGGAGCGCGCCGTGTGCCTCGGCCATGGCGTCGTGGGCAGCCTGCGCCTCGAAGTGGTCGTCGGCCTCCCGGAACGCGATGCCGGTCTCCTCGGCGATGTAGTCTGCCGCCCGCCCGGGGAACTCGGGGTGCGTGTTCAGCCCCGTCCCGACGGCCGTGCCGCCGAGCGCGAGCTCCGAGAGGTGCGCCCGGACGTGCTCGACGCGCGTGATCCCCTTCGCGATCTGCGCGCGGTAGCCGCCGAACTCCTGGCCCAGCCGGACGGGCGTGGCGTCCTGGAGGTGCGTCCGGCCGGTCTTGACCACGCCGTCGAACGCCTCGGCCCGCTCGTCCAACGCGTCGGCCAGCGTCTCCAGTGCCGGCAGGAGGTCGTTTTCGACGGTTTCGAGCGCCGAGACGTGCATCGCCGTCGGTATCACGTCGTTCGACGACTGCCCGAAGTTGACGTGGTCGTTCGGGTGGACGACCCGGTCGCCGATCGACTCGCCCATGAGTTCGGCGGCGCGGTTCGCGATGACCTCGTTGGCGTTCATGTTCGAGGAGGTGCCCGAGCCGGTCTGGAAGACGTCGACCGGGAACTGGTCGTCGTGCTCGCCGGCGATCACCTCGTCGGCCGCCTCGACGATCACGTCGGCCACGTCCTCGTCGACGAGCCCGAGGTCCCGGTTGGCCTGCGCGGCGGCCTTCTTCACGATCCCGAGCGCGCGCACGAACCGCCGCCCGAACGCGATCCCCGAGATCGGGAAGTTCTCGACGGCCCGCTGGGTCTGTGCACCCCAGTAGGCGTCCGCCGGCACCCGCATCTCCCCCAGGCTGTCCTGCTCGACGCGGTAGTCGCCGTCGTCGCTGCCGTCGCCGTCGCCGTGATCGCTCATGGGAGAACCGACGGCCGACCCGGCAGTAAACCCCACCGGTTCGGACGCACGGGTCGACCGACCGGGGCGGGGCGGCGCCGGACGAGGGTCCCTCCCGGGCGGGGGCAGAGACCGTCATAGGGTCGGTTGTAACTGTGTACCGGTGATTCGACGACCGTTCCGTCGAACACCGGAAACGAATTACAACCGACCCTACCACCGATCCCGATCGGTCGTCGACGAGTGCCCCGAGTCCAACCACGCTGCTCCCCCTGCCGTCCCCGAGCCGAGCCGTCCCCGACCGGAACCGTCCCGACCGTTCCCCCGGCCTCCCAGCAGCCCGGTCCGCCGGTCGAACTGCCTCGCGGCGACCACGACCGGCGCCGGGGGAGTGTACTGGAGTCGTCCCGGCCGAAACCGGGGACTCGACCACTACGGCTGTAAATTAACTCTATTCATAACAATTTTTTTGAGAAGGTTTAAGTGAGACAGCCCGTGACACTGGGACTGTCGCACACGGAGGAAACTATGAGGAACAAAAACAGCGGTGATGAGGAGACGCGTCGGACGTTCGTGAAGGCCACCGGAGCGCTCGGTGCCGCCGGGGTGACTGCCCTCGCCGGCTGCTCGGGGGGCGGCGGCTCGGGTGACGGCGGCTCGGGCGACGGCGGCTCGGGCGACGGTGGCTCGGGCGACGGAGGGAGTTCGGGGACGCCCCTCGAGGTCCTTCACGGCTGGACGGGCGGCGACGGCGCGCGCGCCGCCGAGGCCCTGGTGACCGCGTTCGAGGAGCAGTATCCCGACATGGCAACCGACTTCAACCCGATCGGTGGGGGCGGCAACCAGAACCTCGACGCCGTGGTCGCCAACCGGCTCCAGAGCAACGACCCCCCGTCGTCGTTCGCGAACTGGCCCGGCCCGAACCTCCGGAAGTACGAGGGCGCGCTCGGCGACGTGAGCGACGTCTGGGAGGAGAACGGCTTCGCGGACAGTCACGTCGACGAGGCCGTCGAACTCCACAGGCTCGGTGATAAGTTCGCCGCGGTACCGCTCGGCTCCCACCGGCTGAACTGCCTGTTCTACAACGTCGCCGTCGTCGAGGAGGCGGGCGTCGACCCCTCCTCGGTCACCAGCGTCGCCGGGCTGATCGACGCGCTGGAGACGGTCGCCAGCGAGACCGACAAGATCCCGATGACACACGGGATGTCCGGTTCGTGGACGACGACGCAGCTGTGGGCGGCCGTCATGCTGGGCAAAGAGGGGTTCGACGCCTACATGGACTTCGTCGAGGGGAACCCCTCCGAGAGCGCGGTACGGTCGGCGTTCGAGTCGCTCGGGACGATCCTCGAGAACTACATCAACGAGGACGCGGCGTCGATCGGGCTGACCGGTTCGAACCAGAACATCATCAACGGGAACGCCGCGTTCATCCACCAGGGGAACTGGGCCGCCGGCGCCTTCCGGAACGCCGAGGAGTTCGCCTACGAGGACGACTGGGGCTTCACCCCGTTCCCGGGGACGGAGAACATGTACACGCTCCACTTCGATTCGTTCCTCTACCCGGCGAACAACCCGACGACGGAGAAGGCCAAGACCTGGCTCGAGTTCGTCGGCAAGAAGGAGGCACAGATCGCGTTCAACCAGTTCAAGGGCTCGATCCCGACCCGGACGGACGTCAGCATGGACGCGTTCGGGCCGTACCTCCAGGAGACGGCCACGGACTTCGCGGAGGCCGAACACCGGCCGCCGACGCTCCAGCACGGGCTCGCGGTCGGAGCCGAAGTGATGACGTCGCTCAACGACGTCGTCACCTCGGAGTTCACCGGGCCGTACAACGTCGACGCCGCGACCCAGGGCTTCGTCGACGCCGTCTCCAACTGAGCCGAGGGAGACGCGATCGCCATGCCCTCGATTTTCCGGAGACTACGCAGGCGCTGGACAGCCACGGGTGGCGACGACGGGTCGGACCGGGATAGCAGGATAACCGAGGTGCGGTCGAGTGAGGGGACCGAGGGAGCCGACGTACGCCCGGGAGAGGAGAGGAGGGGAACCGACGTGCGGTCGGGCGAGGGGCGCAGCTCGGCCGAGTTACTCGCCGACGGCGGCGTCGTCGACGAGGCCGACCGCGAGACGCCGACCGGCGGCACCGTCGACCGGCTGACGACCGCGATCGACCGCCAGTTCGGGAGCGACTTCCTCGAGTCGTCGCCGTTCTGGCTCCCGCCGTTCCTCCTGATGGCCCTGTTCGTCTACGGGGCGATCCTCTGGAACCTGCTGATCTCGCTGACGGACTACGAGGGGTTCGCCGCCGCGCCGAACTACGGCGACCTCGACTTCGAGATGTACGTCCGCGCCGCGACCGACCCGACGGTCGTCGACGCGGCGATCAACACGTTCCTGCTGATCGTCGGCTTCACGGGGGCCACGCTGGTCGTCGGGCTGGTCGTGGCGATCCTCATCGATCGGGGGATCCGGTTCGAGAACACGTTCCGGACGATCTACCTCCTCCCGATGAGCCTCTCGTTCGTCGTGACGGCACAGTTCTGGCTCTGGATGTACAACTTCAACAACGGCGTCGTCAACATCGCGCTCGGGACGGTCGGACTCGGCCCGTTCGACTGGATCGGCAACTCCTCGATCGTGCTGTGGGCGGTGGTGTTCGCGCTCATGTGGCAGTTCTCGGGGTACGCGATGGTCGTCTACCTCGCCGGGCTGCGGGCGATCCCGACCGAGCACTACGAGGCGGCGAAGGTCGACGGCGCCTCGACGTTCCGGATGTACTGGCGGGTGATCGTCCCCCAGCTGAAGGGCGCGACGATCAGCGCCGCAGTCGTCCTCATGGTGTTCGCGCTGAAGGCGTTCGACTTCCTCTACTCGCTGGTGTCGGGCTACCGCCCGCCCAACGGGGCGGACATCCTGGCGACGAAGATGGTCCGCGAGGCGTACAGCAACCAGAACTGGGCCTACGGGGCCGCCATCGCCATCGTGCTCTTCGTGCTGGCGCTGTCGGTCATCGGCCCGTACCTCTACTACCAGTACCGGAGGGACAACCTGTGACCGACGAACGCGACGCGACGGCCGACGGACCGGCCGGCCCGGACGAACCCGACGGAACCGACCGCCACGGGGTCACCCCGGCCGACGGCGGCGACGGGACGAGAGCCGACGGCGGGACCACCACCGCGACCGCCACCGCCGCGGAACCGGGGCGCCTCGACGGCGTGGACGGCTACCGGGTGGCGCTGTACCTGGTCCTCCTGGGGCTGGTCTCGTTTTACCTCGCCCCGATCGAGTCGGGCCTGGTCACCTCGTTCAAGACGGGCACGGCCGTCGCGGAGACGGCCCCGTTCGCCCCGCCCGGTGTCGACGGGTTCACCCTCGAGAAGTGGCGACTGGCGATCGACGCCCTGATCGTCGGGATGGGCAACAGCGTGCTCTACGCGGTCCCGGCGACGGTGCTGTCGGCGTTCCTGGGGAGCACGGCCGCCTACGGTCTCACGATCTCCGACTGGGCCGACCGGTACAAGGTGCCGGTGCTGGCGCTGTTCGTCGCGGGGATCTTCATCCCGTACCAGGCCGTGCTGGTCCCCCTGACGCAGTTCTGGTCGAACTGGGTGAGCGTCGAGTCGCTGCTGTCGTTCGTCTGGGCGCTCGGGATCAGCAACGACTACGCGGGGATCGTCGAGCTGATCGTCACGCACGTCGCGTACGGCATCCCGATCTGTACGATCCTCTTCCGGTCGTACTACAAGAACATCAGCGAGGAGATGGTCGAGTCGGCCCGCCTCGACGGGGCGTCGCTCCGCCGGGTCTACCGGCGGATCGTCCTCCCGCTCTCGACACCGATGTTCGCGGTCGTGTTGATCTACCAGTTCACGCAGATCTGGAACGACCTGCTGTTCACGCTGGTGCTGGTGGCGACGGAGTCGAGTCCGGCGGCACCCGTCGTGCTCATCCTCGCCGGCCTCGGGACGTCCCTGGAGGGCCAGGACTTCGCGCTCCGGATGGCCGGGGCGTTCTTCGCGGCGCTGCCGACGCTCGCCGTCTACGTCGCGTTCGGCGAGGAGTTCGCCGAGGGGGTGGCGACGTGAGCCGCCGGCCGAGCACTGCCGCGACCGCCCGACGTACCGGCCCGAGCGCCCGGCGCCGACGGGCTTTCGACGGTGGCGGTTCCACTGACGGACGACGCTTGCCGGGTGAACTGGTCGGCGGCGCGCCCGGCGAGCCGGCACGGGCCGACATAGGAGGAACCGGAACGGGCCCGAGGGACCGGCCCCGAGCGGACCGGAACGAACCGAACCGGAGGAGATCCGGCCCGACCGACCCGGATCCGACCGAGTCCGCCCGGGTCGACCCCGGGCGGACCGAACCGACACCGACCGACACAGGGAGGACGTAGATGGCAGAACTCGAACTCGACTCGCTCACGAAGGTGTATCAGGACGGCGACGACCGGATCGTCGCCGTGGACGACGTCTCGGTGTCGATCGACGACGGGGAGTTCCTCGTCGTGGTCGGTCCCTCGGGCTGCGGGAAGTCGACGACGCTGCGGATGATCGCCGGACTCGAGACGGTCACCTCGGGATCGATCAGGCTCGCCGGGCGCGTCGTCAACGACGTCAAGCCGCAGGACCGCGACATGGCGATGGTGTTCCAGTCGTACGCCCTCTACCCGCACATGACGGTCCGCGAGAACATGTCGTTCGGGTTAGAAGAGTCGACGGACCTGCCGGACGACGAGATCCAGGCCCGCGTCGAGGAGACCGCCGGGATGCTGGGGATCTCGGAGCTGCTGGACCGGAAGCCGACGGAGCTGTCCGGGGGGCAACAGCAGCGCGTCGCGCTCGGGCGGGCGATCGTCCGCGATCCGGACGTCTTCCTGATGGACGAGCCGCTCTCGAACCTGGACGCCAAGCTCCGCGCGCAGATGCGTACGGAGCTCCAGCGACTCCAGGAGGAGCTGGGCGTGACGACCATCTACGTCACGCACGACCAGACGGAGGCGATGACGATGGGCGACCGGATCGCGATCCTCGACGGCGGCGAGCTCCAGCAGGTTGCGACGCCCCTGGAGTGTTACCACGAGCCCGCGAACGTCTTCGTGGCGGGGTTTCTGGGCGAGCCGTCGATGAACTTCTACGACGTCGACTACCGCGACGGCCGGCTCGTCGGCGAGGCGTTCGACTACCCCGTCTCGGACGAGCTCGCGGCCGAACTCGACGGCCACACCGAGCTGGTGCTGGGCGTGCGGCCGGAGTCGATCGAGCTGGTGGGCACTGCGAGCCTCGAGACCGACTTCGAGACGGTCGTCGACGTCGTCGAGCCGACCGGCGACGAGAACACGGTCTACCTCACCTTCGCCGGTTCGGACGCCGGGATAGACGGGAACGCGCTCGTGGCGACGACGAGCGGCCTGCGACAGGTCCAGTCGGGCCAGTCGGTCGTCGCCCGGATCCCCGAACGGACGATCCACCTCTTCGACCGGTCGACCGGCCGGGCGATCCACAACCGCTCGCTGGAGACCGAGGAGCTGGCGGACGTCCGGCCGAGTTGAGCCCGGGCGAACGGACCGCCGGCCGGGCGAGTGGCTCGCGGCGCCTCCCCGCTGGTCCCCTCCGCTCCCGGCCGGCAGGGACGGCCCGTCCGGACGATCGGCCGGGGGCACCGAGCCGAACCGAACGGGTTTCCCGACGCGGGCCTCGGAGCCGCCCTACCGCGAGCGACTCGTGGCCCGTGCGAGGCCCTCCCCGACGAGGTGAGCGGCAGCGAGGTGGGCGTACGCGAACGCGACGACGGCCACCAGTGCGAGGAGCGTCGACGGCGCCGCCGCGCGGAGGAGGAGCCACGACGACACGACGAGCACGGTCCCGCCCGTCCAGGCGACGAAGTACGGGGCGCTCCGTAGTCCGCCGAGCGAGCCGAGCTGGAGGCCGTCGCGGAGCCCGCCGCGGAGCGTCGCGGCGACGCCGACGGGCATGGCGTACGCGAACGCGACGACGACGAGCAGTGCGAGGGTCGCGCCGATCCCGGCGAGCGGGCCGGCGCCGACCGTCCCCTGGATCGCGACGGCGACGGCGAGCAGGACGGCCGCCGGGACGAGGAGGTAGCCGCCGGCGACGAGCAGGACCCGGACGCCGAGACGCGGCGTCTCCATCGACCAGTCGAACGGCGGCGGGTCGGCGTCGCCGGCGACGCTCCGCCGCAGGACCGAGCCCAGGTGGCCCGCGAACAGGACCACGGGGATCACGAGGAGCGCCAGCGGGACGACGACGAGACGATCCGGCCAGAGGGAGCGCGCGACCCGCACCGCGAGCAGCGCGGCGATCACCACCCCCGAGACGACCGCGAGCCCGTCGCGCCCGGCCCGTCCCCGCAACGGGTACCGGATCGCCTCCGCGAGCATCCGGCTCACGGCCCGGCCCGTCGGTCGATCGTCCCGAGAGTGGCGCCCGTCACCGCCCCGGCGAGCCCTGCGAGTGCTGCGGACCCGCCGTCCCCGACGCACCTCTCGCCGCGGGGGCGATACATACCGCGCACCTTCCGCCGCCGGTCGAAAAACCCTGTCGACGTACCGGGAGGCCGGTCTCTCGCGGCGATCCGGGAGGCGCCGGTGAGCTCCGCCGGTCCGGGAGGCGCCGGTGAGCTCCGCCGGTCCGGGAGGCGCCGGTGAGCTCCGCCGGTCCGGGAGGCGCCGACCTTCGACGGCTGGCGTGGCGCGTCGCCGGACGCTCGTGCGTTCCCGTGGGCGGCTGCTCGCGAACGTCCCTCAGCCTCCGTCGGCAGCCGTCTCGTACTCCTCGGGCGTGTACGTCTTGATCTCCATCGCGTGGATGTCGGTCGTCATGTGCTCGCCCAGGGCGTCGTAGACGAGCTGGTGCTGCTGGACGAGCGAGCGCCCCTCGAACGCCGGCGAGACGACGACGGCCCGGAAGTGGGCGTCCTCGTAGTCCTCGTCGGGGCTCCGCGGCCGGGAGACGGTCGCCGTCGCGCCGTCGATCTCGGCCTCGATGATCGCCTCGATCTCCGAGAGCTCCATCGGCATACCCGACGGAACGACGCGGGCAGTGAAAAGCGACGCGGGCGGGGAACGCGGCACGCGGACGGGAGAGGACGCGGCGACGGGAAAGCGATGCAGGGAAGGCGTGCGACGTCGAGAACGACACCCCGGAGAGTCGCAGGGTTCTCGGTCCCCGGCCGGCTACGCGCTCCGGGCCGCTCCCGTCCCCGCGCCGCCGTACGTCGTCGTGACTGGCGAGGGGCTCGTCGTCCGGGCGACGGTCGCGGACGGCTGGCTCGCCGTCACGCTCCGGGCGTTCGAGGTGGTCCGGGCGGGCGAACACGGGGGGATCGGACCGCGGTACCGCCGGCTCCCGGACGTCGACGTCGAGGTGACGTTCCGCCGGACGCGGTGAGGTGATCCACCGCCGGGGAACCCCTCACGGTTCCGGAAGGGAACTCACTGCCGGTAGCGCCGGTCGTCGTCGGGGCTCGGGTACTGGTCCCGGCCGGTCATCTCGTCGTAGGTCATCCCCGAGAGGTACTCGTCGTAGGTGACGTCGTAGGCGCTCCGGAGGTGGAAGTCGAGGTCGCCGGTGTCGACGGTCCGGCGGAACAGCCCGTGGACCGCCCGGCGGAGCAGTTCGTCCACGTCGTCGGTCTGGAACGCCGCACGGAGCATCGCCAGCTCGTGGCGCGTCTCGCGGTCCAGTTCGACCGACAGCTCCTCGCCCAGATCCGCGTACGCCGACTGGACGTCCGCGTCCAGGTCGTCGAGACTCATGCCCCGGAGTGGGCAGGCCAGTCCGATACGGGTTTCGCTACCGCGTCGACGCGATCCGAAGGGGGACAGCGCCCCGGCGACCGAACCACCAGGTTCAACCGCGCCCCAGCCCCAGACGGACGCGATGACCGACGCGGCCGACTCGTCGGACCCGGACGCCGATTCCGCGACAGACGTCGACGCCGCGGTCGACGCCGACTCCGTGACGGACGCCGACCTCGCAGCCGACGGGGATCCCGCGGCCGACCCCGCCCCGCCCGACGACCTCCCCGATCTCGACTACGAGGCGGTCCGTGCGGCACTGATCGACTGGTACGAGGCCGACCACCGGTCGTTCCCCTGGCGGGAGACGACCGACCCGTACGCGATCCTCGTCTCGGAGGTGATGAGCCAGCAGACGCAGCTCTCCCGCGTCGTCGACGCCTGGCGCGCGTTCACCGAGGAGTGGCCGACCGTCGAGGCGCTGGCCGACGCCGACCGGGCCGACGTGGTCGCCTTCTGGACGGACCACTCGCTCGGCTACAACAACCGCGCGAAGTACCTCCACGAGGCGGCCCGACAGGTCGTCGAGGAGCACGACGGCTCGTTCCCCGACGACCCGGAGGGCCTCCAGGAGCTGATGGGCGTCGGGCCCTACACGGCCAACGCGGTCGCCTCGTTCGCGTTCGACAACGGCGACGCGGTGGTCGACACGAACGTGAAACGGGTCTGCTACCGCGCGTTCGGCGTCCCGGACGACGACGCGGCCTTCGAGCGCGCCGCCGCGTTCCTCATGCCCGAGGGTGAGTCGCGGGTCTGGAACAACGCGATCATGGAGCTGGGCGGGGTCGCCTGCGGACAGACGCCACGGTGTGACGAGGCGGGCTGCCCCTGGCGGCGCTGGTGTCGGGCCTACGAGACGGGCGACTTCACCGCCCCCGACGTCCCCGAACAGCCCACCTTCGAGGGGTCGCGCCGGCAGTTCCGCGGCCGGATCGTCCGGACGCTCGGCGAGTACGGCAGCCTGCCCCTCGACGAACTCGGCCCCCGGATCCGCGTCGACTACACGACCGGAGGCGAGGGGGAGGGGACCCGGGCGTGGCTCCGGGGGCTGGTCGAGGACCTCTCGGACGACGGGCTCGTCGACGTGACGGTCCACGAAGGGGACGAGGCGGTCGACCGGGACGAGGCGGCCGATCCGGGTCCCGACGACCTCGACGACGGTCGCGACGAGCCCGACGTCGTGGTCTCGCTCAGACGCTGAGACGCTGGAGCGCGTCCCCGGATCGGAGGACGGTCGAAGAGGGAAACCCGGAAAGCGGGGCGATCGACCATCGCGGCGACCGCCGGACGACGCGTCCGGCGACCTTCGAGGTAACCCGGACGAAACCGCGCGGGGGGCTTATGCCTCCCGGGTGGAAACGGCGGGCAATGAGCGATCCACGGACCGGACGCGGAGCGAGCACGGGCGCCGGGACAGGACCGGAGACGCACGTCGTCGCGGTCTGCGGGAGTCTGCGCGAGGAGAGCTACACGCGGGCGGGCCTCCGGGTGGCCCTCCGGGGCGTGGAGGCGTCGGGGGGCACCGGCGAGCTGCTCGACCTCCGCGAGTTCGACCTGCCGCCGCTGGACGCCGACGCCGACGGCGCCGGCGACAGCGAGCGGTTCGCGCGGGCGATGCGCGAGGCCGACGCGGTGCTCCTCGGGACGCCCGTCTACCACGGCTCGTACTCGGGGGTACTGAAGAACGCGCTCGACTACTGCGGCTTCGACGAGTTCGAGGGCGAGACGGTCGGCCTGCTGGGCGTCGCCGGGGGGTCGTTCCCCGTCACCGCCCTGGAGCACCTCCGGTCGGTCTGCCGGGCGCTGAACGCCTGGGTGATCCCCCACCAGGTGGCGATCCCGCGGGCCTACCGGCAGTTCGAGGGCGGCGAACTGGTCGACGAGGACCTCGCCGAGCGGGCCCGGGTGCTCGGCCGCCGGGCGGTCCAGTACGCCGACATCGAGCCGGACCCGTCGACGTTCGAGGGCGACCAGAACGTCGGCGCGGAGGACTGACGGGCGCCGGCGGGGCGGACGCACCAGTAGTACAGCAGGTGGTGCCGGCGACGGGCACCCTCGAGAATCGAGTGCTTCGACGGGGATTCGAACCCGGCGAGCCGGTCACCCTCGCTTCGCCCGGGTGCTGCGACTCGTTGCTCGAATCCCCGGCCGTTTCCCCGAGAGGGGCCCCCGGGCCTCTACCGCCCGAATCCCGCCTCCGTTCCCTTTCGACGGCTGATTCTCGGGCGGGTCGTCGCTTCTCGGAGCCTCCCGTCCGGGACGGACGGACGGAGTACTATAGTATTCCACCAAACCCCTATGTTACCACTGATACGGGCGAGCACGGCGCGCGGACGTACCGTCGGTCGCCGGAATCGCTCGTCGTCGAGCAGGCTGCGGACATCCTCGACCACGTCCCGACCGACGAACTCGTCGGGCGGGTCGGGGAGCTGCGCGATCGACTCGACGGGTACCGAGACGAGTACGGCGTCGACTCCCCCGAGGAGTTGACCGTCGAGCGAACGAATCGAACCCTCTCGGCGTCGCCCTCGGACGGAAACGAGTTCGACGCGGAGACGATTCGAGCCTGGCAGCGGACGCGTCGGAACCTCGCGTTTGCGAACGCCGCGCTCTCGATTGCACACGCTCGACGGTTCGTCGATGGCGACCGCCAGCCGACCGACGACGACGTGCCCGCCTGACGGATGGGACGGACGACAGGGGGAGACGAACCCCACTCGAACGCGGACCGGTCGACCGGGCGGCACTCATCGCGATCCGGAGGGTCGTCGAACGGGAGGAGCCACTCGCGACGCCGGTGCTGGACGACTACCTCGACCCGACCGTTCTCGAAATCGAGTTCGACGACGGCCTCCGCGGGCCGCCCGCCTCCGGTCCATCGGGCGCCGCGTGAGAGCCGGGAGGTCTCCCCGTGGACGGTGCGACCGTTCGTAACGACCGCACGAGCCGCCAGCCCGGACTCGGCCCGCGAGAACACGCGGGGGTTCCGAGATCGTCCGACACGGGCGAGCGACGAACCCTGAACCGCTGGCCGGGTCCCGGCGTGGCGGATCCGGCCGGGTCCCGGCGTGGCGGATCCGGCTCCCGCATCGACCCGGTTCCCCGTCTCGGTCCGGACCCCCGTACGATCCCTGAGCCCCGAACCACCCCGGACCCGCACGGTCGTCCGCCCGCATCCTCGCGAACGGGAACGTTCATGCCCGTCGCCGCCGGCCAGTCGTCCCGTGCACGCCATCACCAACTCCGGGTGGGTCGAGGTCATCACGGGGTCGATGTTCTCGGGGAAGACCGAGGAGCTGCTCCGTCGGCTCCGGCGCGCGGAGATCGCCGGCCAGTCGACGGCGGTGTTCTCCCCCGCGATCGACGAGCGCTACGGGGAGGCGACGATCGGCTCGCACGCCGGCCGGGAGTGGGAGGCGACGGTCGTCGAGCCGGAGGGCGACGGCCCCTGGGGGATCACCGACGCGCTGAACGGCGAGGAGGTCGTCGCGGTCGACGAGGCGAACTTCTTCGGGCCGACGCTGGTCGAGGTCTGCGAGGCGCTGGCGGGCGACGGCCGGCGGGTCCTCGTCTCCGGGACCGACCAGACGTTCCGCGGGGAGCCGTTCGAGCCGGTCCCCCGGCTGGTCGCGCTGGCCGAGTACGTCGACAAGCTGCAGGCGATCTGTGCGGTCTGTGGCGAGCCGGCCTCGCGGAACCAGCGCCTGATCGGAGGAGAGCCCGCCCACGCCGACGACCCGACGATCCTCGTCGGCGCCGAGGAGTCGTACGAGCCGCGATGTCGGAACTGTCATACCGTCCGCGGCGCTTGAGTACGTCGTGACCACCTGGGTCGATAACCCCCGCGGCGGGCGGGAGCGCGGGCCCCGCGGGCTCGCCCGCGCCTGGGTCGAGGTGCTGGTGCGACCGCGCAACTTCTTCCGCGTCGGCGTCGCCCCGGGCGACCAGGCGCCGGGGCTGGCGTTCGCCGTCGTCGTCGCGCTCGCGTACGTCGCGGTCCTGTTCGCCGTCGAGCCGGCCCGGATTCCAGACCTCGGCGCCGGGAGCGCCGGCTCCGCACTGATCGCACTGCTCGCGGTCGCGCTGCTGATCGCGCCCGCCGTCCTCCACCTCGTGGCGGCCGTCCAGACGCTGCTGTTGATCGTCCTCGACGTCCTGCTCGGCGCGGCGGGGATCGACCTCCCCGACCGCGGCGGGGTCAGCGAGACCGTCCAGGTCCTCGCGTACGCCGCGGCGCCGTGCGTCTTCGCGTCCCTCCCGGTGACGGAGGTCCGGGTCGTCGCCACCCTCTACGGCGCCGCCCTCCTCGTGGTCGGCGTGGCCGAGATCCACCGGGCGGGCCTCCTCCGCGCGCTCGTGGCGGCCGCGATCCCCGCGGCGCTCGTCTTCGGCTACGCCTTCGGCGGGTTCGCCGCGCTCGGGGAGCTGCTTGCCGCCTGGACGATCGTGTAAGCGGATCGCGGACTGCCGGCACGCCGGGAGTACCAGACGACCGGACGGCGGGTGGACGACCGAACGGCGGGTGGACGACCGAACGGCGGGTGGACGACCGAACAGGCGGTACAGACGGTCTGACGTGCAGTACAGACGACCCCCCGGATCGGACGGATCGATCGGACCGGACCGACGTGCCCGCGCGGGACGCACGCCGCGGACGGGCCGGGGAGACTCGACGCGGGACGCACCTCGGCGCGGGACGCTCCTCGGCGCGGGACGCACCTCGACGCGGGACGCACGCCGTGGACGGGCCTGGACGACTCGGCGTAAGTCGGATCGACCCGCGAGACTTTCGACAATCGTTTTAGGACGGACCAGTTGTGTTCGCACAATGGATTGGATTACGCACGACGAGGACGTCTGGTTCGAGTTCAAGGGTAACAACCCACACGACCTAACGCCGGGCCGCTTCTACCGCGGCGAGGTCGACGGGTTCGCCGACTTCGGGGTGTTCGTCGATCTCGCCCCGGGCGTCACGGGACTGCTCCACCGGAGTGAACTCGACCGACGACTCGAGAGTCTCGACTGGGACCCCGGCGACGAGGTGTTCGTCCAGGTGAAGAACGTCCGCGACAACGGCGACGTCGACCTCGCGTGGTCGATCCGGCAGTCGTCCTCGGAGTTCCGTGGGGCGCGAATCCACAACCCCGACGGCGACGACGACGGCGACCCGATCGACGTGGACGACCGCGACCGGCCCGAGCCCGTCCGACACACGCCCACGGCGTCGGGGCGGCGGAACGTCGCCCGCTCACGGAGTGCATCGGAGAACGGCGCTACCGAGCGTTCGCCCGGCGAGACCGCCGATACTGGTGAGGCCGCCAACGCCGACGAAACTGACGAAATCGTCGAGACCGACGACACCACCGAGACCGACGACACCACCGAGACCGACGACACCACCGAGACCAACGACACCGCCGACGCCGACGACACCACCGAGACCGACGACACCGCCGACGCCGACGACACCGCCGACGCCGACGACACCGCCGAGACTGACGAACCCGCCGACGCCGGGAGTGACGAGGGCAGCACCGAGCCGGACGCCGACGCCAGTGCCGAACCCGACGTCGAGTCCGAAACCGGATCGGACGAGGACTCCGAGGCCGACACGGAACTCGAGCGAGCGAAGATCGAGGGGCTGTCGGATCTGGTCGGCGAGACGGTCCGGATCGAGGGCGAGGTTGTCGGCGCGCGCCAGACGGGCGGGCCGACGATCTTCGAGGTGCGCGACGAGACGGGCGTCGTCGACTGCGCGGCGTTCGTCGAGGCGGGCGTCCGGGCCTACCCGGAGGTCGAGGTCGGCGACCTGATCCGGCTCACGGGCGAAGTCGAGTTGCGACGCAACGAACTCCAGGTCGAGACGGAGGACCTGACGGCGCTCGAGGACGAGGAGGCGCGGACCGTCGCCGACCGCCTGACGCAGGCGCTGACCGACCGCGCCCGTCCCGAGGAGGTCTCGCCGCTCGCGGATCACGAGCCCGTCGGCGCCGTCGTCGAGGACGTCCGCGACGCCGCCGAGGCGATCCGGCGGGCGATCTTCGAGTCGCGGCCGATCGTCGTCCGCCACGCCGCAACGGCGGACGGCTACGTCGCCGGCGCGGCCGTCGAGCGGGCCGTCCTCCCGCTGGTCCGCGAGGAGCACGCCCAGGCGGACGCCGAGTACCACTACTTCACCCGTCGACCCCTCGAGGACGCGGTCTACGACATGAACGCCGCGACGAGTGACGTCACCCGGATGCTCGAGGACCGCGACCGCCACGACGAAAAGCTCCCGCTCGTCCTCCTCGTCGGGACCGGTTCGACGGACGCCTCCCGGGACGGGCTCGAACTGCTGTCGGTCTACGGGGCGGGACGGGTCGTCGTCGACGCCGAGCCCGCCGATCCCGACATCGAGAACGCCGTCGACGTACTGGTGAACCCCCAGCGGGCGGGCATCGAGGCCCACGACCTCTCGACGGGCGCGCTCGGCGCGACCCTGGCCGGCGCGGTCAACCCCGCCGAGGACGTTCGCGAGGACCTCGCGCACCTCCCGGCCGTCTCCTACTGGGAGGCGCCGCCGAAGCCGTACCAGCGGCTGGCCGCCGACGCCGGCTACGACGTCGAACGCTGCCGGCAGCTCCGGGAAGCGGTCGCGCTGGAGGCGTACTACCAGTCGTACGAGGACAAGCGCGAGCTGATCGCCGACCTGCTGTTCGAGGGCGGCGCGCCCGACAACGGGGGACTCGCCGGGCACGTCAGTCGGCAGTTCCGTCGCAAGCTCGACGACGAACTCGAGACGGCGCTCGCGAACGTCGAACGCCACAACCTCGAGGGCGTCGGCGTCGCGGTGCTCGACGCCGACGCGTTCACCCACCGGTTCGACTTCCCGCCGACGGGCCTCCTGCTCGACGAACTCCACCGCCACGAGCGCGGCGAGGGGCCGTTCGCGACGGTCGGGCTCGGAACCGACGAGCTGTACGTCCGCGCGACGCCCGGCGTCGACGTCCGGGCGATCGCTGCCGACGCCAGCGAGCGCGCGTCCGGATCCGGCATCTCCGCGGCCGGTGTCCGTGAAGGCCGCATCGAGTTCCTCTCGGGCGCCCGCGAGCGCGTCCGGGAGGCGGTGCTCGAGGCGATCGCCGAACAGCTCTCCTGATCGACGACGATCGTCGCTTCGTCGGTGCCCGCGGTCCCCGGACGGCGAGTCGCCTCGCTCGGGACGAACGGGACGACACACCGCTCGCGACGAACGGGACGCCCACCCGGTGACGGCTCGCCCGGCCGAGCCGCCCGTGGGATCCCGCGTCGCGTCCGTCGAGTAGCGAGCCGGCGGCCGAACTACCGGCTGCCGGCCGAGAGCGGGCGGCGACCGACGCAGCGACACGCCTTTACCGGATCGAACCGGACCGTCGGGGGAGTATGAGCACGGACGCGGCCGCCGAGGCCGAGGCGTTCGAGCGCGCCTGCCGGGAGCTGGTCGAGCGCATCCTCGAGGGCGAGGTGGACCGCGAGAGCCTGGAGTCGGCCAAGCGTGACGTCTGCGGGCGTCACTCGTCGCCGAAGGTCCCGCAGAACACGGACCTCCTCGAGTTCGCCCCCGAGGGCCGACGCGAGGAGGTGAAAGAGGTGGTCCGGCGGAAGCCGGTCCGGACCGCGTCGGGCGTCTCGCCGGTGGCGATCATGACCTCGCCGCACACCTGTCCCCACGGGAAGTGCCTCTACTGTCCGGGCGGTCCGGCCTCGGAGTTCTCCTCCTCGCAGTCGTACACGGGCCACGAGCCCGCCGCGGCCCGCGGCGTCCAGAACGACTACGACCCGTACGGGCAGGTCCGGCTTCGACTGGAGCAGCTCCGGCACATCGGCCACCCGGTCGACAAGGTGGAGCTGATCCTCATGGGCGGGACGATGACCGCCCGGAGCCACGACTACCAGGAGTGGTTCGTCAAGCGGGCGCTCCAGGCGATGAACGAGTACGACCTCGACGCGACCCCCGAGCCGGCCGAGGGCGAGTCGTTCGCCCAGGCGCCCGGGACCTACGAGTTCGAGTACGTCGAGGACGTGCTCACCCGCAACGAGACGGCCGACGTCCGGTGTATCGGGATCACGTTCGAGACGAAGCCCGACTGGTGTGGCCCCGAGCAGGTCGACCGGATGCTCCGCCTGGGCGGGACGAAAGTCGAGGTCGGCGTCCAGACGACCTACGAGCGGATCAACCGGGAGATGCACCGCGGCCACGGGATCCAGGCGTCGGCGGACGCCAACCGCCTGCTCCGCGACGCCGGGTTCAAAGTGGGGTTCCACATGATGCCCGGCCAGCCCGGGATGACCGCCGAGATGTGCCGCGAGGACTTCCGCCAGCTGTTCGGCGACCCCCGGTGGCGCCCCGACTACCTGAAGATCTACCCGACGCTCGTCGTCCGGGGGACCCGGGTGTACGACTCGTGGCGGCGCGACGAGTACGAGCCCCTGGACAACGACCAGGCCGCGGACCTCGTGGCGGACGTGATGGGGACGATCCCGGAGTACACCCGGCTCCAGCGCGTCCAGCGGGACATCCCGGCCGACTTCATCGACGCGGGCGTCTGGAAGTCGAACCTCCGACAGCTGGCCGCCGAGCGCGCCGCCGAGAAGGGGATCGAGCAGCGCGACATCCGGGCGCGCGAGGTCGGGATGAACGACGCCGAGCCCGACCCGGAGCGCGTCGAGCTGTCCGTCCGGGAGTACGAGGCCGCCGGCGGCACCGAGCAGTTCCTCGCGTTCGAGGACCCCGTCGCGGACCTCCTCGTCGGCTTCTGTCGGCTCCGGTACCCCTCGGAGGTCGTCCGCCGGGAGCTGGCGGACGCAGCCGTCGTCAGGGAGCTCCACGTCTACGGCAACGAGGCCGGGATCGGGGTGGACGCGGACACGAACGCGGACGCGGGCGGCGACGCCGGCGCCGGCGTGGACGACGGCCGCGCGTGGCAGCACCGCGGCTACGGCCGCCGGCTGATCCGCCGGGCCGAGGAGCTTGCACGGGCTGACGGCTACGGGAAGCTAGCGGTGATCTCGGGCATCGGCGCCCGGGAGTACTACCGGGAGAAACTGGGCTACCACCAGGACGGCCCGTACGTCGCGAAGCGGCTGTCGTAGCGGGCGGTCGGTGGGGGACTGACCGACCCGATGGGCGATCAGTCGAGCGAGAGCCGCATCTCGACGTGCGGGATCCCGGCCTCCTCGAACTCCTCGCCGACCGTCTCGTACCCCCGGTCGGCGTAGAACCCCTCGACGTGCGTCTGTGCGTGCAAGACGATCCCGTCGAAGCCGCGCGCCCGCGCTTCGTCCTCGACGGCGTCCATCAGCCGGGCGCCCCAGCCCTCGCCGCGGCGGGACTCGACGACCGCGACGCGCTCGACTTTCGCGCGTCGGGTCGCGGTGCCCGTCCCGTCGCGGTGGTCCGTCCCGTCGCGGTGGTCCGTCCCGTCGCGTCCGTCGGCCTCCTCGGAGCCGTGTCCGTCGTGGCCGTGTCCCTCGTAGGGGCGAAGACGCGCCGCGCCGATCGCCGAGCCGTCGTCGTAGGCGGCGAAGTGGACCACCCCCGCCTCGTGCTCGTGCTCGTCGACCTCCAACTCCTCGGGGACGCCCTGGCCCTCGACGAACACCGCGTAGCGCACCGCCAGCGCGTCGTCGTGGTCGGCCCCGTCGTCGACGACGGCGATCCCCGTCCCGCGGTCCGCGGACGGGACCGCCGCCTCGCGTTGGTCCGGATCGGTCATGCCCCACGTCCGGCTTCGACCGACAAGAACGACCCGGAGTGGGCCCCGGGAGACCTCGGTCCAACCGCGACCGTTTACTTCCCGCCGTGCCGTCGAGACGATATGGACGCCGTCACGCTCGCCGGGACGACCGGACCGTCCCGCCCGGCCACCGCGCCGTCAACCAGCGTCGGTCCGAACCCGACAGGGGTCCGATGACCCGCCCTACAGACGGTCGACACGTCGTCGTCGGCACGGGGCCGGTCGGCGCGGCCGTCGCCCGGGCGCTCGTCGACCGCGGGACGCCCGCCTCCTCGATCCGGCTGGTGAACCGGAGCGGCGAGCCGGGAGAACCGCCGATCCCGTCGGATCTCGAACTCGTCGCCGGCGACGTGAGCGACCACGACCGGGCACGCGACGTCTGTGCCGGCGCGGCCGTCGTCTACCTCTGCGCGTCGCCGCCGTACGGCCGGTGGCCCGAGGCGTTCCCGCCGCTGATGGACGGCGCCATCGCCGGCGCGGCCGCGGCCGACGCGAGGCTCGTCTTCGCGGACAACTGCTACATGTACGGCCCGGTCGACGGGCCGATGACCGAGGACCTGCCGTACGACGCCGAGACCGAGAAGGGGACCGCCCGTGCGGCAGTCGCCCGGCGGCTCTTGGACGCCCACGAGGACGGCGAGGTCGACGCGGCGATCGGTCGCGCGTCGGACTTCTACGGGCCGGGCGTCCGGCACTCGCTCGTCGGCGAGCGGGTGTTCGAACCGGTGATCACCGGCGACCGCGTCTCGCTGATCGGCGACCCCGACGCGCCCCACACGGTCACCTACGTCGACGACTTCGGCGAGTCGCTCGTCACGCTCGGCGCCGACGACCGAGCGCCCGGGCGGGCCTGGCACGTCCCGAACGCGCCGACGCGCTCGGTCCGGGAGTTCGTCGATCTCGTCGCCGAGGTCGCCGGGACCGACCCGACGGTTCGCCGGGTACCGACGCTGCTGGTCCGCGCGCTGGGGATCGCGAGCAGCCGGATCGGCGAGACCGTGGAGGTGTTTTACCAGTACGACGAACCGTTCGTGGTCGACGACGCCGCCTTCGTGGAGACGTTCGGCGACCGGCCCGCCGCGACCCCGCTCCCGGAGGGTATCGCCCGGACGATCGAGTGGTACAGGTCGGTCGGGGCCGGCGAGGGGGAGTGACCGGCAGGCGGGGCACTTCGGGAGTACCGACTGCCGGCGGATGGGGAGAGCCGGCGGACGCCCCCGGAACGACACACACTTTCCGCGCGGTCCCGATGCACGGGTCATGGAGCCGAAACGGGAGCTCTCGAGCGTCGACCTGGCCGCGCTGGTCACGGAGCTGCGCGGCTACACCGGCGCGAAGGTCGACAAGGCGTACCTCTACGGCGACGACCTGCTCCGGCTCCGGATGCGCGACTTCGATACGGGCCGGGTGGAGCTGTTCGTCGAGGTCGGCGACGTCAAGCGGGCCCACGTCGCGGCTCCCGAGCACGTCCCGGACGCGCCGGGCCGGCCGCCCAACTTCGCGATGATGCTGCGCAACCGCATCCAGGGGGCCGACTTCGCCGGCGTCGAGCAGTACGAGTTCGACCGCATCCTCACGTTCGAGTTCGAGCGCGACGACGCCGACACGACGATCGTCGCGGAGCTGTTCGGCCAGGGGAACGTCGCGGTGCTGGACGAAACGGGCCGGGTCGTCCGGGCGTTAGAGACCGTCCGGCTGAAGTCCCGGACGGTCGCGCCCGGCTCGCAGTACGAGTACCCCGCCTCCCGGCTCAACCCGCTGGACGTCTCGCGGGACGCGTTCGAACGCCGGATGCGCGAGTCCGACACCGACCTCGTCCGGACGCTCGCGACGCAGCTCAACCTCGGCGGGCTCTACGCCGAGGAGCTGTGCAGCCGCGCGGGCGTCGAGAAGACCCGGTCGATCGACGGGGCGACCGACGAGGACTACGCGGCGATCTACGACGCGATCGACGGGCTCGCCGCGGACCTCCGGGAGGGGGCGTTCGACCCGCAGGTCTACAGCGAGCCACCGGACGAGGAGGCCGGGGACGAGGGGGCCGGCGGCGCCGACGGGGAGACCGACGGCGTCGGGGAGGACGGCCCGGTCGGTCGCGTCGTCGACGCGACGCCGTTCCCGCTGGTCGAGCGCGAGCGGGCGAACCTGCACGCGACGGCGTACGACTCGTTCAACGCGGCACTGGACGACTACTTCTACTACCTCGATCGCTCGGCCGACGAGCCCGACGAGGGCGACGAGCGGCCCGACTTCGCCGAGCAGATCGCCAAACACGAGCGGATCATCGACCAGCAGGAGGGCGCCATCGAGGGGTTCGAGCGGCAGGCGCAGGCGGAGCGGGAGAAGGCGGAGTCGCTGTACGCCAACTACGAGCTGGTCGACGAGATCCTCTCGACGGTCCGGAGCGCCCGCGAGCAGGGCGTCCCCTGGGACGACATCGAGGCGCGGCTGGCCGAGGGAGCCGACCAGGGGATCCCGGCCGCCGAGGCCGTCCGGGGGATCGACGGCGCCGACGGCACCGTCACCGTGGACGTCGACGGGACCGAGGTGACCCTCGAGGTCTCGACGGGCGTCGAGAAGAACGCCGACCGGCTCTACACCGAGGCCAAGCGGATCGAGGAGAAGAAAGAGGGCGCGCTCGCGGCCATCGAGGACACCCGCGAGGAGCTGGCGGCGATCCGGCGCCGCCGCGACGAGTGGGAGGCCGCCGACGCCGAGGAAGCGGGCGAGGGAGGCGACGAGGACGAAGACGACGAGGAGGGCCGCGAGATCGACTGGCTCTCGCGGTCGTCGATCCCGATCCGGCAGGACGAGCAGTGGTACGAGCGGTTCCGCTGGTTCCACACGAGCGACGGCTTCCTCGTGATCGGCGGGCGCAACGCCGACCAGAACGAGGAACTCGTCAAGAAGTACACGAACAAGCACGACCTCTTCTTCCACACGCAGGCGCACGGCGGGCCGGTGACGATCCTGAAGGCGACCGGCCCCTCCGAGCCCTCGCGGGACGTCGAGATCCCGGAGTCGTCCCGCGAGGAGGCCGCGGGGTTCGCGGTCGCCTACTCGTCGGTCTGGAAGGAGGGTCGCGGCGCCGACGACGCCTACATGGTGACCCCCGACCAGGTGTCGAAGACGCCCGAGAGCGGCGAGTACATCGAGAAGGGCGGGTTCGTCATCCGTGGCGACCGGACCTACTACCGGGACGTCCCCGCACGCGTGGCCGTCGGCGTCGCCTGCGAGCCCGAGACGCGGGTGCTCGGCGGGCCGCCGTCGGCGATCCGCCCGCGGGTCGAGACGGCCGTGGAACTGGAGCCCGGGCGGTACGCGCCGAACGACATGGCGAAGATGCTCTACCGGGAGTTCCGCGAACGGTTCGCCGACCAGTCGTTCGTCCGCAAGGTCGCCAGTCCCGACCGGATCCAGGAGTTCCTCCCCCCGGGGGGAAGCGACCGCGTCGACCGGTAGCGTCCACCGGTCGCCTCGACTGGTCCCGTCACCACCGTCGCCGGCGATCGAGGCGACGACGGTCACCCGGTTCGACAGTCAGGACGACCGACCGGACGACCGGCTGCCAGTCCGGTCGCCCGAGCGTGCGAAACGGCGTCGTGGGAACTGCTATCGTCGGAATCGGACGTCTCATCCCGTGAGACGGTCGAGCAACGCTTAATACCTGGTACATCAATCTAGAGACAGAACTCACGACGACCAGTCGCGAGTGTCACAGAACAATGATCACCGAGTCACTCACCTACCTGCGCGAAAGCGAGGACGTGTTCAAGACCGTCCTGATCGGCGGCCTCCTCGTCCTCTTCGGGGTCTTCATCGTCCCCACGATCACCCTCGTCGGCTACCTGATGCGGGTCCTCCGGCGGACCAGCGGCGGCGACGACGTCGCCCCGACCATCGAGGTCGACGAGCTCGTCGAGATGACGAAGGAGGGCGTCCCCGGCTTCGTTGTCGCGTTCGTCTACGGCATCGTCCCCGGCATCGTCGCCGCCGTCCTCTTCGGCGGGGCGCTGTTCGCCTTCGTCCTGGGCGGGTCCGCCGACTCCGGCGGGCTCGTCGGGCTGGGCTTCGGCGGCCTCCTGCTGGCCGGGTTCGTCTCGATCGTCCTCTCGCTGGCCGCCGCGTACGTCATCCCCGCGGCGCTCGCGAACGTCGCCGAGAAGGGCACCATCGGCGCCGGCTTCGACTTCGGCGTGCTCCGCCAGGTGCTGTTCTCCGGCACCTACGCCACCGGCTGGGCGATGGGTCTCGTGGTCGTGATCCTGGGCGCGATCGTGCTGTCGGTGCTGAGCGCGGTCACCTTCGGGATCGGTGGCGTCCTGGGCGTCTTCGTCCAGTTCTACACCATCGTCGCGGCCTACTACATCATCGGCCAGACCTGGGAGGAACTGCGCATCGACGAGCCCGTCGACGGCTCCGAGCCGGCCGAGCAGGCCGCCGTCTGAGCGACAGTCGTCCGCCGAACCGTGCTCTGTCCGGGGGGTCGGTTCCCCGGTTCTCGCGTCTCGCTTCTCGTGTCTCGCTCGCCGGGGCTCACTGGCCGCGTTGCACGTCACGCCGGTGCAGTGCCGCGTGTCTCCACGGCCCCTGCTCGTCACACCGGGCCCCCTGCTCGTCACACCGGCTCCCACTCCTCAGACTCCCCTCGCCCCTCCGTCGTCCCTCCGAGTCGGATCCGAGGAGCCGCTCGTGCAGTTCGTATGGTCCGTATCCGTGACAGTCGTTTCCAGAAGAACTCCCCGTCGACCCAACGGTAGATCGCGTCCAGTCGGTACACGCCGGTCGTTCGGGCGTTCACAACGGAGCGAGTAGTATAGCGAGTCCGATAGTTCGACGGGTAACGACTTAGTCCCCACCCGTTCCACGTGGGTGTGAATGATCGCAGAGGCGCTCAAGGCCCCGGCCCGCTCGTCGGACCTCGTCCCGACGGTGGTGATCGGTGGACTGCTCGTCGCGCTGTCGGTGCTGTTCCCGGCCGTCACCGTCGCCGCCGCCGTCCAGGTGAACCCGATCGCACTCGTCGCCCTCCCCGTGGCGCTCCTGCCCGCGCTGGTCTTCGCCGGCTACGAGCTCCGGGTGGCGGCCGCCGGCGCGAGCGAGGAGCGTGCCGTCCCGTCGTTCGTCGACTGGGGCGGCCTGGCGCGCGGCGGCGTCGGTGTCGTCGTCCTGACGCTCTGGTACCTCCTCCCGCTCGTCGCTGTCGTCGCGGCGGGGCTCGCCGCGCTCACCGGCTTCCTGGGCGACGCGGGAACGATCCCGCGGTCCCCGGCGGGCGCCAGCGCCTCGGTCCTGGCGACCGCGGGGCTGGGAGCGCTCTACGTCGCCGTCTTCGCGTACGGCTGGCCCGCCGCGATGGCGACGTACGCCGTCACCGGACGGCTCCGCTCCGCGATGAACCCCAGGCGCGTCGGTGGCGTCGCCCTCTCGGTTCGCTACCCGATCGGCTGGCTGGCGGGGGCGCTCGTCCTCGCCGTCCCCGGGGTGATCGCGCTCGCCCTCTCGTCGGTGCTGATCGGGCTCCCGCTGCTCTTCTACGTGCTCGCGGCCGTCGCGTCGCTGTTCGGCCGGGCAAGCGGCCGGCAGCTCGGCGCGGGACTCGCCGAGGAGATCCGTCCCGACCACGAGACGATTCCGGAGCCGGAGCCCGAGGCGACCGTCCAGACCGGCCGCCCCCTCGACGCGGTCCAGACCGGTGCGGACACCGACGCCGCGAGCGACGACAGGGGTGTCGACGACGGCGCGGACGACGAGACGGGCGAGGAGCAGCCGTCGGGGACGGACACGGATACCGACGCGGAAACCGGACCCGACGTCGCTCCGGACGCCGAGCCCGGGACCGGTGGCGACTCGCCGGCGACGGCCGGCACGTCCCCGGAGGCCGAACCCGGGACGGCCGCGGGCGCCGACGCGACGACCGTGACGGGAGCTGCGGCGTCGGACCCCGGCGAAGGCGGGGAGCCCGCCGCCGGGGAGTCGGACGTCGCAACCGGGGCTGACGGCGCCGCCAGCGGGGCCACCGCCGGCGAGCACCCCGGGCTCGACTTCGGGTCGGACGGGAGTGTCGACGGGGAGTCGAGCAGCACCGAGGACGGTATCGACTTCGGGTCGGCCCCGTCGAGCGAGTCGTCCGTCCCCGACGACTCCGCCGACGGGACCGAAGAGGTGTCCGGACCCTCGACCCCCGACGACGACGGCGTCTCCGCGAGCGGGGTCGAGGCGTCGAACGGGGAGCCGGGCGACGCAGAGGCCGACGCGGACGGTCCCTCGACGCTCGACGGCTACGCGCTGGCGGACGAAGCCGCCGTGAGCGATCGGATCCGTGACCCGGCGGCGGCGCTCTCCTCGTTTACCGTCGGCGACGAGGCCGACGAACCCGACGGCCCCGACGGTCCCGATGGTCCCGACGAACCCGACGAGGAGGAGGCCGACGACACGGGCGAGGTCGCGAGCGGGGACGCCGGGGACGCCGACGACGCCGACGACTCCGGGGACGCAGACCTGGGAGGGACGCCGCTCCGGGGCGTGGACGACGCTGACGCTGACGAGGACGACGACGACGACGGCGACGGCTTCGAGTGGGGCCGGGTCGACGACTCCGCGTAGCCGGTAGGCGACGGTGGCGTCGGTCGTCGGGGTGAGTCGAACTCGTCCCGGGAGGGGTACCGACAGCCGGCGGAGCGTTTCTCGCGCGACGGACGGCGAACGGTCCCGGAACGGAGGACACTTCCGCCGCGCCCGCCCACCGTCGGGTATGCGCATCACCGACCGGGGTCGCGGCGAGGAGGGCCGCGAGCGGCTGACGCTCGTCCCCGAGACCGTCGACGACCTCTGGCACCTCTCGCACGTGCTGGAGCCGGGGGACCTCGTCTCCGGGGACACGACACGGCGCATCCAGCGCGACGACGAGAACCTCCGGGACACCGGCGGCCAGCGCGAGCACATGTACGTCACGATCCGGGTCGAGGACGTCGAGTTCGCCCGGTTCGCCAACCGCCTCCGGGTGGGCGGCGAGATCGTCTCGGCGTCCCGCGAGGACCAGCTCGGTCACCACCACACGCTCAACGTCGAGGAGCGCTCGGAGATCGAGATCGAGAAGGAGTTCAAACCGGACCAGGTAGACCGGATCGAGGAGGCCGAGGAGACGGCCGAGAACCCCGAGGTCGCGATCGCGACCGTCGAGGAGGGGGAGGCGTACGTCCACCTCGTCAAGCAGTACGGCACCGACGAGTACGGCCGGTTCACCCGTCCGACCGGGAAGGGCGAGTACGCCCAGCCACGCACGCAGCTGTTCGCGGACCTCGCCGAGGCGCTCGCGCGGCTGGACGTCGAGGCGATCATCCTCGCCGGGCCGGGGTTCACCAAGCGGGACGCGCTCGACTACATCGAGGAGGAGTACCCCGACGTGGCCGAGCGGGTGTCGGTCGTCGACACCTCCAGCGCCGGCGACCGCGGCGTCCACGAGGTGCTCAAGCGGGGCGCCGTCGACGAAGTCCAGGCGGAGACGAGGATCGCCCGGGAGGCGGAGCTGATCGACGAACTCACCTCGCGGATCGCCCAGGGGGCCAAGGCCGCCTACGGGGTCGAGCAGGTGGCTGAAGCGGCCGACTTCGGCGCCGTCGAGCGCCTGCTCGTCCTCGACGAGCGGCTCCGGCTCGAGCGACAGGGGCAGGGCGACTGGGACGTCGACGTCGACGAGGTGATCCGGACCGTCGAGCGCCAGGGCGGCGAGGTCACCGTCTTCTCCGCGGAGTTCGCTCCCGGCGAGCAGCTGAAGAACCTCGGCGGTATCGCCGCGCTGCTCCGCTACCGGCTCGAGTGAGGACGGCTCGCGTTACCCCCGCTCTCTCGACCGCCGTCTCCCGCTCTCTCGACCGCCGTCTCCCGCTCTCAATCGGCGTCACCCGTCTCGAGGAGTCCCTCGATCCGGGCGACGAGTTCCCGTGCGGCCTCGACGTGGTCGTCCGCCCGCGGGTCCTCTGTCGCCTCGACGCGCCCCAGGAGGTCCCCGACGTGGCCCACGCGCTCGCGGACGACGTCCGGGTCCGGCTCGCGACCGGGAGCCGAGAGGTCCGCCGCGACCGCCTCCGCCTCGCCGAGGAACAGCGACGCCTCCCGCCGGACGGGCAGCTCCGCGGTCGCGGCGAGGTGGTCGTGGAGCGCCTCGAGGAGCCGGCGGCGCTCGGCCGACGCGGGCGACTCGCGGGCGTCCGGTGGGTCGTCGGTCATCGTCCTACTCGAACGTCCCCGAGGCCTTCAGGTACGCGCCCAGGTAGCCACCCAGCGCCGACAGACCGACGGTGTAGACCAGCCCCAGGAGGAACGCGAACAGCAGGAGGACGCCGATCCCGAACGGGACGCCCATCGCCGCGGGCGAGGCGCCGCCGGCCATCCCCATCACCGGGACCGCGAAGAAGAGCCCGGCGACCGCGAAGCCGACGAGTAACAGCGGGATCGTCAGGATCACGCCCGAGACGGCGCCGAGTTTGAGCCCGGCGTTCCGGTCGGGACCGTTGAGGTAGCCCGCCACCGCCCCGCCGAGCACCGGCGAGAGCGGCAGGAACGAGAGCACGAAGCTCACCACCGCACCGAGCAGGGCGTAGACGAGCCCGCTCGTGGAGGACGACCGTTCGACGGAGACTGTGGACATACTCGACCGGCGATACGACGGCCGGCGGCATAAACGCTCGCGCTCGGGTGCTCGTCCGGAGACGGGACCAGATCGACGGTGACGACTCCGGAAGCCGGGGACCGACGACCGGGCTCATAGGGTCGGTTGCAACTGTTAACCGGTGATTCGACGATCGTTCCGTCGAACACCGGAGATGAATTACAACGGATCCTATCAGCCGGGCGTCGGGACGACCTGGAACGCCGAGAGCGCGAAGCCGACCGCCAGGCTCACGGCGATGAGCGCCAGGAGGAACAGTTTCGAGAACTCGTCGAGGATCCCCGAGATCGTGCCCGGTCGCGACGGGGTCGAATCGCTCCGGCCCGGGTTCGAACGGAGGGGCGTGCGAACGCCCCGCTGGCCGGACTTGAACTCCTCGACCTCGCGTCGCTTCTGTTCGGCGACGTCGCCGGACCGGTCCTCGTCGGCCTCGAGTGCGTCGAGCCGGTCCTGGACCTCGGGATCCAGTTTCGACTGTCGGGTCGTCTCTCCCCCGTCCTGCCGGGTCCCACGTCCCCCCTGCCGACCCGGAGGTCGGGTCCGCGAGGACGACGAGCCGGCACGGTCGGCGTCCGCCCGCCGTGACCGTCCGGACCCGGACGATCCCGCGCGGCCGCTGCTGGCCGTTCGGAGCCCGTTCGATCCACCGTCCGTCGCTGTGCACCCGCCCGGCGCCGTCCACGTCCCCCCGGACGTGGCCCCCCGAACCGCCGGCGTGGCGAGCGCGGTCGGTAGCCTCGACCGCATGTGAGAACCGTCGACTCGTCCGTTAGTAAAACTTTCGCGGGTTTCTGACAGTCGGCTAACGAGCAACGAACGGTCGACGGACACCCGACGACGAATCCCCGAGGCCCGCTGGCCCCGTCGGACCGGACTCGTCCGCGCCGGCCCGCCCGGCGCCGCCGCTCGTCGATCGCGGCAGGTCCCGTCGGTGGCAGGTCCCGTCAGGTTCATTGATGCCGCCTACGGAGTCCCGGTATCGTGGGATCGGACGCGTCGAGGACGTCGAGTGCGGGCGACGGTGGACGGACCACCGCGGACGCCCCCGTTCTGCCGCCGGGGACGCTCGAGGACGGGGAGAGCGTACTGGTCGCCGGTCGGTCGATGGTCGGGAAACAGCGGGTGGGCTACCGGTTGCTCGGGGACGCCCCCCGAACCGGCAGTGCCGCGTACTGTGTCACGACCTCGGACCCGGCCGATCACGCCCGCGACCGGTTCGCGGCGGTCGCCCCCGACGGCGCGCGGCTCAGAGTGGTCGACTGCCTGACCGGCGCCGGCGGGACCGTAGCCCCGGGAAGCGGGCCCGACGACCGTGTCGACGACGACACGTGGTACGTCTCCTCCCCGGGCGACCTCACCGGCATCGGGGTGGCCGTGACGAAGGCGCTGGGAGCGACCCCGGAGGCACGTCGTCCCCGATCGAGGGTCCTGATCGACAGCGTCTCGACGCTGCTGTTGTACGCCGATATGGAGACCGTCTACCGCTTCCTCCACACGCTCGTCGGTCGGGTCAAGACCGTCGACGGCCACGTCGTCTCGATCCTCCACACCGACGCGCTCGACGACCGGACCCGGGCGACGCTCGTCCAGTTGTTCGACCTCGTCGTCGACGTCCGGTCGCCGGACGGCACGACGACCGAGGTCCGCGTCCGCGGCCGGCCCGACCTCGATTCGTCGTGGCGGCCGCTCGACGCCGACGGGGGAGGTGAGCGGTCGCCGTGAGACCCGTCCTCGACCGGCTGGCCCGGACGGAACGGACGCTCCTCGTCGGCCCGACCGCGGGGTCGACGGCGAGCGAACGGCCGTCGGAGCCGGCCACGCGGGGAACGGAGCCGGCAGCCGGAGCAGACCCTGGGGACGGGACCGGAACGGCGGCCCCGATCCCGGACGCCGTCCGTCGCTTCTGTCGGACGCACAACGTCGCCGTTAGCGTGGACCACGGGCTCTCACCGGGGACGTGCCGGGTCGTCGCCGCGGGCGAGCCGATCGCCGACGGGGCCGTCGAGGAGCTGGCGCGGTACGTGACCGGCGCCGGCGCGGGGTCCGACGCCGCAACCGACCGTCACCCAGGTGACGACGGGGAGCCGGATCCGGCGGACGGAACAGGCACGCTCGCAGAGTCGGACGGGGACGTCGACGCGGCGGACTGGTCCGGCGAGGGGGACGACCCGGACTGGTCCGGCGAGGGGGACGCGATCGGCGACGACGCCGGCCGCGATCGGCCGACGATCGTCGACGCCGTCGTCGGAACCGAGAGCGCGGTGGCGGCGGCGTCCACGGCGGAGATGGTCCGCATCTCCCGGGAGATCGAGCGTCGGGCGTGGCGTGCCGGCGGTGGACGGCTTCGGGCCGGGTTTCAGGAGCTGTCGGTGCTCGTCGAGTCGACCGGGACTCGGTCGCAGTACGTCCGGCTCGCGAGCGCGGGCGTCGACGTCGTCGTCTACGGCTACCCGGACGTCGACCCCTCGACCGTCACCGACGCCGGCGACGGGGTCGACGTGGTGGTGGACGACGAGGAGGCGGTGCGCGACTACTGGTTCGTGCTCTTCGACGGGGCCGGCGACGACCGCACGGCCGCGGCACTGGTCTGCGAAGTCGACGAGGACGACCGGTTCACGGGCTACTGGACCCGTTCCGCGCCGCTGGTCCGCGACTGCTTCCGGCTGGCGGCCGAGGCGCACCCGGACCTGTTCGACGACGCTCCGGTGGGCAGGGGCGGCTGAACGCGACCGCGATCGGCCCGGCCGATGGCGACGGTCGCGTCCCGAGGTCGACGGTTCGTCGAGTCCGATAGCGGTTCGCCGAGGGCGTCCGGAAGCACGGCGCCGACGGGTCCGGCGGCAGTTACTTGCCCCCGTAGTTGCCACCAACCCTCGTGGTGGTAGGGAGTGACCGCCCGGTCGACGTGCTCTGCGTGGACGACGAGCCGGGGTTCGCGGAGCTGATCGCCGACGTGCTGTCGGCCGCCGACGCCCGGATCCGGGCGGACGCGGAGACGGATCCCGTCGCGGCACTGGATGAGATCGACGACACCGTCGACTGCGTCGTGAGTGACTACCGGATGCCCGACATGACCGGCCTGGAGCTGCTCGAGCGGGTTCGCGAGTCGCGGCCGGAGCTCCCGTTCGTCCTGTTCACGGGCGAGGGGTCGGAGGCGGTCGCCGCGGACGCCATCGCCGCCGGCGTCACGGAGTACGTACCCAAGACGGCCGGGGACGGGACCGACGTCCTCGTCGAGCGGGTCCTCGACGCCATCGAGCGCCGGCGGACGCGCGCGCAGCTCGAACGCGCCCGGGAGACCCAGCGCGCGCTCGTCGAGGCGGCACCGGTGCCGATGTGGGTCCAGGGCGTCGAGGAGATCTACTTCGCCAACGACGCTGCCGCGACGTTCTTCGGGACCGACGCCGCCGCCGACATCGAGGGGACGTCCGCGCTCTCGTACGTGCCCGAGTCGGACCGGGAGGCGGTCAGAGCGGAGAACCGCGGCATGCTGATCGACGACGGGTCGGCCGCCGCGCTGGAAGGCTACCTCGACGGGCTCGACGGCGTCCAGCGGTACGGCATCTACGCCTGTGCGACCGTTCAGTTCGAGGGTCGGGACGCGCTCCTGGTCGTCGCGCGCGACATCACCGACCGCAAGGAGCGCGAGGAGAGCCTCGAGGCGGAAAACGAGCGCCTCGCGGAGTTCGCCTCGGTCGTCAGCCACGACGTCCGGACGCCGCTGGCGACCGCGAGCGCTCACCTGGAGCAGGCCCGCAGCGAGGCCGAGGGACCGACGACGCACCTCGACGCGATCGCCGCGGCTCACGACCGGATGGACGCGATCACCGCGGACCTGCTGCGGCTCGCGCGCCACGGCCGGACCGTCGACGAACCGGCGCCGGTGTGGCTCTCCGCGGTCGCACGCGAGGCGGCGACGGACGCCTGGCGCGACAGTGGCGCGGGGACTGCCCGTGCCGACGGGAGCGCGCGCGGCGGGGACGGCGAGCCGCCGACCGTCCGCGTCGAGTCCGACGGCCGCCTCTCGGCGGATCGCGGTCGGCTGACGGAACTGCTCTCGAACCTCCTGGTCAACGCGCGCGACCACGGCGACGCGTCGACCGTTCGGGTGGGGATCCTCCGTGCGGACGAGGCCGACGACGGGCCGGGGCCCGGCCCGCCGCTGAACGCTCCGGCCGGGGACGGGCGATACGAGTCCGGCTTCTACGTCGAGGACGACGGCGCGGGCGTTCCGGCGGACGAACGGGAGCGGGTGTTCGACTCCGGGTACACGACGAGCGACACGGGGACGGGGTTCGGGCTCGCGATCGTCTCGCGGGTCGCCGAGGCGCACGGCTGGCAGGTCTCGCTGGTGGCGGGACGCGACGGCGGCGCGCGCTTCGAGTTCACCGTCGGCGACTGACTCCGGACCCCAGGTCGCCCGGGGCAGGCCGTCGTCGAGTCTGATCGGCTCGGATCAGGTCCAGTCGGGTCAGGTCGGACCAGGTTCGGTCGGGACGGGTCGGGCCGACCGGAACTACCCGAGCGAGCCCTCCATCTCGAGTTCGACGAGCCGGTTGAGTTCGACGGCGTACTCGATGGGGAGCTCCCCGGTGATCGGCTCGATGAACCCGGAGACGATCAGCTGTTTGGCGGCCTCGTCGTCGAGCCCCCGCGACTGGAGGTAGAAGACGTCCTCGTCGCCGATCTTCCCGACGGTCGCCTCGTGGGCCACGTCGACCGTCGACGTCATCACCTCGATGTGCGGCATCGTGTCGGAGGTCGACTCGCTGTCGAACATGAGCGCGTCACACTCGACGCTGCAGGCCGACCCCGGCGCGCCGCGCCCGATCCGGACGAGCCCGCGGTAGTTCGTCCGGCCGCCGTCCTTCGAGATCGACTTCGAGACGATCGTCGACGTCGTCTCCGGGGCGACGTGGTAGACCTTCGCACCGGTGTCGATGTTCTGCCCGCGCGAGGCGAACGCGATCGTGACGTGGTTGTCCGACGCGCCACGCCCCTTGAGAACGGTTCCCGGGTAGAGCATCGTCGCCTTCGAGCCCATCGAGCCGGAGATCCACTCCATCCGGCCGTTCGCCTCGACGATCGCGCGCTTGGTGTTGAGGTTGTAGGTGTTCTTCGACCAGTTCTGGACGGTGGAGTACTGGACGTGCGCGCCCTCCTCGACGAACACTTCCACGGCGCCCGAGTGGAGGTTGAACGCGGAGTACTTCGGCGCCGAACAGCCCTCGATGTAGTGGACCTCGCTGCCGGGCTCGGCGACGATCAGGGTGTGTTCGAACTGGCCCATCCCGGCCGAGTTCATCCGGAAGTACGCCTGGATCGGGAGGTCGAGCCGGACGCCCTCGGGGACGTAGACGAACGAGCCGCCCGACCAGATCGCGCCGTGGAGCGCCGCGAACTTGTTGTCCGACGGCGGGACGGCCTTCGTCATGAAGTACTCCCGGACGAGGTCGGGGTACTCCCGGACCGCCCTGTCCATGTCCACGAAGATCACGCCCTGGCGCTCCCACTCCTCGCGGACGTTCTGGTAGACGATCTCGGACTCGTACTGGGCGCCGACGCCCGAGAGGGCGGTCCGCTCGGCCTCGGGGATCCCGAGCTTGTCGAACGTGTCGCGGATGTCCGCCGGGAGGTCGTTCCAGTCGCGGACGCCCCCACGGACCTCGACGTCCGGGCGGATGTACGGGACGATCGCGTCGACGTCGACCGCCGAGAGGTCGGGCTGGCCCGGCCAGCCGGTCGGCATCGGCATCGCGTGGAACAGCTCGAGCGCCTTCAGCCGACGATCGAGCATCCACCCGGGTTCGCCCTTGTCCGCGCTGATCACCCGGACGGTCTCCTCGGTGAGCCCCGGCGCCACCCGGAACGCGGCGCGCTGCTCGTTTGCGAACTCGAACCGTTCCTGGACGTCGGCCCGCTCGAAGTGGCGCTCGTCTCTCGTGCTCATCGACCGCAGTTGGCGCCCGGCGGTATTGAGCGTATCCGCGATAGAAACCTCTATCGTCCGGAAAACTGGCGTTTCAGGCGGGCCGAAAGCCCTGTCGAACGTGTCGTCGCCGGACCGGGGAGCCGCGTCAGCGGACCACGGTCACGGGGACGGGCGAGTGGCGAACCACCCGCTCCGCGACGCTCCCGAGGACGAGCCGGGAGACGCCCGTCCGGCCGTGGCTCCCCAGGACGACGTGGTCGACGTCGTGCGCCGCGACGTAGTCGACGATCCGTCGTTCCGGGTCGCCGACCTCGAGGACCGTCTCCGCGTCCACGCCCGCCTCGGCAGCGATGTCGGCCGCCTCCTCGAGGCGTTCCTCGGCCGCCTCGCGGGCCTCGGTCGCCCAGCGCTTCGCCTCCGGGAGCCCGCCGAGTTCGGCCGCGTAGACGGCGTCGACGGGATCGACGACCGTCAGGACGACGAACTCGTCGTCGGGGCACTTCTCCAGGGCGTACTCGAGCGCCCGCCGAGAGAGCGGCGAGCCGTCGTACGGGACGAGCACTGTCTCGCTCATGCGCGTGCTACGCCGTCCAGGGGGATAACGCTCGGGCGGAACGCGGCGACGAGGCCGGCGTTCCGGGCCGGGAACCATATCCCGGTCGGCACCCTCGTGACGAGCCATGCTCGAACGACTCCTCGGCGATCAGGTGGACTCGTCGGGCCGGTACCTCGCGGAGGTCATCTACGGCGCCAACGACGGCATCGTCACGACCTTCGCCGTGGTCGCCGGGGTCGCCGGTGCGGCCCTCAACCCGTCGATCGTGCTCGTGCTGGGGCTGGCGAACCTCCTCGCCGACGGCTTCTCGATGGGGATGAGCAACTACCTGAGCCGTCGCTCGGAGGTCGACTACCAGCGGGCACAGGGGGACGCGGACGCCGGAATCGGCGACGACGGCAAGCCGCCCGCCAGCACGGCAGCCGTCACGTTCGCGGGCTTCGTCGTCGCGGGCGGGACGCCGCTGGTGCCGTACGCGCTCGCGCTGGAGCCGCTGTTCCCCCTCTCGGTCGTGTTCACCGGCGTCGCGTTCTTCGCCGTCGGCGCGAGCCGGAGTCTCGTCACTGCCCGCCGGTGGTACGTCAACGGCGCGGAGATGTTCGTCGTCGGGATGGCCGCGGCGACGGTGGCGTTCGTGGTCGGCGTGCTCCTCAAGGGGTTCGCGTAGCTGTCGTCGCCGGGACTCGTCGAGCGCGCCGACGTTCCTAGTGATTACTGCGAATAGTTCCATGGACGGTGTCGAAAGACGCCGGTTCAGAGCCTCCCATCACCGACACGGATCGCCACGGCGGTACAGAATCGCAG
>Ga0207797_1000096_pt1 | contig 59295 bp, 51 predicted proteins | sample PRCRCaboRojoPR_6_FD_187275 | JGI IMG/M metagenome (GOLD analysis project Ga0207797, IMG submission 187275) | Marine sediment microbial community from Cabo Rojo, Puerto Rico - PR CR 10% Liquid 1 (SPAdes) | ecosystem: Environmental > Aquatic > Marine > Coastal > Sediment | place: Cabo Rojo, Puerto...
CCGAAGTTGCCCACTCCGGGGAGAACTATCTTGTCCGCGGACTCGACGTCGCTCGGCTCTAACGTTACTCTGCCCTGGAGAGCTTTCTCGACATTGGCAAAGTTGCCTATTCCGAGATCGACAATAGCTATCAATGGCGATCACCCTTGGTGCTTTCTACTCTAGTGGACTCAACCAGTGCCTGTCCGAGGGAAACCCCCAGGGCTTTGAACCCGGCCTCGATTACGTGATGAGAGTTAACCCCTGAAAGCTGGTTTATATGGATCGTCGCTTCGAGCGACCGTGATAGGGCTTGTAGGAATTGCCTGGTCAGTGTGAGAGAGAAGCCCTCTTCGCGCTCTTCCGGGTTCAAATCGGTAACGAAACAGGAGCGAGAGACGTCGACGGCTGCGAGCACCAGGGCTTCATCCATGGGAATTACCGCGCTCCCATATCTGGCGATTTCCTTGTTTTCCGCTTCCCGTTTTAGGAACTTTCCAAGGACTGTTCCCGTATCTTCCCAGAGGTGGTGGGGCAAGTCCCCGGAGGCTTCGATTGTTACCGGTAACTCGGAGTAGAACAGCAGAGTATTTAATAGATGGTCTAGTACCTTATTTCCCGTGCTAACGGATATTTCGTTTCCGAACTCGACTGTTATCTCAACTTCTTCGGTCTTACGTTTCATCTTCCCTCACCTCCAGGGAGTTCAGGTGGTCGGCCATTCTCTCTATTTTTGCCAGTTTCTTGCCGATATCAGAGGTGGCAAAGTACTCCTCACTTCCCACGTTGGCGACGCTAACGGGCTTCATGAAATCCCGGACGGTCAGGACTGAGTCGAACCTGGCAGCTCCGCCGGTGGGCAAGACGTGATTTACACCGAGAAAGTAATCAGCCGCCGCCGCCGGAGTGAAGCTTCCAAGGTATACCGCCCCGGCGTTTTTGACGTCGTCAAGGAGGGTTGCCCCGTCTGCGGTCATTATTTCAAGGTGTTCGGGTGCAATGTCGTTCGCTCTATCCAGGCAGCTTTCCAGATCGTCCTTGAGTTCAATTTCGGCTCTGGAGTTGGTGCAGTGATCTGCAAGCTCCGAGGAGGTGGTTAGCAACCAGGCTCTCGAATCCTCTCCGTGCTCCAGCTGTGACCGGAGGTCCGCCAGCACGTGAGTTTTATCTGCGGTTTCGTCGGCTATAACGCATACCTCGGATGGACCCGCCAGTCCGTCAATTCCTACTTCACCGTAAACCTGTCTTTTTGCTTCGTTTACATACTTGTTTCCAGGGCCGAATATCTTGTCCACTGCGGGCAGGCCTGTTCCATAGGCAAGAGCACCAATAGCCTGGGCTCCGCCCAGCCTGTAAACCTTATCTATGCCAAGTATGTTTGCGACCAGCAGAACGTAGGGGTCTACTTCCCCATCCGACGGAGGACTTGTTACGACTATTTCACCAACTCCGGCCAGCTGAGCCGGTATCGCCGTCATCATCAAACTGGAGGGCAGGGGTCTACCGCCGGGAACGTAAATACCTATTTTGTCTATTGCTCGAAAAACCGTACCGTAGAGAGAGCCCGACTTTAAGTACAGATTGTCTTCCGGAATTGTTCTCGAATGATGGCTTCGAATTCTGTCGATCGCCGACCTGATTGCCCCTAATTCTTCGGGAGGAAATTCTTCCGGAGACAGGAAAGATTCCTTCTCAACCTTTAACGGCCCCCGATAATCGTCAAACTCCTCCGAGAACTTTCTTACTGCGGTTAGGCCTTCGGATTCAATTTCGTCAAGAATATTTGCCACATAGGGCTTAATTTCCATTACGAATCACGTCCCTTATCGAATAGACCAGTTCGTTCACCAGATCGAACTTTGTCTTCTGAGAAATCCTGTTTACGAGAAGTAGTGCCGAACTTTCCATTATCGTCTCCCCTTCGACCAGGCCGTTTGCGACCAGTGTCGTTCCAGTTTGGACTACGTCGACTATGGCATCGGCTATTCCCGCCCTCGGGGCCAATTCCGTCGACCCGTCGACTACAATTATCTCGACTTCGACGTCGAGCGAATCGAAGTACCCTTCCGTGATTGCAGGGTATTCCGTAGCGATTCGGTAACCTTTCATTTCCTCCGGAGGTGTTGGATCGCCTTCTGGTCGAGCAACGCTAATCCTGCATCGACCAAACGGAAGCGACAGGGGGATAAATACGTCTGGTGATTCTTCCCTTACCACGTCCTTACCCGTTATACCTATATCAGCTCCTTCGATTACGTAAGTCGGGACGTCTGTCGGTTTTGCCAGCAATATCTGATATTCACCGTTGCTCTGGACAAGCTGTCGGTTTTGTTCTATAGATAGGTCGGGTATCGCTTTCCTCAGCAGTTCAAGGGCGTCGTCGAGCAATCTTCCGCGGGGAAGGACTATTTTCATGACTTAACCTCGACCGGATCGCCGCCCAAAACTAATCTTTTCGCCCGTTTCAGCCTTTCTTCTGGGGAACCATCTACAACCATTCTATTTCCTCCGGACAGGCCGGAGAATATTTCGAGCAGGACTTCCAGATTAAAGGCAAAACCACATGCGCCCGCGTGCCTTAATTTGTATTCACCGCCCCCGCCAAGAGGAGAACCAATGGCGGGAGAATATATCTCAAACGTAAGATCTTCGTAGTAGTGCATTCCCCTTACGGTACCGAAGTCGGCGTATACCCTCTCGTCGTCCAGGATCTTAATTATTTCGTTCAGCCTGTCGTAGTCACACTTATTATCTCTGAAGTTAAACAGTCTCCATATCTCGTCCTTTTTTGTCTCCGAAATTGAAAGATCATCAATAAGGTCGAAGCTCCGGTGATGGAGTGCGCTGAATACCTCATTCTTTAATCCCGGAATATCTTCTGTCACCGATTCCCAGACGCATTTACTGCCGACGTCTATATAGAATTCTTCGATACCGAGCGATTCCAGTCCGGTAATTATCGAGGCGAGTATTTCTAATACCATCCATCGGTTCTCTCCGCCGATGTACTCGGCACCAAACTGCCAATCACCCGTAGTACCTCCGTCCAGCACCTCGGAAATATAGAAGAGTTTTCGCGGTTTCTCGTCCGTCAGTCTTGTCAGAATTTGAGAAGTGATATCCGGCTTTACCAGGTAAAAGTCGCGTCCGTCAGTGAATTTGGTCCCCTTGTCTAGCTCCTCGTCGTTTTTTTCTATTGCGGGAAGAAGAATTTCTCTGTAATTCCATAGGTCGTAATTTTTTCGTAGAACCCTGGTGACGGTCGATAGTATAGTTGATTGATTGATCCATGTCCCGTTCATGGTTCCCTCCATTTCTTATAACTAAAAAGTCCAATATTTACCAAAACTTGCCGAGAAAGCCCCGGAGCGAGCTCCGGGGATGAATCGGCTGGTTTACCTTCGGCACTCAAATGAGATGTGCAATTTGGCTCAAGTACTGTAGCTTGGACCCAGGATTGTCCAGCGCATAGGTACACAATTAACGATTTCTTGGGCCGGGCAGCTTTCCTCATTTAAGTGCTGGGTCTTCTTTAATAAAAGAACACGGTCGTCGTTAAATCTGTTTTTCTACAAGCCCCGTCCCTTGGGGCGGGGTTCTTGACTATTTGGTTGAACGATCTTTAAAAGGTTTTAAGGAGTAATTTTGTAAGAAACAGTCAGCTGGTATGCTGGAGATGATGGGAACATCCCCGATGATGGGCAAAGAAGCGTGAGTAATATTCTTTTATCTGCGATTCTGATCGATAATTTTTCATTTCAGTTATATTACATTCTTGTCGGGGAAATGTCAATAACGATCAATCAGGGTACGTCGTTGAGAGGAAAGTATTGATACCTGCACAGTTTATTAGTCCTTAGAGCAGAAAAACGTTAGTAAGTGGTCAAATTGAAATTATGCACGCCTTGCGTACGAACTAAACTGTAATATACTTTTTTTAGTAATAATTAGTTTTGAGTTGACTTGATTTTAATTAGTTCTGTTGGTTTGAGAAGAAAATTAACCCAATGGACGTTTACCAGGGAGGTAAAAATGGTAGTTAGCTCTGATTCGCTGGAAATGGCAATTAAGTTCGAACAGGAAGGGCACGATTACTACGAGGAGCACGCCTCGGGCACGGATAATCCGTTTGTAAAAGCAGTGCTGGAGAAATTGGCGGATAGAGAACTGGAGCATATCGAAGTGATTAAGGAAATAGTAGAAGGAAAATCGGTTACGGACATTAACCTGGTAGATATCGATCTCGAGGAAGAGACGAGAAAGACATTTGAGGAGTTTTCGAAAAGCGAACAGGAAGGCTGGAAAGAGGAGCAGGTTACCGTATACGACCACGCGATAGAGCTCGAGGAGAAATTGGCGAAGCTTTATAAAGATCTCGCCCAGCAAACTGACGACGAAGAAGAGGAAGAGTTCTTCACCGCGCTGATGAAAGAAGAAGATAAACACTACGATACCCTCTATAACGTATTCTACTACTTAACCGATCACGATCGCTGGATGGCGGAATCGGAAGGGGAAGTCTGGGGTTGGATGAACACCTGAGTCAATCTAGAAACAGAGCAAGGGTCAAACCTTTTTGGAAAATAGTATTACCCGAAGTTATTAGTTGGCCTTTTACTCTGATGTTAAATAACTACCCCGTCGTCACGGCGGGGTAGTTATTTATTGAACTATTAGGGTGGAGCTGTGAACGAAAAGAAAGAAAGGGTCGCGTTCCAGGGCGAACCGGGCGCCTACAGCGAACAGGCAATCCACAAGTATTTTAAATGCGGGGCTGTTTCAGCGGAGGTAAAACCCTGTGAATCTCTAGAAGACGTCATCCTGGAGGTTGAAACGGGAGAATCTTCTCTCGGTATAATTCCCGTGGAAAACTCCATTGGTGGTTACGTCGATAGGTCCTATAAGTTGATCTCCCGGGGAAGCGTTCAAGCCGTCGGGGAAGTCTACCTTCGGGTTCGCCATTCGCTTCTGGGGATTGAGGGGAGCGAAGTATCGGAGATAGACACCGTTTATTCCCACCCTCAGGCTCTTAAGCAGTGCAGGCAGGTAATATCCGAGTTGGGACTGGAGACCCACGCCACCTACGACACGGCGGGGTCCGCAAAAATGGTAAAAGAGGCGGGTAAGCTGAACATAGCTGCCATCGCCAGTAAATTTGCGGGAGAGAAGTATGGGCTACAAGCCCTGATGGAAGATATTCAATCTTCGCCCCACAACCACACGCGGTTTCTCCTTGTTTCCAGGGAACCGGAAAAAGAATTTTATCCCGATCGGGCTTACAAAACCACCATAACGTTCGAGCTGGGAGACGGACCCGGATCGCTGTACGGCTGTCTGGCTCCGTTTGCCGAAGAAGATATTAACCTAACCATGATACAATCGAGACCGACCGAAACCGGTGAATGGGAATATCACTTTGACCTGGAACTGGAAGGTCACCGTGAAGACGAAAAAGTAAAGGCCGCAATTGCCGAATTGAACGAACTAGTACCCGAGGTTCACGTTCTCGGATCTTACCTGAAAGGAAAAGTCTCCTGACTTTTCTTTATACCTATTTTTCTCATATTAAGTTGATAATATCCGTGTTTTTTCGATTAACCCTTGACAATTTCACGTTTATAGCATAGAATGCTTTAAATTAAGGTGAAAACATGGAGTCAACGAAGGGTTTATTTTTTGGTCAGTTTGGGTCTTATGACATGGGGAGCGACTCCATTGTGGGTAGGTATTTCCGCCTTATCGAAATTTCTATATCTTTCCTAATTGCTCTCGTAGTTATCCTGCCCCTTTAGGGGCAATTATATCCGTATTAAAAACCTTTCTGTAAGTACGTTTCTCAACTTTTACCAGCATATTAATAATAACTTTTAATCTGGAGGTAGTGACCATGAAACATCAAACTAAGCAAAACGGTAGTGTGGGTAAAGAAGGTCGGACGAGCAATAACGGAGGCAACGCAGGAAGTTATTCCTGTCCAAGGTGCGGAGGGGAGATGATCTCAGCCAGCCAGGGAGTGACGACGGAGTACCCCTCGCCGGCACTGGAGCGGCTGGTTTGTTCCGATTCGGGTTGTAATTACGCCAGGTACGTGAAGCTTGACGAATCCGGTTTTGCTGACGAGAGGGAAGCTGTCGGCGAGAAGGGAGCGTAAATTGCGCAGTGACAAGATAAAAAAAGGCCCGGAAAGGGCTCCCCACAGATCGTTGATGAGGGCGACCGGGCTAGATGGAAGTGATATAGATAAACCCATTATCGGAGTGGCAAATTCGTATAACGAGTTCGTTCCGGGTCACGTCCACCTGAACGACCTGGTGAAAGCCGTCAAACGTGGGATAAGTCACGGCGGAGGAACGCCGGTGGAGTTCAATACGATTGCCGTTGACGACGGGATAGCTATGGGGCACGAAGGGATGTTTGCCTCCCTGCCCTCGCGCGAGGTAATTGCCGACTCCGTGGAGCTCCAGGGTTTTGCTCATCAATTTGACGGTTTAGTGGTTCTGGCTTCCTGTGACAAGATATTGCCCGGCATGTTAATGGGGGCTGCCAGACTTGACCTGCCCACGGTGGTCGTAACCGGTGGTCCGATGGAAGCAGGGTGCTTTAACGGTGAAACAATGGACCTTTCGACGGTTTTTGAGGCTGTGCCCAAAGTAAAGCAGGGCGAGATGAACGAAGAGGAATTACTGGAAATCGAAAAACACGCATGTCCCGGCGCCGGCTCCTGCGCGGGAATGTTTACCGCGAACACCATGGGGGCTATTTCCGAAGCCATGGGGTTAAGCCTCCCGTTTGCCGGTACTTCTCCAGCCAGGTCTACCCAGAGGGACAATATAGCCCACGATAGCGGCAGTAAAGCCGTTGAACTTGTTAACGAACGGAAAAGAATGAGTGATTTTCTAGGAGCCGAGAACTTCAAAAACGGGTTGAAAGTAGGGATGGCGCTCGGTGGCTCCACCAACATGGTCCTTCACCTCCTGGCTCTTGCGAGCGAAGCAGAAGTCGATTTTGACCTGGATGACGTGGACCGGGCAGGTAAGACTACTCCCCACCTGGTGGAAATGAGCCCTGCCGGGCCTCACAGGGTGGGAGACCTTCACGAAGCAGGTGGAATACCGGCAGTAATGACGTCCATGAAAGATGAATTATCACCGGAAGCACCCGTGATAGAGGGTGGCTCGGTAAACGACCGGTTGAAGGGAGGAGACAATCCGGACCGGTCGGTTATTAGAGAATTTTCAGACCCCGTTCACGAAAAGGGTTCTATAGCTGTGGTACGGGGAAGTCTTGCGCCAGGCGGCGGAATAGTAAAACGAACGGCCGTTGACGAAGGAATGCTCAGACACGAGGGTCCGGCGAGGGTCTTTGATTCCGAAGAGGAGTCGGTAGAGGCGATCGACGCCGGAGAGATCCAGCCCGGTGACGTAATAGTTATAAGGTACGAGGGGCCTAAGGGGGGTCCCGGCATGCGGGAAATGTTGACCCCGACTAGCAGGATAAGCGGAGGCCGCCTTGCGGGGAAAGTGGCGTTGATAACTGACGGCCGGTTCAGTGGCGCCACCCGGGGTGCAGCGATCGGTCACGTGGCCCCGGAGGCCGCAGCGGGCGGACCACTTTCCTACGTGGATGACGGGGACCTGATAAGCATCGACATTCCTGAGGGAAAGCTGGAGTTAAACCTCTCGAGCGAAGAGCTGGCGGAAAGAAAAAGCAGAGAAGCTCATAAAGACAAGAAAGCCGATGCCTACGGCAGGAAGTTTCTTGCGAGGTATTCACAACTGGTTTCAGGTGCGGATAAAGGAGCAATCCTGGAGTCCGGCGAACCGAACGGAGGAGATATTTGATGGCTAATTCCGAAAAGAAAGACGAAACCAATATAGCTACAAAAAAGAGACAGAACGAAGAAACTGACCACGAAGAGCTTAAGATGACGGGAGCCAGGGCGGTTATAAAGGGGCTGGAAGAACAGGGAACGGAGGTAATATTTGGAATTATCGGCGGAGCGATCATGCCGATTTACGACGAACTGGGAAAGTCCGAGAAGCTCCGACACATAACGACAACACACGAACAGGGCGCTATTCACGCCGCTGATGCCTACGCCCGGGTTACGGGGAAGCCGGGAGTTGTTTTTGCAACCAGTGGTCCCGGAGCTGCAAATTTGATGACGGGGGTCGCCAACGCCTATATGGATTCTTCGCCTGTAATTTCTTTTACGGGGCAGGTCCCCACTCCTTTAATTGGCCAGGATTCTTTTCAGGAAGTGGACGTAAGGGGGATGAGCGATCCGATAACCAAGCATAACTACCTGGTGATGGATCCTGAAGACGTACCGGAGACAGTTAGGGAAGGTTTCCACCTGGCCCAGACGGGCAGACCGGGACCGATAGTTATCGATCTACCCAAAGACGTTCAGATGGGAGAGTTGACCTGGTACGAGGGAAGTTCTTTCGACGACGGCTTCGAAGGGTACGAGGTGGATACGGAGATCGACGACAAGGACGTCGAAGCTCTTTCGAATAACCTGCTTTCGGCGGAAAGACCGGTAGTTTTGATAGGTGGCGGAATAGCTCAGGCCGGGGCAAAAGACGAGCTAATGAATCTCGTGGAAAAGCTGGAACTTCCGGTTGCGAGCTCGCTGATGGGTTTGGGCTGTGTCAACTCACGCGACCCACATTTCATCGGAATGGTCGGAATGCACGGTTCGGGTCCGGCAAATAAAGCCATAGCAAGGTCAGATTTTCTGCTTGCAATTGGAACCAGACTGGACGACAGGATAACGGGAAACGTGGAGGAGTTTGCGCCCAACGCCGAAATCGCTCACGTCGATATAGATCCGGCGGAGATGGGAAAAATAGTCAGGCCCGACTTTCCGGTAGTCGGAGACGCGAAGAAAGTCCTGTCCCGCCTCAACGACCTAGTGGAAGAAAAGAAACGGAACGGAAAAGACTGGTGGAGACAGATAAAAGGCTGGTTTGATAAGTATACTCTGGAGCCGGACGATGACGGTTCCGTTCTAAAGCCTCAGGAAGTGGTGAGGACGCTGAGCGATCTAACGGACGACGAGACCATATTAACCACCGGTGTTGGCCAGCATCAAATGTGGGCTGCCCAGTACTACGAGTTCTCCTATCCCAACCAGCTCATCACGAGTGGCGGTTTGGGAACCATGGGGTTTGGGTTTCCGGCCGCTATCGGTGCCCAGATTGCGGCGCCGGAGAGAACCGTAGTGTCGATCACCGGAGATGGGTCGTTCCAGATGAACATTCAGGAGTTAACAACCGCGGTTCGGGAAAAACTTCCGATCACCGTGGTTATTCTTCGAAACGGATCACTCGGAATGGTCCGCCAGTGGCAGCAACTTTTCTTCAATAACCGGCTGGTGGAAACGCTTATAGACGAAGGAACTCCCTCGCTGGCGAAAGTAACTGACGCTTACGGAGGTAAGGGAATTGCGGTGACCGAAGAAGGTAACCTCCGGTCGAGCCTGGAGGAAGCGCTGGAGTACAAAGAAGGACCGTCGGTTGTGGAATGTTTCGTTGCCGAGGAAGAGAACGTATTTCCGATGGTGCCTGCCGGAGCAGCAAACGAAAACTTCATTCTGGGGGAAAACGATGCCTAAAACCGAAGGAGATCAACTTCATCCGTTAACCGCCCTGGTAAAGAACGAAAGCGGCGTCCTGTCCCGATTGTCTGGGCTATTTGCCCGCAGAGGCTTCAATATTGATAGCCTCGCGGTCGGAGAAACCAACGACCCGAAGTTTTCCCGGATGTCGATAATAGTCAAAGGAGATAGGGAGATACTGGATCAGGTGGTTAAACAGCTGAACAAGCAGGTGGACGTAATTTCCGTCAAAGATTTATCCGATACTTCGCACGTGGAGAGGGAACTCTCCCTTATCAAGGTCCATGCCGGGACGGATAACCGAAGCGAGATAATCGAACTTGCCGATATATTCAGGGCAAAGGTGGCGGACGTTGGCAAGGACTTTGTGATCGTAGAAGCCACCGGTAACGCCGACAAAGTAGAAGCACTGGAAGATTTGTTGGAAGAGTTTGGTATCGAAGAAATTGCCCGTACGGGAAGAGTCGTCCTGGAACGGGCCGAAAAAAAGAAAGAAGCGAAAAGTTAAGGAGGGTATTTTGCCAGCTACAGTTTACTATTCCGAAGACGCGGAAGAAGACTATATTTCGAGCAAGAAAGTCGCGATAATCGGTTACGGAAGTCAGGGCAGAGGTCAGGCTCAGAACCTGAAGGATAGCGGCCTGGACGTGGTTGTCGGCCTGAGGGAAGGTAGTTCGTCGAGGGGGATAGCGGAAGAAGACGGCCTGGAAGTAGCGGGGATTGAGGAAGCAGCCAAAATGGGAGACGTGGTTCAGTTACTAATTCCGGACAACGTACAGCCCGAAGTATACCGGGAAAAGGTCGAACCCAACCTGGAGCCCGGCGACGCGCTGTTCTTCTCTCACGGCTTTAACATCCACTTCAATCAGATTCAGCCCCCCGATTACGTGGACGTGGTAATGGTGGCGCCGAAGGGTCCGGGCAACCTGGTCAGGCGAGTATACAAAGAAGGGGAAGGGGTCCCGGCTCTCCTGGCGATATACCAGGACTACTCCGGTGAATCGAAGGACGTAGGGCTTGCTTACGCCCACGGCCTTGGTGCCACTCGTGCCGGCGTAATCCTGACTACTTTTAAAGAGGAGACGGAAACCGACCTCTTCGGCGAACAGGCGGTCCTGTGTGGTGGAGTTACGGAGTTAATAAAAGCCGGGTTCGAGACTCTGACCGAGGAAGGTTACCAGCCCGAGATCGCTTACTTTGAGGTTTTAAACGAACTTAAGCTGATCGTCGATCTTATCTACGAGGGCGGACTGACCGAGATGAGGAGATCTATAAGCGACACCGCGGAATACGGGGATCTAACCAGAGGAAAGAGGGTTATCGGCGAGGAAAGCAGAGAGGCTATGAAAGAATTGCTGAAAGAAGTTAAGTCGGGAGAGTTTGCTCACGAATGGATAATAGAGAACAAGGCAAACAGGCCCAAATTTACCCGGCTCCAGGAAATGGACGAAAACCACGAGATAGAAGAAGTCGGCCGAAAGCTGAGAGATATGATCACCCGATAGGGAAAGAAAATGGACGAAAGAAAGATAGGAATATTCGATACAACTCTCAGGGACGGCGAACAGACTCCCGGGCTTAGTTTTACCCTGGAGGAAAAGCTCGAGATCGCTCGCGAACTGGATCAGCTCGGGGTAGACGTTATCGAGGCGGGTTTCCCGGCCAGTTCGGACGAGGAGATGGAGTCGGTGGCGGAAATAGTGCGAGTCGTCGACACTCCTGTCTGTGGCCTGGCTAGAATAAGGGAGAAAGATTTAAAACCGGCGTTCGAATCGGGAGTCGAAATAGTCCACGTATTTGCCTCGACTTCCGAAATACAGATGAAAAAGTCAATGAAGATGACCCGGGACGAGGTCCTGGATCAGTCCGTGGAAATCGTGGCCCGGGTAAAGGACGCGGGGAAAACCTGCCTGTTTAGCCCGATGGATGCGTCCAGAACCGAGGAGAACTACCTGCTTGAGATCAGCAGGGCGGTAAAAGAGGCCGGTGTCGACATGATAAACGTTCCCGACACGGTCGGGGTGGCTCTGCCCGACCAGGTGAAGGACATGGTTTCCGGAGTTAAAAAAGGAGTGGACGTGCCGCTGAGCGTCCACTGTCACGACGATTACGGCCTTGCCGTTGCAAACTCGATTGCCGGGGTAAGGGCAGGGGCCGAGCAGGTCCAGGTCACGATAAACGGCCTGGGCGAAAGAGCCGGTAACGCCTCACTGGAAGAAACGGTGATGAATCTGGAGAGGATGGACGGGGTTTATACGGGAATAAGGAAGGAGTCCTTGTTTAAAGCGGCCAAACTGGTCGAGAGGTTGAGTGGAATACAGCTGCCGCCGACCAAACCCGTCGTCGGGAGAAACGCCTTTTCCCACGAGAGCGGAATTCACGCGGCGGGAATGGTGGAAGATAAAAGCACGTTCGAGCCCGGCTTGATGGACCCGGAGACGGTGGGGCACAGAAGAAGGTTCATAGTGGGTAAGCACGCCGGCCGACAGGGCCTTAAAAAGGTACTCGGCGAGGCGGGCCTGGAACCGTCGGCATCCGAGATAAACCAGATATTGAAGAAAGTAAAATCGATAAGCAGCAACGGGAAAAAGCTTTCGGAGGCCGACCTTTACGCAATCGCTGAGACGGAACTGGGCAAGCCGACCGGTAAGGAACTCGTCGAACTCGACCAGGTTTTCGTCATGACAGGAGATAACGCGACGCCGACGGCAACGATAACCGCCAAAGTAGGGGGAGAGGAAAAAACGGAGTCGGGTAACGGTGTAGGCCCTATTGACGCGGTCTTTAGCGCAATGAAGCGGATAATCGGGGAAAAGAAACAGATCGAAATATCCGAATTCAGAATAGACGCGATTACCGGAGGCAGCGACGCCGTAGCGAACGTGGTAATTGCCCTTGAGGACGAGCGTGGTACCGCGGCCGAGGCACGAGGGACCGGAGACGACATAGTGATAGCGAGCGTGGAGGCTTTGTTGAATGCCGTCAACCTGCTCGCGAGAAAGGACGACGCCGATCGTGACAGAAAGAAGGTAAAGGAAAAATAAGAGGAATCACGGAACTTTTAACCCAGAAGGAAGCCGATTACAAGACGTGGAATACTAATAAAAAACTAAATCGACCAATAAAAGGTGAGATAGATGAAGAGCGTTGCGGTAATACCGGGAGATGGAGTAGGACCCGAGGTAGTTGAAGCGGCAGTCGAGGTACTCGAAGAGATGCCGGTCGATCTCGACTTCAATAGATATCCGGCCGGTGACGGGGTGCTCGAGGATCGAGGTACTGCTTTGCCCGAGGAAACGCTAGAAGGAGCCAGAAGAGCCGATGCGGTTTTGCTGGGAGCGGTGGGTGACACCGCGGCAGACGTGGTAATTAGATTAAGGCAGGAGCTCGACACGTACGTAAATCTGAGGCCGATAAAAGCGTATCCCGGCGTAGAGTGTGTCGACCCGGACGCCGACCTGGTTATCGTTCGGGAAAATACGGAATGTCTCTACGCGGGCATCGAGAACGAAATAGTGCCGGGAGTAACCACGGCGACCAGGGTGATTTCCGAGAAGGCAAGTAAAAGAATTGCCGAGTACGCCTTCGATTACGCGGAATCCGAAGGCAGACCTCTGGTGAGCGCAATCCATAAGAATAACGTGCTCCCGGTGACCGGAGGCCAGTTTCTCGAAGCCGTTGACGACGTTGCCGGTAGTTACGACGTGGATTACGAGGATATTCTGGTCGACGCGGCCGCACTTTACCTCGTAAAAGAACCGGAGAGGTTCGAAGTCCTTCTCACGACCAACCTCTTCGGGGACATACTGTCGGATCTTGCAGCCGGACTTATCGGTGGATTGGGGCTATCTCCGTCTGCCAACATTGGCGACGAACACGGGTTGTTCGAACCCGTTCACGGCACGGCACCGGATATAGCCGGTGAAGGCGTGGTAAATCCGACCGCCGCAATTCTATCTGCGAGTTATATGTTGAATTTTCTCGGCGAGCCGGAAGCTGCTGATGACCTGGAAGGGGCGGTGGAGGATGCACTTACCGCAGGCGATACTACCCCGGATCTGGGAGGCAGTATGAGCACGATGGAAATGGCCCGGGCAGTTATGGGGAGGGTTTGACCGTAATGAACGAAAGGGACGTTCTGGTGTTTGATACGACGCTGAGAGACGGCTCCCAGGGTCGAGATATAAACTTTTCGCTCGAGGACAAGAAAAAGATAGCCAGGCGGCTGGACGATCTTGGCGTCGATTACATAGAGGCAGGCTGGGTCCCGAGCAATCCCAAGGACACGAAGTTCTTCCGAGAATTTAACCAGGAAGATCTCGACTCGGCAAAGCTCGTAGCCCTTAGCAGTACGAGAAGGCCGAATACGAAACCCGGCGAGGACAAAAACTTGCTCGGCCTGTTGGATTCCGGTGCGCCGGTTGTCGGGGTGGTTGGTAAGAGCTGGAGACTTCACGTGGACGAAGTTCTCGGTGTTTCGCCCGAGGAAAACCTGAAGATGATTGAAGATTCCGTCTCCTATCTCGGGAAGAACGGGAGGGAGGTTCTCTACGACGCCGAACACTTCTTCGACGGTTACAAAGACGACCCTCACTACGCAGTTGAGACTATCAAGACAGCTGCAGAAGCGGGAGCGGATTTGATTTGTCTCTGCGATACAAATGGCGGTACCTTGCCCGGAGAGGTCGGCAAAGTCGTAAAAAGAGTAAACGAAGAGATCGACGTTCAGCTCTCAATTCACGCTCACGACGACTCCGGACTGGCAGTTGCCAACTCTCTTGCCGCCGTTGAATCAGGAGCCCGGGTGGTTCAGGGGACCATAAACGGTTACGGCGAGCGAGTCGGAAACGCGAACCTCTGCTCCCTTATACCAGCTCTGGTATTAAAGAAAGGGTTAAGCTGTCTTGGTTCGGAAGAGAGCTTGAAAGAACTTACCCCGCTATCGAGGTTTGTGTCAGAAATAGCCAATAAGCCCCCCGAGAAGAGAAGCCCGTTCGTGGGGGTAAACGCTTTTAGCCACAAAGCCGGCCTTCACGTGGATGCCGTTCTGAAACAACCGGGAACGTTCGAGCACGTTACCCCGGAAGACGTGGGAAACGAACGAAGGTTTCTGGTTTCCGAGCTCTCGGGCGGCAGTACAGTGGAACGCAAGCTGAAGAGCGTCGGCGTGGACATGGAAAACGAACGAGGAGCCCACAAGGAAGTACTTGAGAATATAAAAAAGCTCGAGGAAGACGGTTACCAGTTCGAAAACGCCGATGCGTCCTTTGCACTCCTGGCGAAGAGGGTTCAGGGCGAATTGCCCGAGTTCTTCGAAGTCCTGGAATACGAAATCCTGACCACCAGAGTCGACGGAGAGGAACCGACGGCAAAGGCCAGCGTGAAGCTCAGAGTCGACGGTGAAATCCGGGATGCGATCGAAAGAGGACAGGGCCCCGTAAACGCCCTGGATAACGCATTTCACAGGTGTCTGAACAGCTTCTATGGCTCGATAGAGGAAATGAAGCTCACCAACTACAAAGTAAGAATACTGGAAAGCTACAAGGGAACTGCGGCGGTTCCGAGGGTGATGATCGAAATGACGGACGGAGAGAAGAGCTGGAATACTATCGGCGTCTCGGCAAACGTCATAGAGGCGAGCTGGGAGGCACTGCGTGACGGCTATATTTACGGGTTGATGCTTGATGATGAGCAGGTGGGGAAGGGTAATGATTGATGACAAGCGGGGTCGGTCGCCTGATCTCTAAGCCCGGTCCTTTTTCTGGTACATCCGACGATCCGCTTCCTTGATAGCTTTCTCGATCGTTTTTCCTCCATCGGGGAACCAGAAAGACAGGCCCATGGCAAGTGATAACTCCATATCTATGAGGTCGTTGGATTCGTTCCAGCTGTCGAGTCCGCTTTTTATTCTATCTATGACGGTCCTTACTTTTTTTCCGGTCTCGGGGAAAAGGACCAGAAATTCGTCTCCCCCGTACCTAACAACGGTATCGGCGTCCCTTATGTTGTCTTCTACTACCCGGGATATCTCTATGAGTACCTCGTCACCGACCAGGTGGGAGTAACTATCGTTCACGTCCTTGAAGTTGTTGATATCGGTCATCAACAGGGCAAGCGGATGGTCGTAACGATGAGATCTTTCTATCTCTTTCTCGATCACGGATGAAAAGTAACGCCGATTAAACACGCCGGTTAGCGGGTCTTTTACGGCCTGTTTCTTCAGTTCCTTCTTTCTGTTGATGTTACTCATAGCTATCGCCAGCTGAGAGGATATAGTCCCAAGAAGCTCCGTATCCTCCTCGGAAAACTTCCCTTTTTGCCTGCTCTGAATGTCGATAACGCCCAGTAGATCATCTTCGGCTTCGATAGGTACCGTAAGTTCCGACTCCACGTCTTCTCGTCCTTCTAGGTAACGAGGGTCTTTCCTGACGTCGTTTGCCATTATAGACTCCCTGTTCTCCGCTACCCAGCCGGCGATGCCCTCGCCAATCTCGGTATAGGAGTCGCTGCCGAACGGCGACTTGCCATCACCGTTTGATTTTCTGACCCTGTTTACGAGCCGGCCTTCCTCGTATACGAGGATAGAACAGAAGTCGTAATCGAAGTTGTCCTCGAGCAGTTCCACCGTTTCCTCGAATAACTCATTGAGGGACTCCGCCTGGACGAACCTGTATCCGACGTCGTGTAGTGCTCTTATCTTGCTTTTTTGCCTGTCCAGCTCCCTTATCCTTTGAGTCTTTGCTATGGCAAGCGAACCGAGGTTGGCTAGTGCTTCAATTATCTCGAGTTTTTCGGTAGTGGGCGCTTTTCCGTCTATGGGATCGTCGACGGAGATGTGACCCATTACCTGGTCTCCTTTCATCAGCGGTACGTAAAGCCGATCATCCGGATCCCAGTCGTCCATTTCGTCCTCGGTCTTCTGGCTCGAAATGATGTTGCCTTCTTCCTCTTCCGCGGAAAAGTCAGCGTCGTGGGGAATATAGTAAGAATTACTCAACTTGAAGCGTTCGTCGTATTTTGACAGGTTCACTTCGGGATATTGATTTCCGAGCTCCTGGACCTTTTCCTCGTCCTCCTCTCCCAGGCCGGCGTAGGAGAACTTTTCAACATTGGTTTTACGAGGTTCATTTAGGTCGACGGGCCGAGTGTAAAGAGATATTATCGCTCTCTGAAACGGAGAGGTGTCAATAACCGCTCGGGAGAGATCGGACAGTATCTGGTCTACGTCGGCTTTGGACAGTACTTTTTCGCCCAGGTTGAGAAAGTACTTTCTTTGCTGAAGGTGGGCTCGTTCGAGATCGAAAACCATCCCCTCTTCTCCGGAACTGTCCCCGGATTCGTTTTCCCGAATCAATTCCAGAAAAGTATTTACTACCTCTTCGTCGAACTGGGACCCAGCGTTTCCCTTTAGCTCCTTTATTGCCTCTTCTTCGGATAGGGCATCCCGATAGACCCTGTCCGTACGCATCGCGTCGTAGGCGTCGACTACCGATATGATTTTTGATTCTATCGATATTTCGTTGCCCTCCAGTCCGTGGGGATAACCCTCTCCGTCGACACGCTCGTGGGTCTGTTCGACTATCTCTGCAGCTCCGGCCAGGAAATCCTTCGCCTCTATCATCTCTCTACCCCACAGGGTATGTTTCTTCATTATCTTCCACTCTTGGTCGGTTAGTTTACCCTGTTTTTCCAGGATCTCGTCCGGTACTTTAGCTTTGCCGATATCGTGGAAAAAGGCAGCGTAGTGAAGGTTGTAAAGCTGTTGAGACGATAGTCCCATCCTGCGTCCCAGCTGAACGGATAGGCGTTCGAGGTTTCTCGAATGGTTGTCCATTCCCTCGATATCCTCGATCTCCTCCGCCTCCTCGCGGAAGGACTCGACCTCCTTCTGGCGGAGGTGGAAGACCGGTTCGGACGAAAACCAGAGGATGGTACAATCGGTTTTGGTCCGGAACCAGAGCTCCTCAGTCGATTTGTTGCGGGAGATGTAGGCTCCCGGTTCCATAACCCTTTCCGGGCCCGGTTTGGTGTGCAGAATTTTGCCTTCAAGGAGATAGAGGAACTCGAATTCTTCCCAGTCCTCGGAGGAATCCACGTAGAATTCCCTGTCTTTTGATATGGTTTGCTTCAGCACTTCCACCTGGCCGTTTGTAGCCAGGAGTTTTGTTTCCGTGCCGCCCTTGAATATCCTGTCCCGGTAGTGCTCTTTTCCGTATATTGACCTATCGTTATTCACCATAAGATTGTCCCCGTTTCTGTTTACTGTACCGAAGAAATAGGTTTATGTGCCGCAAAATAATAAAAGAAAAAAGGCCGGTAAGCCACCGGCCTTTTTTCACAACTATATAAACGATCTAAATCTCTATTTTATGGGAGCGTCTGAACTTCTGGTTTAGAAAAGTATTTAATGGCCTCCAACGTGAATTGGGTTGCCCGCCGCTTCCTCCGCGGTATCATTCGGTAAATAGAGTTTACCTTCTGCGTAATCTACGGCTGCGTGATCCGGAGGGCTAGCAAAAGCTGCGGGGACTGCAAGAACTCCAACTAGTAAAACTAACGCAATAGCTACGGTAAAAAGCTTTCTCATGGGTTTACCTCCAATAGTGTTATATAATAGTTTCCATCATTTTATATTATACCTAGTTAGGAAGATTCTAGACAACGATTTTAAAAGTTTTCTCGTATTTTGGGCAACCCATAGTTAAAAAGACCGGTGATTCGACGATTGCGACCATCTCTCTCGACCGACAGAGCTTTCACGCTATCTTGGTTCCCGTTGCCTCTATTCCCGTCAGCTTTTGAAATTCCTCTTTTACTTTCAACGCCAGTTGGCCCGGTTTGCCGGTCCCTATCTCCCGTCCGTCTATTTCCGCTACGGGCGCGACCTCCGCGGCGGTACCTGACAGGAAGACCTCGTCGGCGGTGAGAACTTCGGCCAGACCCAGGTCCTCTTCTTCGACCTGGTGGCCGAGGTCCTTCAAAATATCTACAACCACACCTCGGGTTATGCCGGGTAGGTTGTTTATTACCGGGGGAGTGTAAACTGTTCCCTTTCTATACACAAACACGTTGTCCGCGCTCCCTTCGGATACGTTTCCGTTGGTATCAAGCATTAAAGCCTCGTCCGCGCCCCACGTATTTGCCTGCATAAGGGCAAGTACGTTCGTCAGGTAGTTTAGATGTTTAACAGTCGGCGGGAGCCCCTCTTTCGGCTGGTTTCTAATACTGGTAGTCAGTAAATTTAACCCTTCTTCGTACAGTTCTGGTCCATAGAGAGCCTCCCACTCCTTGGATATTATGACCACGGACGGATCGGTGCAGGATTCTATATCTAAACCCAGCGATCCCTTCCCCCGGGTAACTATCGGACGGATGTAGGCTTCGTCGAACCCGTTGGCCCGGAGAGTTTGCAGTATAGCGTCCTCCATTTCTCTTTCGTCGAGAGGAATATCCAGGTTGATTGCGCGGGCACTTCTGTAGAGTCGGTCGAGATGATCGTCCAGCTTAAACACGTAGCCGTCGTAAGCTCGTATGCCTTCGAAAACGCCGTCTCCGTAGAGAAGGCCGTGATCGAAAACGCTTATTTTTGCCTCGTCTTCCGGAACTAACTCGCCGTTGAGATATATTTTTGCCATGTTACCTCCTTTTGTTCACTCTTTTTCTCGTTCTTCGTAACCCTTCAAAATTAAGCTTGTTTCGGTTGTCTGCACTTCATCCATGTTGCGGAATTCTTCAATAAGGTCGTTCAACTGCTGGACGGAGCTGGACTCCAGGTGGGCCTGGATGTCCTTGTCTCCGGTCAGCTCGTAAACGGTATCGACTTCGTCGAAAGAAGCTATCTTTCGCGTGGCTCTGGTGGTATAAGAGGCGCTATTCAGGGAAAAGGAAATAAGTGCCTCCACCTTTGCCGGAATTCTGCTTTTGATGTCCAGGTCGAGGATGTCGTCCGCAATTTCCAGAAGGTCTATGTCGGTAAACCTGGTCTTACCGTCGGCGGCGGAGCTTTTGACCCTGGAGACGATCTCCTTCAACTGGTCTTCTTCGGGCTCAACCCCCATCTGCCCCAACCGGTCCTTCACCGCGGCCTTTCCGGTATACTTATCTATGATGATCTCTCTCTGCTTGTGCACTATTTCCGGTGGAATCGCTTCGTAAGTTTCCGGGTTTTCGAGTACGGCTTTCGTGTGTAGCCCCGATTTGTGGGCAAAAGCGTGCTCTCCGACTATGGGTTCTATTTCAGAATTGAATAGCCCGGAGGCCCTCTCAACTGTTCGGGACAGTTCCGGCAGCATCTCGAGGTTCCATTTCTTGTCGACTTCGTAGAGCCGGGACAGGGCTACGACGACCGGCGCGAGCGAGGCTATTCCCGTTCTCTCACCCAGGCCGTTTACCGTAACGTCGATAAGGTGAGCGCCCGAGCCGTAGCCGGACAGTGAGTTTGCCACCGCCATCCCGTAATCGTTATGGCAGTGCGTGTGGACGGGAACGTCAACTGTATTTACGACGTCTTCTATCAGCTTTCCGTAGGAAAAAGGTGTGGCAGTCCCCACGGTATCGGCAATGCTTATCCTGTCCGCCCCTGCTTCCGTTGCGGCCCTAATTGCCTGAGATAGATATCCGGGGTCCGTTCTAGTGGCGTCTTCCGGGGTGAACCTGACTTTTAGCCCGTTGTCCTTTGCGTACGATATCGATTCGCGAATTTTCTCGAGAGCGGCCTCCCTGTTTATATGTAGCTTGTGTTCGAGACTGAGCTGTGAGGTTCCGAGAAATATTCCGACCCAATCAACTCCGACCTCTCTGGCTTTGTCGATGTCCTCGGTTAACGCTCTGGAGTGCGCCATGGTTTCCGCTTCCAGGCCATCACCGGAAATTATTCTGCAGGCCCTTTCTATATCGTCGGACACCACTGGATGGCCCAGCTCGATTATGTCGATTCCGAACTCGTCCAGTTGCCGGGCTATCTCCTTTTTTTCGTCTATCGAGAAAGAAACGCCCGGAGTCTGTTCTCCTTCCCTCAACGTAGTATCAAGTAGTTGCATTGGTTTTCCTCCTAACTTCTACCACTCTTGGAACCACCAAGTTTTGCCAAAGCCTCTCGCAATACTTCCTGAGCCAGTGAATATTCTTCGAGGTCCAGGTGTTCGTTCGGCGTGTGGTCCAGCGAGGAGTCGCCGGGACCGTAGGCGACGATCGGTACGTCCCAGTGTTCAGCCAGTATATTCATATCGGCGGTACCCGTCTTCAGCTTGAATTTTGGCTGACCGCCGGCTTCCCTTATTCCGCCGATAAAGGCACTCACCAGTTTAGACCTCTTTGACGACCTAACTGGTGGTATGAACCTGGTCTTATTCACGGAAGCTTCGCCTGAGTTGTTCTCGATAAACTCGGACAGGATCTTCGGATCGAATCCCGGACTGGTTCTGACGTCCAGAACCATATTGACCTCGTCTTTAAAGGGACCGTTTGTCGTCTCTATGTCGGTGAGGCGGACGTCGGTACTGTTGAATCCAGAGTTATCCGACCTGAAGGTTTCTCTGAGGTTTCTGAAAAACGAGACCGCCTCTTCCGCCGGCAGGGGTGAACCCTCTCCGTGATGAGTTTTGGGTACGGTTAAAGAGTAGGAAAGTCTAACGGAACCGCGGTAACCAAGGGTGACCCCGTTCCAGCTGCTTGGCTCCCCGACGACGACGTAGTCGGGTTCAAGTTCGTCCAGTACTTCGTATACGCCCTTCGAGCTTGTTTCCTCCTCCACCACGCCAACTACCGTAACTTCAAGTTCGGCTGAATCGGAGAACCGGCCGCCCGTCACGATAAAATTCGCCAGCGGGCTTTTTGCGTCAACCGAGCCCCTGCCGTACATCTTGCCCTGCTCTTCCCTCACCCGGATTTCTCCCTCCACGGTGTCGAGATGGCCCAGCAGAAGAACCTTCGTTTCTCCGTTTCCCGAAACTCCGAATAAATTACCGGTGCTGTCTCTTTTCGTTCGATAACCCATACCTTCCATAACCGGCTGGAGGAAATCAACCAGTTCGCTTTCTTTGCCGGAAGGGCTATAGATCTCCAGCATTTCTCGTAAAAGTTCCTCAGGTTCCATGGTTAAAGATGGTTTATAATTTCCTCTGTGAGTTCGGCTGTCGTGGCATTGCCGCCCAAATCCGGCGTCAGAACTTTGCCCCCTCGCAAAACCTCATTTACAGCTGATTCAATCTGATCGGCCGCGTCGGTCTGGTTTACGTGCTCGAGCATCATTAATCCGGAGCGCACTAGTCCGAGAGGGTTGGCGACGTTCTTGCCTGCTATGTCGGGAGCTGACCCGTGAACCGCTTCAAATAAGACGATGTCGTCCCCGAAATTACCACCCGGCGCAACTCCGAGCCCTCCGATCAGACCTGCAGTAAGGTCCGAGAGTATGTCTCCGTACAGGTTCGGTGCGAGGAGCACTTCGTAGTCCTCCGGGTGCAGGACCAGTTGCATTGCCATGTTGTCGACTATCTTCTCGTCCAGCTCTACCCCAGGGTAATCCCGAGAGATCTTTCTGGCCGAGTCCAGGAAAAGACCGTCCGACTTTTTTAATATATTCGCCTTGTGAACTGCAGTGACCTTCGATCTTCCTTCTCTGCTGGCGTATTCAAAGGCAAATTTTGCGATCCGCTCGGAGCCTTTTACGCTGGTAAGTTTTATCGACTCGGCGTATTCGCCCGAAATTTCGTGCTCGATTCCGCTGTATAACCCTTCTGTGTTTTCCCTTACGGTAACGAGGTCCAGTTCACCGGTTCGAAAATCCGGACCTATGCCGGGCAACTTACTTGCCGGTCTGACGTTTGCGTACAGGTTAAGCTCTTTTCTCAGGGCGACAGTAAGACTGCTGTAACCCGAGCCAATGGGCGTGGTTATGGGTGCCTTTATACCTACGGAAGTTTCGTTAATAGAGGCAAGCATGCGGTCAAAGATGGCTTCACAGTCCCCTTCCCGGGGTTTTGCCTCGACAATTTCCCAGTCGATCCTGGCGACCGAGTTATCGATGATCCTTCGCGTGGCTTCGCTTATCTCCGGCCCTATTCCGTCGCCCGTTATCAGTGAAACCTTGACTTTTTCCATTGGCTAGAGGTTAAACGTACCGTGCTTGTCCAGGTGAGCTACCAGACCTCCGTCCTCGAGAACTTTGTTCATCTCGGGCGGAAGTGGGGTAATCTCGAGTTCCTCGTCCTTGTCGACGTTCTTTAAAATACCCTTCTCGAGGTTGACGTAGAGTTCGTCTCCCTGGTCAATTCTGTCAGTATCGCACTCTATTATCGGTAAACCTATGTTTACGGCGTTTCGGTAGAATATCCGGGCGAAAGACTTGGCAAGTACGGCTCCGACGTCGGAATGTTTGATCACGGTGGGAGCTTCCTCACGAGACGACCCGGAACCGAAGTTGTTACCCGCGACAATGAAGTCCCCGGGCTCGGCTTTGTCCCTGAAATCGGGATCCACTCCCTCCATGGCGTGTTCGGCCAGTTTGTCGTCGTCCGTTATTTTCATTAAATACTTGCCGGGGATTATGTAATCGGTATTTATGTCGTCCCCGAATTTGTGTGCTTTTCCGGTTAGTTCTGTTTCATTCATGTTTTCCTCCTCGTTCTTTCAGTTTCTCATTATTAGTAGAGCGATGATTAAATCTAATGGAAATTAAATTGTAGATTTTGCCGGGCATCTGATTATTATGTGCCGGTTTTGCCCTCCCGTCCGATAAAATCGCAGGTGAATTCCCCAGCGCGGAATTCACTGCTTCCGATCTCGGCCTCCGATAGGATTTTCCTGGACGGAGAGCAAAATCCGGCTTCTTTTTCGGATTTAAACCTTTAATGTAAGTCCATTTAGTCTAGGTAAAGTTCCTTGGGTCGGTAATTTTACCCTCAATTGCCGATGCCATAACGGTTGCCGGTGAGCCGAGGTAGATTCCCGCGCTCTCGTTTCCCATTCTTCCCTTGAAGTTACGGTTGGCGGTTGATATCACGGTTTCGTCGTCACCCGGTATACCGTTGTGAGTACCGAGACAGGGGCCACATCCGGGCGCTATTACTGCCGCACCCGCTCCGACAAGCGTGTCAAGATAGCCTTCCTGGCTTGCTTTTCGATAGATATCCCGGGACGCAGCGGCGACTATAAGCCTTACTCCCTCCGCCACTTCGTGCCCTTCGGCGATTTTTGCCGCTTCTTCGAGGTCTTCCAGCCTGCCGTTTGTGCAGGTGCCTATGAAGGCCTGGTCGATTTCCGTGGATTCCAGATCCGTAACCTCGGATACGTTGTCCACGGCGTGGGGTGCCGCCGACATCGGAACGAGCTGGGAAAGATCGACGTCGAGCACCTGATCGTAGTTCGCGTTCGAATCCGGTTTTACGGGGTTCGGCTCTTTGTCGGAGTGCTTCTCCACCCAGTCAAGTGCCATCTGATCCGGCTCCATGATTCCGGCCTTTCCGCCGAGCTCGATTGCCATGTTGGAAACCGTAAACCGGGCGGGTATGCTCATGGTCTCGAGACCTTCGCCTCCAAACTCAAGAGTTTTGTAGGTGGCTCCGTCGGCCGTAAGTTCTCCGGCAAGCCAGAGGATCAGGTCTTTTGAAAAGACTCCCTCGGGAAAACTCCCGGTCAAGTTGATTCTGATCGTCTCCGGGACTTTGAACCAGAGCTTGCCCGTATGTAAAGCGGCAGCCAGGTCTGTTGCACCTACTCCCGTCGAAAAAGCGTTGATTCCTCCGTAGGTAACCGTGTGGGAGTCAGCTCCGACGACGAGATCTCCGGGAACCACGTGGCCCTGTTCCGGGACGACCTGGTGACATATTCCTTCTCCCGAATCGTAGAGTTTTATCCCGTGGTCGTTGGCGAAGTCCCTGAGCTGGTTGTGCAGGTTGGCCGCACCCTCCGTCGGCGGCGGGGCACTGTGGTCTATTACCATTACGACGTCCTCGGGATTTTCTACCCTGCTGTCTTCGATATCGTTCCAGGCTTCCGTTACAAGGTGAAACGTTCCGTCGTGGAACATCATCAGATCGAGGTCCGCTACGACGATCTCCCCGGCAGTTACTTCCTTACCCGCTTTTTCGGTAAGAATCTTTTCCGAAATCGTCATTCCATTTGCTGCTGGCAAAGTTATACTACCTCCTCTTTTTTCTGAGTATTTTCAGGTTCCATCTCCATCTCTTCGTAAAGTGATACCAGCTCTTTGTCGAATAGGGCTCGTTTTAGCTCCACGGCCAGTTTTCTGACTTTTGGCAAAAGAGCTTCGGCTTCTTCGTCCGTCAGCTCTATTCCGTACTCCTTCTCGAATTTGGCCAGAATCGCCTTCTTGCCCGAGTGTTTTCCGATGACGAGCTGTCTTTCAGCTCCGACCTCCTGGGGCTTGAACGCCTCGTAAGTTTCCGAGTCCTTCAGTACGCCGTCCGCGTGTATGCCCGATTCGTGAGCAAAGGTATTTGAACCGACGATCGCTTTCGAAACCGGCAGATCCTGGGCGGAGGCGTGAGCGACGTACTCAGATAGTTCGAGAAAGTCGCTAGTGTTGAACCCGAGATCGAGATCCTCCAGATGTTTTAGTGCCATTACGATTTCTTCCAGCGGTGCGTTTCCGGCACGTTCCCCCAGCCCGTTTACGGTGGTCCCTATGTATTCAGCGCCGCCTTTTGCTCCGGTTAACGCGTTGGCAGCCGCAAGCCCGAAATCGTTGTGGGTATGCATTTCGATCGCGATATCGACTTCTTCTTTGAGGTCTTTTATCGCCCTGTAGGTCTTAAGTGGCGTCATTATTCCAACAGTGTCGCAATAACGCAACCTGTCCGCTCCGGCTTCCTTTGCTCTCCTGGCAAACTCCACCAGAAATTCGAAGTCGGATCGGGTCGAGTCCTCGGCGTTTACCGATACGTAGAGGCCCTTGCTCTTCGCGAACTCCGTTGCCTCGGTCATGTGATCAAGGACCCATTCTCGGGACTCGTTTAGCTTCTTTTCGATGTGAATGTCGGAAGTAGAAACGGATACAGCTACCGCGTCGACTCCACAGTCGAGAGAAGCCTTTACGTCTGAGACGACGGCCCTGTTCCAGCCCATTATACTCGCGTCCAGGTTCGCGTCGACGATCCTCTTGATCGAGTCTCGTTCGTCGCCGCCCATTACGGGTACGCCGGCCTCGATTTGATCGACGCCGACCCTGTCCAGCAACTTGGCTATTCTTATCTTCTCTTCGTTTGCGAAAACGACACCGGCGGTCTGTTCGCCGTCCCGGAGAGTCGTATCGCATATCTTTACGTCCTGCATGTTTACCTCCCGTCAGTATCTAAACTGTACAGAACTCTTGGATCGATTTAACTCAGTTAATCAGAAGTTAAGGCTTGTAGCTGTTATACTGATTTTTCTGATCTATAAACCTGATCTATTTTCAAAAAGTTAATTCAACCAAAATTTACCAACTAGAGCGGTTTTTATACCTTGTATAAACTAAGTTCGCCCGGGCCTCTGTCCTTTTCTAAGAAAGTAAAAATTTATCATCTTTTGTAATTTTGGGTTAATCAGAAGCAAAAACTTCTCTTAATGCCTCAAGTACCCGATCTATTTCCCCCGGACTAATTTCCAGTGGGGGTAGAAACCTGATTACCGACGATCCGGCCGGTAATGCCAGAATGTTCTTCTTCATTAGTTTGTCCAGGTAAGGCCCCGATTTCTTTCTCAGTTGAAGCGCCAGCATCAGACCCAGACCTCTTACCTCTCGTACCAGCTTTTCGTTGTCCGAGGCTATTTCCTCCAGCCCCCGCTTGAATATCTCGCCCCGTTCCCGGGCAAGATCGACCAGGTCGTTTTCCTCGATGTAATTAATGGTTGCCAGTGCCGCCCGAGCGGATAGAGGGTTGCCGCCGAAGGTGCTGCCATGAAGGCCCGTAGAGAACTCAATATCTTCGCGTACTATGGATGCCCCGATGGGCACTCCGCCGCCCATTGCCTTTGCTATAGCCATTATGTCCGGGGTTACGTTCCAGTGCTGGCCCGCAAACATCTCTCCGGTCCGACCGAACCCCGTCTGAACTTCGTCAAATATCAGCAGGGCTCCGACCTCGTCGCAAATCTCGCGTACTCCCGCCAGGTAACCTTCCGGAGGCGTGTGAATGCCGCCTTCACCCTGGATCGGCTCGATTAGCACTGCGGCGGTATCCTGCGATATTTCTTCCCCGAGTTTTTCGAGGTTGCCGTAAGGTACGTGATTGAATCCGGGTATCAGTGGTTCGAATGGTTTGGTATACTTCCGTTTCCAGGTAGCGCTCAAAGAACCGAGCGTTCTCCCGTGAAATCCCCGCATTGTGGCAATGATTTCCTCTCTACCGCTGTGGGATCGGGCAAATTTAAGGCTGGCTTCTATGGCTTCCGTGCCGGAGTTACAGAGGAAGCTTCGACTCAGATTTCCCGGAGTTATCTCGGCCAGTTTTTCCAGCAAATCAGCCCTGACGTCGCTGTAAAAGTAAGCGGGAGAACAGGTTAGCAGTTTCTCCGCCTGGTCTTTTACGGCCTCTGCCACGGCTCCGTTTGCATGGCCCACTGCCGCAACGCCTATTCCGGTAGTCAGGTCGAGGTATTCGTTTCCATCGCCGTCCCTGACGGTGGCCCCCGACCCCTCTATCAGCTGTAGACTCTGTCGAGAATAAACTCCGGTCGAAAATCTATCCTCTCGGTCAAATTCGTTCATTTCTTCATCACCGCCATTCACGAAATTAGAGTTCCCCCGCCGGAAAGCGCGGTTGTTACGGGTTTTTCGACCGTACCGTCGCCCAGTATTACGGAGCCAACTCCTGCGTCAATTGCCTCACCCGCCCCCAGCAGCTTTTTCTTCATTCTCCCCTCCGCGTATTCATCCGTGAATTTTTCAATATCCTCCCGGCTCATTTCATTAACCAGGCTATTTACATCGTTTACGTCCTTTAGGAGACCGGGGACGTCCGAAAGCAGGAGGAGCTTGTCGGCGGAAAAAGCGGAAGCGACCTCGGCTGCCGCCCTGTCCCCGTCTACGTTAACCGCGGTTCCCTCGAACGTTACGGCCGGTATCGTCAGCACCGGGCTGTAACCGGCTTCGAGGAGAAGCTCGATCGGTTCCGTGTTTACTTTCTTGATTATTCCGCTGTGTTCTCCCCGCAGAACAACCTTCTTGCCCTCTTTCTTTATCTTCAGGCTGGATTTTCGTTTGCATTCCAGAATTCTTCCGTCAAGGCCGGAAAACCCGAAGGCGTTTACCCCGAGCTTCTGTAACTCCTCCACGAGGAACTTGTTCATTTTCCCCGGGTAGACCATGTTGATTAGGTCCACGGTCTCTTCGTCGGTATATCTACTGGTGTATCCGGAGACCGATTCGACGAACCTCGGGGGATGGCCAAGTTCCTCCGAGATTCTGTCCAGCTCGTGAGATCCCCCGTGAAGCAGGATCCAGTTCTCGTGGCCCGCCAGGTCCTCCAGAAAAGCCCCGTAATCTATCGCGTCGCTTCCGCCGATTTTGACGACCAGCATTTTCTACCTCCGTTAAATTGGATGAAGTCCGATTCTCTCCAGACCGGCTGTCTCGGGAAAACCACAGGCAAGATTGGCCGACTGAACTGCCTGACCCGCCGCCCCCTTTACCAGGTTGTCTATTGCGGCCATTATTACCAGCCGGTCGTCCCGCTCGGAAATCTCGAATCCTATCTCAACCGTATTGGTGCCGTTTAATAGTTTTGGCTCCGGGTAACGATAGATTCCCTTGCGCTCGTTGACGAATCTGACGAAGGTTTCGTCTTCGTAATGCTTTCTGTAAGCTTTCCAGACCTCTCCCGTGCTCGGCGATTTATCGAACAGAACGTGAATAGTGCTGAGTATCCCCCGAACCATCTCGACGCCGTGGGGTGAGAAAGAGACTGTCCTTTTGAGTTCCTGTTCCATTTCCGCCGTATGTCGGTGTCCCGTCGGTTTGTAGCTTCGGACCACGCCCCGCCTTTCCGGGTGATGACTCCCGGGGTTCTCTTTGGCTCCGCCCGCCGAGGAGCCCACCTTGGAATCGACGACGATATCGGCGATATTATCGTCGAACTCCCCGACAATCGGGTAAAGAGGCACTATTGCCGCGGTTGCGGTACATCCCGGAGAAGCCACGTAGCGCGCGCCCTCTATCTCGTCTCGATGAATTTCGGGTAAGCCGTAAACGAACTCTTTGTTTAGTTCGGGTTTCTTGTGTTCTTTGCCGTACCACTTCTCGTATTCCTTGGGATCGGACAGGCGGAAATCTCCCGAGAGGTCGACTATTTTCTCCGAGATCGTTAAGTAATCCTCCATCAACTCCATCGACTTTCTGTGGGGTAGCGCCGTGAAGAGGAGGTCGAGATCGGAAAACTTGTCCGTCAATTCGTCCGGGTGAATAAAACTCAAGTCCGACCTGTCCCTGAGGTTGGGATGTAGCTTGCTCACGGACCTTCCCCTGTTCTTTCGGGACGTGACGGCGACGAGGTCCATGTGAGGATGGACCGACAGTATCCGCAGCAGTTCTCCTCCGGTATAACCGGACCCGCCGACAATTCCCGCTTGTACGGTTTCGGTCATTGCTTGTCCCCCCCTGCGACGTTTTCGACGTAATCGATTATCTTCCCGGGTATATCGACCCCCGTGGGCTCGACGCTATTCTTGAATTCGACCGTGTAATTGACTTCCGCTACCGTCAACCCGTCTTTACCTTCGAGCAGGTCGACGGCCAGGATGCCTCCTCCCACAGCTTCGGAAGCGCTTCCGCAGATCTCCTCAATCTCGTCGGTCACGGGGCAGTTAGTGGCTTCTCCGCCCTGGGCCGTGTTCGTTATCCAGTGTTCGGATTCCCGGTAAATGGCGGCGATCGTCTCGCCCCCGACAACAAAAGCTCTTATATCTCGATTGGGTTTGTCCACGTACTCCTGGATGTAAAAAATCTTGTGGTAGTAGGAACCCAGCTGGCTCTTGTGTTCGAGTACCGCTTCGGCGGACTCCCGGTCGTTGAGCTTGGCGAGAAGCCTGCCCCAGGAGCCGGTAACGGGCTTTAGGACTACGGGGTAACCCATTTCCTCGATCGCCGAAAGTGCACTGTCCTTGGTAAACGCTACTTTTACTTCCGGGGTAGGTACTCCGGCGTCCCGCAGGGCTTTTGTGGTCGCGATCTTGTCGCCGCAGATTCGCGCCGTCCGGTAAGTATTTATCGTCGGTACGTCCCCGTTTTCAAACAGGTTAAGTATGTACAGGGCTCTCGAGTGGGAGACGTCCCTTTCCAGTAAGATATCTATATCGTAGTCGTCCTCGAAGTCAAATACGAGTTCCCTGCTATCGACCCGGGTTATCTCGTGACCCCGACTTCTGGCTTCTTTTATCAGCATTTTCTCCTCGACCCTTATCCGGGAAAAGAGGAGACCTAAGTTCAAACTAGACATTTGTTATGAGCTACCTCCTCGGATGCTTCCGCCTGGCCGATCGTATAATCAAGCAACCTGGCGGGAATATCTTCGTCAATTGCTTTCATCGATTCCTTGAATTCCATGGAGCAGTTTATCTCGTTGATCAATAACCCTCTATCGCTTTCCAGCAAGTCCACTGCAAGCGCACCGCCGCCGAATACTCTGCTGGTTGCGCCTACGATATCCCGGAGTTCGTCCGTCAGGGGATAAGGGCTCGATTCACCGCCCCTGGCTGCGTTCGTTATCCAGTGATCGGACTCCCTGTAGGCCGCTCCGACGACCTCGTCTCCGAGGACGAAGGCTCTTATGTCCTTGTTCCCGGTTTCCACGAACTCCTGGACGTAGAAAATCGAATGATAGTGGGAGTCCAGGTTCGCTTTGTGCTCGATCGTCGCTTCGGCCGATTCCCGATTTCCCACTTTTGCCACCATTCGGCCCCAGGACCCGTCCACCGGTTTCAGGACGGCGGGATAACCGATATCCTCGACGGCTTTTAGGGCGCTTTCGCTGTCAAACGCCACCCTGAAATCCGGTGTCGGTATTTCGTGTTTCTTTAATTTGACCGAAGTAAAAGCCTTGTCCCCGCAGAGCTGGACCGTTTCGAAATCGTTGACCAGCTTGACTCCGGTACGGGACATAAGCTCCATCACGTGATAAGCTCTGGACTGGGAAATTTCTCGATCCAGCAGTACGTCCAGCTCCTGGAGGTTCGACTCTTCCCAGGTGATCTTTCTGGGGTCGACGACCCTTAGATCTATATTACTCCTTTTTCTGGCTTCCTTTATCAGGAGCTTCTCCTCCAATCTGATTCTGGATGCGAGGATCCCGAGATTGATCTTCAAGGTTTATTCACCCCAGTCTTCTTCTTCTTCCGGGGCGAGGTCGACCTCGGCCGGGTCCAGACTCACGACTTCGAGTTCCAGACCACAGGTAGGACAGTCCAGTATTTCGTTTTGAATCGTGTCTTCCGGTAAGTCTATTTCCGTGTCACATTCCGGACAGTTTACCATTTTAAAACACCTCCTGGATAAAATATGGATTTCACAGCTAGGCGAATATATTATCGAATGAAGCTAAGTCTATCTGTAAAAGTCGTAATTAGTATTTTTACCCGTTGACGGGTGAAAAAGGTAATTAGGGATGAAAGGGGATTAGATCCCCTTCGGCCTGAAGGAAAGCGGGGATAATAGAGTGGCAATCTCGGCTTTAACGCCGAAATAATCAGTAACTAACTTACTGGTTTCATGCTGAGTCCCGCATAATAGATTAGAAGTTATCATAAATTCTGCCACCTATGTTGAAAACGAGTTTACCGAACCGTAAAAGGAAATTCAACCCATAAGATAAAGAAATTATCGAATAATTTTTGTATAATTCCATCAGAAATCGAATAACCTGTAAATATTTTCACTAAACCGGGTAAATAGAAAAAACTCAAAACTACCCTTGAAAAAGCACCTCGCTTCCAGTAAATTCCTCGGTAAGAGGTGGCCGCTAGCATGATCGAATCCAAATTTAGCTTCATCACGACGTTTAGACTTCTGAACGGCTTCCTCATTTCTGCTATCTCTCCGTTGAGGAGAGGGCTAACCTCTCTCTAATAACCCTTCATTTTATTTAGACAAGAGAAACCTTTCTGGAGTAACTGTAAATTTACGTAACTTCTGGTCTCCACCGGGAAGAAACTGCAGTCAAGTAATTCCACCGGCGGGGAAAACTAAACCAAGATTTAAATTAACAACCATCACGAGGTGATGACGTTGGGAAGGAGAGCCAATTGACGGCAAAAAAAGAACATTCAAGTCTGGAAATCGATGCCGATTTGAAAAACCAGGTGGACCACGTGCTGCTGATGTATTCCGGCGGCCTGGACACCTCCGTTATGTTGACCTGGATTCAGGACCAGTACGAAGCAAAAGTTTCGACGTTTACGGTGGACGTAGGGCAGAGGGAAGCTCACCTGGATGAGGTGAAGAAGAAAGCTCTGGACTTAGGAGCCGAAAACGCGTTCGTCGTCGACGCAAAAGACAAGTTCGCGGACGAGTACATTAAAACAAGTATAAAAGCAAACGGTCTATATCAGGATAGCTATCCACTCAGCACGGCTATTGCGAGACCGCTGATGAGTGAAATCGCGGTAGATTACGCGAAATCGGAAGGAATCTCCGCAATTGCCCACGGAAGCACGGGGAAGGGAAACGACCAGGTGCGGTTCGAGGCCTCGATAAAAGCCCTGGACGACTCGATAACCGTCCTGGCTCCGATAAGAAAGTGGGACATGAGCCGGGAGAAGGAACTGGCTTACGCGGAAGAGAAAGACATACCCATACCGGTTGACTCGGGATCGCCCTACTCCATAGACGAAAACCTCTGGGGTAGAAGCATCGAGTGTGGAATCCTGGAAGACCCGGCCGAAGAGCCACCAAAGGACGTCCACGAGCTCGTGAAGCCCGTGGAGGATACGCCGGACGAACCGGAGTATCTCGAACTGGAATTCAGCAAGGGTGTACCAACCCACCTGAACGGGGAGAAAATGAAGCTGGTAAAACTAATAAAGGAACTCACGAAGCTGGCGGGTGGCCACGGCGTGGGCATGGTTGACATGGTCGAAGACAGAATTGTCGGCCTGAAATCGAGAGAGATCTACGAGACCCCCGCCGCCGAGGTCATATTGAAAGCTCACAAGGAACTCGAGAAGTACTGTTCGACCAGACACGAGAACAGCTTTAAGCCGCTCGTCGATCAGAAATGGGCGGAAATGGTCTATCAGGGACTTGCCTTTGATCCTCTGGTAGCCGATCTGGAAGCCTACATCGAAAAAGTAAATCAAAAGGTAGAGGGAAAGGTCCGCGTTAAGCTATTCAAAGGTAAGGCAACCATAGTCGGGCGAAGCTCGGAGAACGGTCTGTACAGCCACTCCCTCGCGACCTACGACGAGGACAGCACTTTTGACCAATCTTCGTCGGAAGGCTTTATAGACATCTGGAGCCTGCCGACTAAAGTGGGGTTTAACCGTGAAAAATCTACCTGAGGCTCAATCATGAAGACCTGGGAGCTTGGTGAAGAGGAAGAAAAATCGGGAATAGAAAAGCTAGTTGAGGGTTTTACGGCGGGCGCTGACGTGAATTACGATCAGCGCCTCGCCGATTACGATATATACGGCTCAATAGCTCACGTTCACGCTCTTGAAGAGCTCGGCCTGATCGACTCCGGAGAAGCCAGAGCTCTGCGGAACGAGTTGAGGGGGCTGCTGGAAGAAGACCTCGACCTGAGTGCAGGGGACGAGGACATTCATACCAGGGTGGAGAACGAAGTAACCGAAGCTTTAGGCCAGCTAGGTGAAAAGCTTCATACGGCGAGGTCGAGGAACGACCAGGTCCTGGTGGACGTCAGGCTTTTCACGAAGGCGGAACTGTTTAAAGTAGTTAGGAAGTTGCTCAACCTGGTAGAATCTCTGCTCTATCTCGCTTCGTCCCAGGCCGATACTCCCATGGTTGGCTATACCCATTATCGAAAGGCAATGCCGTCCTCGGTCGGGCTCTGGGCCGGGTCGTACGCGGAATCTTTGCTCGACGATCTAATTTCAATCGAATCGAGTTTTCAGCTGGTAAACCAATCTCCCCTCGGCGCCGGGGCGGGTTACGGCGTACCGGTCAAGCTGGATCGAAGACTAACGGCTGACCTGCTCGGGTTCGAGAAGGTCCAGAACAACGTAATATACGTTATGAACAGCCGGGGGAAGTTCGAGTTTAACCTCCTTGCCGCGCTCGCTAACATTCAGCTGGACCTTTCCAGGCTGTCCTCTGACCTCATTGCTTTTAGCGATACGAAATTCAATTATTTCGAGATTCCCGAGGATTTTACCACGGGATCATCAATTATGCCGCAGAAGAAAAACCCCGACGTGCTGGAACTTGTAAGGGGGAAATCGGCCAAGTTTTCAGGCCATCTTTCCAGTTTGTTTTCGCTTTTACACGGACTCAGGTCCGGTTACAGTAGGGATCTTCAGGAGACAAAAGAGGCACTGTTCGAAGGCCTGGATACCACAACAGACTCCCTGGCGGTTCTTGCGCCGCTCATCTCGGGGTTAGAGGTAAATGAAGAGGCGCTGATCCGGGATTTTTCCGGTGAAGTTTTCGCCACGGACGAGGTATTTGACCGGGTAGAAGAGGGCGAACCGTTCAGGCAGGCTTACCGGGAGGTAAAGGAGGACCTGGGTGAGTTGCCCGGGGAAGAAATCTCGGAAGAGAGGGCGAAGAAATCTCTCGCAGCCAGAAATCACCCCGGTGGCCCGGGAAACCTTCAACTTGAAGAGATTAAGAAAAACCTTGAACGAGGGAAGGACAAATGGTCGGAGAAGGAAGCCGAGTTCGTCGACTGTTTGCGAAGACTGAAGAATCCAGAAAGCGAAGTAAAAAAATCGGGAGCGGATAGCAATGAGTAAAGCGTTGCTGGCTCTGGAAGACGGGACCGTAGTGGCTGGTGACGGGATAGGAATCGAAGGAGTGTCTCTGGGTGAACTGGTATTTACTACTTCGTTCACCGGCTATGAAGAGGCTCTGACGGATCCCTCGTACAAAGGCCAAAATCTGATGTTTACGTACCCGCTCATAGGCAACTATGGGATTCAGGAGGAGAACCCCCAGTCCGATTCCATAACGGCGGAAGGGATGGTGGCGCGAGAGGTCTGCGACGATCCGGATCACGCCAAGTCGAAAGAATCGGTTGCCGAGTACCTTACGAGACGAGGCTCGAGAGGAATAACGGGTATAGACACCCGCGAACTTACGTTGATGATAAGGAAACGAGGAACGGTCAAATCCGCCCTGGCCGTGGGTGATTACGACAAAGGAGAAGTAGTAAAGCTGGCGAAAGACCAGCCTCCGATTACCGAAAGAGATTTAATTCCGGAGGTCAGCTCCGAAGAGATCCAGGTCCTGGAAGGGGACGGTCCGAGGCTGGCCGTCCTGGATACGGGGATGAAGCGGAGCATACTTTCCAACCTGAAAGATCGTAATTTCGAACTGGTAATATTTCCCTACGACGTCGAGCCCGGCACGGTAGAAAGTTACGAACCCGACGGCCTGTTCTTCGCAAACGGGCCCGGCGATCCGAAAAGAGCAGTCGAGCCTCAAGAGGTAGCTAAAAGTTTCCTGGGCGATGTTCCGATGTTCGGGATATGTTTCGGAACCCAGATCCTGTCGCTGGCTCTGGGTGGAGAAACCTACAAGCTGAAGTTCGGACACCGGGGTGCGAACCAGCCGGTCAAGAACCACGGTACGGGAATCGTCAACATCACGGCCCAGAACCACGGGTTCGCCGTGGACGAGGACTCTCTGACGGGAACTAACCTCGAGGTAACGGAGACCAACGCAATTGACGGAACGGTAGAAGCCGTAGAGAGTCAGGAAGAGGATATTTTTGCCGTCCAGTACCATCCGGAAGCCTCGCCGGGCCCCAGGGACAACGAGAAGTCCTTTTTCGATCGTGTCGAACAAACCATGGGAGGAGGCTAATGCCTAAACGTTCTGATATTAACAAAGTATTACTCGTCGGAAGCGGACCTATTCAGATAGGTCAGGCAGCAGAATTCGATTACTCCGGCTCACAGGCCTGCAGGGGATTGCGGGAGGAAGGTGTCGAGGTAGCGCTGGTCAATTCGAACCCGGCAACGATAATGACCGATCCCGAAATGGCCGATTCGGTTTACATAGAGCCGCTGACGCCGGAAGTTCTAAAGAAGGTTATCGAACGAGAACGCCCGGACGGAATTGCCGCGGGGCTGGGTGGACAGACAGGATTGAATCTGGCGGCAGAACTGGACGAACGGGGCGTTCTGGAGGAGTTCGACGTCGAAGTCCTGGGGACCCCGGTCAAAACCATCCACGATAGCGAAGACAGGGCAAAGTTCAAGAAGACAATGGAGTCGATCGCCGAAGAAGTCGCCGAGAGCTCGCCCGTAAACTCGTTATCCGAGGCAAAAAAGGCCGCGGACAAGATAGGACTTCCCGTAGTCATAAGGCCCGCCTACACCCTTGGTGGAGCGGGAGGGGGGCTGGCCAAGACGGAAGAGGAGTTCGAAAAGATAGTATCCCGGGGCCTGGAGCTATCGCGAATAAATCAGGTCCTTGTCGAGGAAAGCGTGGAGGGCTGGAAGGAATTTGAATATGAAGTAATGAGGGACGCGAACGATACCTGTATAACCGTAGTAAATATGGAAAATATGGACCCTATGGGTATTCACACAGGAGAATCTATGGTCGTCGCACCCTCACAGACTATCTCCGACCTCGAGCATCAGAAGTTACGATCCGCGGCAATTAAAATAATAAGGAAACTCGGCGTAGAAGGGGGCTGCAATATCCAGTTTGCCCTCAACCCCGAAACCGGGGAGTACAAAGTGGTAGAAGTGAACCCGAGAGTCTCTCGTTCATCCGCACTGGCGTCGAAAGCGACGGGTTACCCGATAGCCAGAGTTGCGGCAAAAATTGCGGTTGGATTGAACCTCGACGAAATACCCAACGAAGTAACGGACGAGACTCCGGCCTCCTTCGAGCCGACCGTCGACTACACCGTGGTCAAGATTCCTAAATGGCCCTTCGAGAAGTTCCAGACCGTTGATAGAGAACTGACGACCCAGATGAAGTCCACCGGTGAAGTGATGGCTATAGGTCGAAACCTCGAAGAGGCAATACACAAGGCGATTCGTTCCCTCGATATTGGGAAGTGCGGGCTGGATCAATCGAACCGGATGACGTTCGACTCCCGGGAAGAGATAGTAAAATACCTGAACCGACCGACCGACAGGAGAAAGTTCGCGATATACGACGCTCTGAAGTCAGGTATGAGCGTGGCGGAAGTTTCGGAGCACTCGCTGATCGATCCGTTCTGGATAAGAAAGTTCGAGAAGATAATTCGGATAGAGGAAGGCCTGGAAGAGGATTGGACCGGGTGGCTCGAGGAAGCGAAACTCGCGGGATTCACTGACACACAGATAGCCGATCAAGCCGGGGTAAATAAAAGAGTTGTCGAGGAAAAAGTCGAAGAAGAAGTTATTATGGACTACAAGATGGTAGACACCTGCGCCGGGGAATTCCGGGCAAAGACACCGTACTACTATTCCAGTTACAAGAAAAACGCCCGGCTCCAAGCCGAACCGGAACCCGACGGGGGATATGGTGAGGGAACGGAAAAGGTTCTGATCCTGGGGGCGGGACCCATCCGAATCGGTCAGGGTATCGAGTTCGATTACGGGTGCGTTCACGCCCTGGAAGGATTGAAGGAAGAAGGTATCGAGACTCTGATGTTGAACAACAACCCCGAGACGGTCTCGACGGACTACGATACTTCGGACAAGCTGTTCTTCGATCCGCTGACCCTGGAAGACGTAATGAACGTGGTGAAAAAAGAGAACCCAGACGGGGTCATCGTCCAGTTCGGCGGCCAGACTTCTGTAAATATAGCTCAACCGCTCGGGGAGGAACTCGAATCCAGGGACGACGTAAAAACGGAGATTTACGGAACTGATCCTGAAATGATGGACGTGGCTGAAGACAGGGACAGGTTCAGCAACTTGTTGACCGATCTGGAAATCTCGCAGCCCGAAAACGGGATAGCCGAAAACCCCGACCAGGCAAAGGAGCTTGCAGAAGAGATCGGATTTCCGGTTCTTGTCAGACCGTCCTACGTCCTCGGCGGACGGGAGATGGAGATAGTATACAGTCGAGACGAGCTTTCCCGCTATCTTGAGAGGTCCTTCGGTGGTGAGACCAAGGGTGCGGTTCTGATCGACAGGTTCCTGGAAGACAGCGTCGAGATAGACGTCGACGCCGTTTCCGACGGCGAAGACGTCCTGATTGGCGGCATAATGGAACACATAGAGCACGCCGGGGTTCATTCCGGTGATTCGGCTTGCGTCGTTCCGCCGCAATCGGTCTCGCACCAGACCATTACGAAGATAGAAAGATACGTCAAAGAACTTGCCCGTTCGTTGAACGTGGTCGGGTTATTGAATATTCAGATGGCAGTTAAGGACGAAGAGATTTTCCTGCTCGAGGCAAACCCCAGATCCAGCAGAACGGTTCCCTACCTTAGCAAAGCGACCGGGGTGCCGCTGGCGAAAATAGCTGCCAGAGTCATGGCCGGTAAGAAATTGAAGAGCATCGATTACGAAAAAAAAGCTTCGGGTAAGGTGGCCGTAAAAGAAGTTGTATCACCGTTCGGGAACCTTCCCGGCGTGGACCCGCTGCTCGGTCCCGAGATGCAGTCGACCGGAGAAGTAATGGGAATTGCAGAGAGTTTCGACGAGGCTTACTACAAGGCGGAACTGGCAGCGGAGAACAAGTTGCCGAAAGAGGGTACCGTTCTGGTGAGCGTCAAGGACGAAGACAAGCCGGAGACAGTGCTGATAGCCAAGGAACTAGAAGAGGCGGGATTGGATCTACTGGGAACCGAAGGCACCGCTGCCTATCTCAGAAGCGAGGGTGTCGAAATAGAGAAGATCAATAAAGTCAGTCAGGGCGGACCGGACATCCTGGACGAGATAGACAAAATAGATCTAATAATAAATACTCCGACTCAGGGGGAGCAACCACACCGGGACGGGTTCAAAATACGCCGGGCGGCAGTGGATCTCAAGATTCCTTATATTACAAATCTACAGGCAGCCCACGCTGCGGTGAGGGCAATTAAACGCTCGGCGCTCGAGTCGCTCCCGGTAAAGACGATAGAGGAATACCAGCCTTAGGCAATCGGGTCGTATTAATATTCTGGGTAGTTTTGATAGAGACTTGACCCCTGCCCAAAATTAGGTAGGTGATATTGCAGAGGCTACTCTCCCTTTTTACTCTAGGTTTGCGTGTCGTCGAGCCATTTCTTTCTCGCTGACACTCGTTTTTTGCATCAAATGGGTAACGAGGCTTTCCAGCAGGATGAAAAGCGAGTGTTCGAACGGTGAGCCAAGAGGTTGTAAGACTTTTTTGCTATCTTCGCGGTCGGAGTGGGTTGAGCCAACCGGTATACAGATGGTCTCGTCTGCTAACGCGGCGATTGTCGAGTTCGATGAAGAAGTGATAAGGCAGATCTTGACCTCCTGGTCGTTAGCCTGACGGGCGATGGCGGAGACGGTACTCGTCTCTCCGGAACCAGAAGCAATTAGCACCAGGTCTCCTCTTCCAGCCGCAGGGGTGGTTGAGTGGCCCGCTGTGTGGACGTCCAGCCCCAGGTGCATGAGTCTCATGGCAAACGTTTCAAGTATCAACCCGGAACGCCCGGCTCCCGCAAGAAACACCCTGTTTGCCGAAAGGATGTTTTCCCCCAGCAGGTTAACCTCTTCCCGGGAAACGTCCGATAGTAGTTTAGATATATTTCCCAGGATCCCCGAAATATTTTGATAAGTCTCTTCGTTCATTTGAATAGTACCTTGAAAAATACGACAAATTAGCCCTTCCCGTTCCGGGAATACAGGATTCTACGTTAAGGCTAATAAGTCATCCCGGTTAAAATCCTTACACAAGGCGGACTAATTAGCTACCCGACCGGGGGTGCTCGCGAGTGTATCTATTGACGAAACTGTAGGGGGACGGAGTTCCAATCGCGCTTGCCTTTTTCAATCGGCCCAGTTGTTCGTCGTCGAGTTCGAAGTCGACGGCTCCCAGGTTGTCCTCTAACTGTTCCATCGTTCTGGCTCCGAAGATAGGTGCGGTTACCCCGTCCCGCTGTAAGAGCCAGTTTAGAGATATTTGAGCCTGTGATCTGCCCGTTTCCTCGCTTAACTCGTTTAGCGCGTCAATTATATCCCATGTCCGTTCGGAAGCCCTTTGTTCCGGTTGGTCGTCCCAGCGGTCTCCTCGGCCCACCCGACTGTCTTCCGGAGCATCTTCCTCTCGTTGGTACTTGCCTGTCAACCAGCCACCGGCGAGCGGGGACCAGCAGGTAACTCCGATACCCTCATTCCTGCACAGAGGTAGCAGCTCCCATTCCGGACTTCTTACGAGCAGGCTGTATTCCATCTGCAGGTTCTTGAAGCCTTCCCAGCCGTTAATTTTACTCGTGCTAATGGCTTTCTGGAGCTGGGACGGCGTGAAGTTTGAAGCTCCGATATACCTCACCTTTCCAGAGCTGATTAGGTCGTCCAGAGTTCTCAGCGTTTCTTCGAAAGGGGTAAGGCGGTCCCAGCAGTGCATCTGGTATAGGTCGATGTAATCCGTGTTCAACCTCCGGAGGCTTCGATGGACGGAATCCATGATATGTTTGCGGGATAGCCCCTTCTCGTTGGGCCCGTCTCCCGTTTCGAAAAAAACCTTTGTTCCTATTACGTACTTAGATCGGTCCTGATTTTTGAGCCAGCTTCCAAGTATCTCCTCCGATTCCCCGTCGTTGTAACTATCAGCCGTATCAAAGAAATTGCCACCTCGCTCGACGAATCTATCGAGCATCGAGTGCGCCGAGTCCTCTTCGGTGACCCAGCCGAAAGTCTGTGTTCCAAAACAAAGCTCGGAGACTTTTAAACCGGTTCGACCGAGCAAGCGGTATTCCATCATTTAACCCCCAATTAATATCAGTAATATTCTTAAGCCTTTCTGATCTCAAACCTGCTACTTGTTTGTTGCAACAACCCCCTTTACCAGGTATTCCCGCACGTAAGTGGAAATTATTATCGGTGGCACTATTGTCACTACGGTCATTGCCGATATACGCCACCACTGAGGTCCCGCCTGAGCGTGCTGGGCTGCGATTAATACGGGCAGGGTTCTGGCATTTCGCCAGGTCAAGGTAAGAGCAAAGAGGAACTGGTTCCAGCCAAATACGAAACAGAGGAAAAAGGTAGCAACCAATCCTGGCATGGCCAGGGGTAGCACTATCCTGCCGAATATCTGCAACCGGGATGCCCCGTCGATTCTTGCCGCCTCTTCGAGTGTCTCGGGTATCTGGGAGAAGAAGTTTTCCATAAGCCAGACGGCAATCGGCAGGTTGAAAGCTACGTAAACCATGATCAACCCTATCCTGGTATCAAGTAAGCTGAACCATTTTAACATTATAAATAGCGCTATCGCGGTCACTATAGGAGGCATCATTCGCTGTGAAATAATCCAGATCATGATGTCCCGGTTCTGGAAGAAGCCAAAGTGGAACTTGTAGCGGGACAGGCCGTAGGCAGCCATAGTCCCGAATAATAGGGCCAGAAATGCGCTGATCGAGGCTATGACCGCGGTATTAGTCAGGCTAAGAACGAGAGTTTCTTCCTCGATGATATTTATCCACGGTTGAATGGTCGGTTTGAATTGAGCCCAGGGTAGATATTTAGTTCCACCTATAACCGCTCCCCTGGTTTTGAAAGAAGTTGTAAACAACCAGTAAATTGGAAGCAATACCATAACCGACCAGAAGATTAAAATTATATATGTCAGAGTCAGCCTTACTTTCCTAGGAACCATTTTATGCCCTCCCGAGTTGTGTCAGGCCAAACCAGGTTATTACCAGGAACGTCAGAATAAAGAATACGAGAACCAGGACGAAGAACGCCATGGCAATTGTCGCCCCGTAAGCCAGATCGAAGTTATTGAGACCTGATAGGTAAGCAAAAAGCGTCGGGGTTTCGGTAGATATACCGGGGCCACCGCCGGTCAGGATGTAAAGTTTATCCATAAATTTTGACGCCTCGATTGATCGTAACAGTATTGCTGCAATTGAGGTTGGGATCAGCTGCGGGAAAATTATGTACCGGAATCGCTGCCAGGAGTTTGCCCCGTCGATCTGTGCCGCTTCCAGATAAGAATCAGGAATGCCCTGGAGGCCGGCAGTTAGTAGCAAAAATATTAGAGGCGTCCAGTGCCAGACGTCGGTTGCAATGACGAAGAACATAGCCAGGTCGGGATCTCCGAGGAAATTTATGGTCGGTAGTCCCAGCGAAGAAAGAATATTGTTGAATACTCCTCGTGAGGGGTGGTAAAGCATTCGGAACATATAACCTACGGCAAGCGGAGTAATGCTTATGGGCATTAGAAAGAGCACCCGGAAGACCTCTCTACCGGGTATCTTCTGGCGCAACAGCATCGCCAGGCTTAGCCCCAGAATATATTCTAGTACCACTCCCAGAGAGACGAACAGGGCAATGTTGGATATCGAATTCCAGAACCTGCCGTCGTGGAGCAATCTGACCCAGTTCTGTATTCCGTCAAAGTTTATCGATAGTCCGCCGACCAGGTTGACGTTGGAAAAGGACAGGAATATCGTGAAGAAGAATGGAAATACGGTAAAAACCAGCAATACGATGACTGCAGGGGCCATAAAAATACGTCCGGCGTTTTCGTCCGTAAACCAGTTTATGATAGCCCGCAAAGTATTCACCCCGTTATGTGGTGTGCAGAAACACCTTATCAAATATTTCTAAGAAAAACCAGCCAACCAGGTTTTGACTGGCAAAACCTGGTTGGTGGTAAGTCTATAAGCTCAATACCTCCACTTAACTTTTAATCTGGTCTTATTATTCCTGCGCCTCTAGTCCGAGTGATTGTCTGTAAAGTTTCAACTGTCTTTCTCGGCCGAGATCGTCCGTAATCTGTTCCCATCGCTCGGCAACGTTGTCCAGAGCCTTCTGCGGAGAAAGTTCTCCCGTCAGGGCTCTCGTGATCTGAGCGTCAAGCGCGTCGTAGTATCTCTGCAGACCCGGTATTCGCAGGTCCGGTCGAGAATTCGGATACGAGAGCGACCTCTGAACTGCGTTCAGGTATTCCTTGTCGGGATCCGTGAATCCAAACTTTGTCCATTCGTCGACCGAAGCAAAGTGTGACTGTCTGTACGGCTGTCGACCGCTCTGGGCTGTAGTTACAGCTTTTAAACTGTGTTCTGGTCCACAGAGCAGGGAGATGTAGCTGTAAGCCGCTTCCTTTTTGGAGGAGTGTTTTGTAATTCCGGCCGTCCAGCCCCCAAAGGCAAGGAACGGAGCGTGGTTGACGCTCGGGAACTTTTCAAATTCGTACCATTCGCCTGTTTTTCGGTTCCAAACCTTCTTGGTTCCGGGCGTCATTGCGGCCTGGTATTTGCCCTGAACTTCTGAACCTTCGAGAGTCGCAGCGTTTATTGCGGTGTCTCCCCAGTCGATAGCGAGCGCTGCATCGCCTGCCGCGAAGGCATCCCTGACGTCAGACACGTTAACGTTGAGAGCTCCGGGTAGACCGTAATTCTGGATTTCTTTGTATGCTTCTAATGCCTTTACGAAACCCGGCTTGTTGACAAGAGGCTCCATGGTTTCCGGATCGAACATGAAGCCAGGCTGCCCCGGCATGGCCATGTAAGGTGCCGCCCGGGAGAGGAACATCCAGTAGGATTGGGTTCCTTTCTGCATGGCTTCGGCTGCTCCGTGCTCGTCCTCGCCGTCTCCGTCCCAGTCCCAGCCGTCGGCGAATTCAGCTATGTCGCGGTATTCTTCCCATGTTTCGGGGACACCGAGTTCATAGCCATATTCTTCTCTAAACTGTTCTTTGTATTCCGGGTTGTTGATCAGGTCAGTTCGGACGACTATATTATGCAGATCACCGTCGTAAGGCAGGGAATACGTCTTGCCCGCCCATTTTATTATCCTGTCCCTGAAGATGGGCATAACTTCGTTCATGTTGAAATCTTCGTCCTCTGCCAGATACTTGTCCAGAGGTTCCAGGTATCCTCCACCGGCAAAGTCACCCATCCAGCCGGACGGGAATATGAGGACGTCGAACTGTGCCTGCCCCATGGTAAAGGTAGTCATTATCTTCTGGTACAGTTCACCAAACGGGAAAGTAACTATTTCGATTTTCCCTCCGTACTCTTCTTCCCAGACTTTTTTAGCCATAACGGCAGAGTTTCTTTGATAACCCGATTCGGTGACTACCGTTAGCGTGACGTCTTCGTATTCTTTCTGGCTATATCCTGCCAGGGCGAACGTCGCCACAAATATAGCCACGAGCATTAATATGCCCAGTTTTTTATAATTAAACATGTTCTATTCCTCCCGATTGTAAATGTTTGAGTTGGAGCCAGTAAAACTTATCTCCGGCTAAAGTTTTCCCGCTATCACCCCCAAATTTTTCGAAAGTTATTTGTGTATTAATTTTCATTTTTAAGTACGTTTGGGCATTGGATCAGGTTGCAATGGTATTGACTTCAACGATTTATCCGGACTCTCCCGCCGCCTTCGGCGAGGCTCTCGACTTCTTCGTGAGTACACCAGTTCATGTCACCGGGGTTCGTCTGTTTTATGGCGGAGGTGGCGTTACCGTATTTGACTCCTTTCTCGGCGTCTCCGGTTAAGTAGCCGTAGAGAAATCCGGCGGTAAAGGAGTCTCCGCCTCCTACTCGATCGACTAGTTCCAGCTCGTAGGTCATGTCGTCGTAGATCTTTCCGTCCTGGTAGGCTATTGCGGTCCAGTCGTTTCGCCACATGGAGATATTATCGCGCAACGTAATAGCCACGACATCGAAATCAAATTCCTCGGCGAGCTTTTTCGCGACTTCTTCGTAGCTTTCACCGGTTATGTCGAATACCCTCTCGGTATCCTCTTCCGTGGTAACCAGGATGTCGGTATAATCCATCAACCTGGTCATGCACTTCTTGGCTTCCGCCTGGGACCAGAGCTTGGAACGGTAGTTTAAGTCAACACTTACCTCGAGTCCGGCGCTTTTGGCCGCCTTCATCGCCTCTTCGGTTACCGCCTCCGCCGACTTGCTCAGAGCCGGGGTAATACCGCTTGTATGGAAAAGCCTGGCGTCCGCAAATATCGAGTCCCAGTTTATCGTGCCTTTCTGGACGTTTGAAATCGCGGAGTTCGCCCTGTCGTAAATTACGGAGCTTGGCCTCGGGTTGGCTCCAAATTCCAGAAAGTACTTACCCACCCTGTCCTGGTCGGTCCATTCGATCCCGGAAACGTCCACTCCGTGTTCTCTTATTTTATTGGCCACCATCCTTCCCAGCGGGTTTTCAGTCAGTCGGGTTACAAAAGCCGTGTCCAGGCCGAGGCGCTTGATCGCTACGGCCACGTTGGATTCGCTTCCACCGACGTGAAGGTCCATGCTAGTTGCCTGCTCCAGCCTCTGAGTGTCCGGAGCGGAGAGTCTAATCATGGTCTCGCCAAAGGAAACTAGGTCGTTGCTCATTTTCTTCAACATACCTCCTCTCTATTGCAGGGACAAAATTAGCTTTACGGTCTCGATCAAGCTCTGTTCCTACCGGACTCGACTGCCGCTATTAAGTCCTTGGCGTTCTGGGTCAGGACTTCGTATTTTTCTTCCGCAATTGCCTGCTTGTCCAGAAGCGCGGACCCGACACAGAGCACGTCAGCTCCGGCCGCTATGAAGTCCCCGGCGTTTTCCTTGTTAACTCCTCCTGTCGGCATCAGGGAGACCTGGGGTAGCGGCGCCTTTACGTCGCCGATAAATTTCGGTCCCAGTCGGGAAGCGGGAAAGATCTTTACAAGGTCCGCACCGGCCTCCCAGGCCTTCATTACCTCGGTGGGAGTGAAGGCTCCCGGGGCGACTATTTTGTCGTAGCGTTTTGCCATCTTTATCATGTCCGGATCGGTGGTCGGGGAAACCAGATATTCCGCGCCCGCGAGGATGGCCGACCTGGCGGTCTCGGCGTCCAGGACAGTGCCCGCGCCGACCAGGACGTCGTCCAGTTCTTCAGTGACGGCCTCAATCACCGATAGGGCATTGGGCGTCGTCATTGCTACCTCTATACAGTTAACTCCGCCTCGTTTTATCGCCCTGGCTACTTTGACCAGCTTTTCCGAACTCTCCATCCTGATTACTCCCACTACGCCGGAGTCGACCAGGGTCTTCATTTTTTCTGCCTTATCTGTCATCTTTTTCTCATTCCCCCTTGGATAAATTTTCCGAACTAAAACCGAGCTTTGCAGAAATCTCCTCGGCGGTACCCCTTACTAGCTGAGCTAGGCTGTCCAGGTACTCTTTTTTCATCTGGGCCGCCAGTCCGGTAACGCTTACCGCAGCCTCAACCTTTCCGTCGTACCTAAAGATAGGTGACGCAACACATCTAATTCCTTCCTCGAACTCCTCGTCGTCAACCGCGTAGCCCTTCTTGCTTATTGTTTCCATCTCTTTTTCGAGTTTTGCTCGGGAAGTGATCGTGTTTTTCGTTTTCTGGTAAAGATCTGCTCTGGAAAGAATTTCATCGCGTTCCTGATTCGATAGTTGGGCGAGCATCACCTTGCCAAGTGCAGTAGCGTGGACCGGGGCGGTTTTGCCGGGAGAAGAATACATCCTCATTCCGCTCTTTGATTCGACTTTATCTATGTAGACTACCTCGTCCTCGTTTAGATACCCCAGGTGGACGGTCTTGTTTGTCTCGTCCCTCAAATTTTCGAGCTCCTGTCTCGCCTCTACGGAGAGATTGAGTCTGTCCAGCACCAGTCTGCTTTTTTTGGCAAAAGCCAGGCCGAGGCTATATTGTTTGTTGCCGTCTCTCTGGAGGTAGTTGTGTTTTTCCAGAGTATGGAGAATAGGATAGAGTGAACTTGGGTTCGTTTCGTACTTCTGAGCAAGTTCGGTAACGCTCAGCTTGTAGTTGTCCTCGTCAAATATGTCGAGTATCGATAGTGCTTTGTCCAGGGATTTGTTAATGTAGCTGGGATCGCTTTTTTCTGTCTCTTTCGATGGACCCATTTAAATCCTGACCTCTTCTATCAGGAGACTCGACCGAGCTGCAAACTTTCTTCATATCAAAACGACTTTATCATTCTAAAATTTATTATACATAATCTTTCCGGCGTGTCAAACGTTTTTAATGGATCTCGTTCCGACGGTCTACGGGCGTGGGGGATTTGTTCCAGCGCTCGGTCTATCGACTTAACACTTCGGCGAATTCACGAGCTTTGGTTTCCGGCTCTTCCCCTTCCGTGATCGCGGATCCAATAATAGCGATATCCATCCCGGATTCGATCACTCTCTTTAAGTTAGTCAGGTCAATTCCTCCTGCTACGGCCAGTTTTAGTCCGGAAGGAAGTGCACCTCGTTGAGGTAAAAACATCTCTTCTCCTGTTCCGACGTCGCTGGGCCGGTGAAGGCAAAAGTAACTGCAGCCGAGTTCGGTTAGCTCTTCGATTCGATTTATTTTGCCCTCGGGAGGAATGTCTATTAGGTCTATCATAAGTTCAGCCTGATTTTTCCTGGCTGTAGCAAGCGCCTCCTCTACCGTGGTGTCGCTGGAACCGGCCAGTAGAGTCACGATATCGGCACCGGCTTCCAGAAACAGCTGGGATTCCAGTTCTCCGGCGTCGACTATTTTGGAATCCGCAAGTAGTTTGGATTGAGACAACCTGTCCGCCATCTCTCGAACGAGTTCGATTCCGTAGCGGTAAACCAGCGGGGTCCCTATTTCAATTACGTCCGCGTATGCTTCCACCGACTTTGCAAAACGCAGTGCTTCGTCCCCGGTCATAGTGTCTATTGCTATCTGGAATTCCATGTCCTCTATTACCTCCTAATTGGGTTAATACTAAAACCGTACGTGGTTGAGATGGGCGATTCCTGGGGCAATTATTATTTCCCGAACCTTTCCTCCCCTCCGGGGAAAATTACGAGAAACCGGTTCAAATGTCACTGTTGGTCCAGTGCAGCCAGATCGTCGTACACGTCCAAAAGCGAACGATAGGCTTTTTTGAATACGGGGAATAGTTCGTCGTAAATTTTTACGGCCGACGGGTTCGGACTACACCTCCTGTCGACGGGGTTGAGTTCGGATGCTACCGTCACGCTGTCAAAAATCCCGACACCAACACCCGCTGCCACTGCGGCTCCAAGGGAAGTGGCTTCTTCTGTCACCACCGGGATGTTGATATTTTTGTCGTAAATATCCGCAAGAATCTGGCGCCACGCGCCGCCCCTGGCGCCCCCGCCAATTGCCGTAATCTGCGAATAGTCGATCTCATTTTCGAAAACCTCGCTGATTATCCTGAGGTTGAAAGTTACTCCTTCCAGAACGGAGCGAATTATGTCCTTGCGTTCGTGTCTCATCGTTAGCCCGACGAAAGCACCCCTGGCTTTTGGGTTCCAGTGGGGGCTCCTTTCCCCCTGAAGGTAGGGAAGGTATAGGAGGTTTCGGGACCCGGGTACGGAATCTTCGACGGATAGGTTCATCAATTCGTAAGGATCGACGTCCAGGTCTCGAGCCGCCGTCCTTTCGACGTGGCATATAGTCTCCTTGAGCCAGCTGTAAGAAGCTCCCGCAGACTGCATCGTACCGCAGGGCACGTAAAGTTCTGGGTCCATGTGAATCCAGTTGAAAGTCCTCTTTTCGGGATCCAGTATCGGTTCTTTTGCCGCCAGAGCGATCCAGGACGACGAACCGATGTAATTGTAAGCGCTTCCCTCCCGGACCACCGCGGCACCGACGCTCGCAGCGGATCCGTCACCGGCACCGAGGACGACCGGAGTGTCCGGTTCCAAGCCAACCTCTTCGGCTATAGCGGGTCTTACGCCGCCGATTACGTCGAAGGAAGACTTGACCTCGGGTAGCTTACCTCCGTCCAGATCCGCTCCGCCCACGATTTCTTCCGACCAACACTTCCGGTTGATGTCGTATAGGTTCATTCCGGAAGCATCGGAGTAGTCGGTGACGAACTTTCCCGTCAGCTTGTTTACTATGTAGTCCTTCGCGTGGACGAACTTGAAAGTATCGTTGTAAACCTCCGGCTCGTTTTCCATTACCCACATGATTTTTGCCAGCGAATAGGTCGGGCTGACGCGGTGGCCCGTGATCCCGTACAGGTTATCCCTTCCGACCTCACGCTCCAGCTTCTCCGCCTGGTTTACGCTGCGCTGGTCGGCCCATATTATCGACCGGCGGAGCGGGGTTCCGCTCTCGTCCAGCGGCAAACAACCCATCATCTGACCGCTAAAGCTGATTGCGGCGATATCCTCTTTGTTTACGTTACTGTCCTCGAGAAGTTTTTTCGTGGAATTGCATACTGCATCCCACCAGTCCTCCGGGTTCTGCTCGGCCCACCCGTTATGAGGTCTGAACGTTTCGTAGCTCGTGACGGCACTCCGGAGCAACTCGCCGGTTTGATCGTAAAGAGTTGCCTTGTCCCCGGTCGTGCCGAGGTCGTGAGCCAGAATATATTTCTGCAAGGTCACCCGCTCCTAGTTGATAATTGTGATGACCGCTCAACTGACTTCGTCAACTATCGCCAGTCCGGAGCTGGTACCGATTCTGGAAGCCCCCGCTTGTCTCATTTCTTTATAGTCTTCCAGAGTTCTAATTCCCCCGGCGGCTTTTACTTTCAATTCATCCCCGACTACCCGTTTCATCAGTTCTACGTTTTCGACGGTTGCTCCTTCAGGACCGAAGCCCGTAGAAGTCTTGATGAAATCAACTCCCTCGATTTCGAGACAGATACTGGCGAGTTTCTTTATTTCATCCTTGTTGAGGTAGCACGTTTCAAGTATTACTTTTAGGGTCTTTCCGCTGGTAGCCCGGGAGACAGCCTCGATATCGTTTTTTACTTTTTCCCATCTTCCTCCTTTTACAGCTACTAAATTCGCTACCATGTCTACCTCGGTCGCTCCGTTTTGGATGGAGTCTATGGTCTCAAATACCTTTGTCGGGGTCGTCGTATAGCCGAGGGGAAATCCCACCGCCACGTCCACTCCGACGTCGGTCCCCTCGAGGTTTTCACTGGCAAATTCGACGAAGTCGGGAGCGATCGCCACCGTTGCAAAACCATATTCGACAGCTTCCCTACAGAGTCTCGCGATGTCCTCCAGAGTGCCGTCCGGACTCAGGAAAGTGTGATCTATCGTATTCGCTATAGCTTCTTTGGATAAGTCCATTTCCTCCTCCCTTTTTAATTTTCGGTTAATTATCCCTGATCAAGAATCGACTGATTTAGCAAGAACCCGGGGCGTTTTCCCTGTAAGGCCGAGGTCAGGTTCCTGACCGCCCCCATAAACATATTTGCTACGCCGGTTTCTGTATTGCTGGCCTGATGGGGCGTAAATATTACCTGGTCGAGTTCGAGTATCGGGTCGTCTCTTTCCGGAGGTTCCTCTTCAAGGACGTCGAGCCCGGCTTTGGCGATTTCGCCATCTTTCAAAGCCCGGACCAGAGCACTCTGGTCGACTACTTTCCCCCGGCTGGTATTTACGAGGATAGCAGATTCCTTCATTTGTTTGAGCTCATCTTCCCCGATCATCCGGGTTGTTTCCTCCGTGAGCGGGACGTTTATTGACACGACGTCGGCCTCTTCGAGAGCGGTATCCAGATTTACGGATTTACCGCCGACCTCCAGTACTCTTTCTTCCATTGCGTACGGATCGTGAACCAGAACCCTCATGTTGAAACTGTCGGCCGCCTTTTTGGCAACCATATAGCCAATTTTGCCCAGTCCGATTTGGCCCAGGGTCCCGTTCCAGAGTTCGACGCCCCGATACTTTTCCCATTCCCAGCGGTCTTCTCTAACCGCACGGTCAGCCGGAACGAGGTTGTTGGCACTTGCAAGCATCAGCATGATGGCGTGTTCGGCTACGGACTCCGCCATTACGCCGGGAGTATTCGTTACCATAACTCCGTGGTCCGTGGCAGCCTCTAAGTCGACGTTCTCGTAGCCCACGCCGACCCGGGATACGACCTTGAGTTTATTCGCCCCATCAAAGAACTCCTCGTCGTAAGGAAATTCGTCGTCGGCCAGGACGGCATCAAAATCGTCTATCTTTTCTAAAACTTCGCCGCGGGACCAGGACGTTCCCGTTACCACCGGACCGTACACTTCCAGTTCGTCTATAGCTTCCTGGATCGGGTTTAACAGGGTAAGAATTCTAAATTTCTCGTCGTTCACGGTAACACCTCTAATCGAAATTCAAGCGGGTCAGTGTTTTACGAACAAAATTTTGCTGGGTCTCTATCGGGCACTGAGTTCTCCTGACAAGCCCCGCGCGCTCGGGCAATTTCTGGCGTGAATTCCGTTCAATTTTTAGGCACTCAGAAACTTCGATCGCTTCAATTAGAAGATAAACCAATGTTGGTAAATATTCAAAAGGAGGCTTTGAAGCCCAGGTAAGTAATTCGAAAGAAGTTTGAATAGATCCGTCATCACGTATAATATAGGTCAACAGAGATCTCGATCGCGAGGTATATTCGAACTTTCGCGTCAATAAATTCGAGGTTAGAGGTATCAACCATCGAAAATAACGCCGAGACAAAGCCCGTTTATATAGGTGTCGATATCGGAACCGGCAGTACCCGTGCGGTTGCTTACGACGAAGACTTAGTTATCCGGTCGATCCACTACGAAAAAATAGAGACTCAAACTGATCTGCCCGGCCAGGCGGTGCAGGATCCGATGGAAATTTCAAAAAACGTAAAGAAATGTCTCGGCGAAGTTGCCAAGTATGCTGGACCCGTAAAAGCGATTTCTTTTTCCGCCATGCTTCCCTCCCTGGTTGGCCTGAACGAGGAAGGAGAGCCTCTCACTCCCCTTTTCACCTGGGCGGATACCCGAGGGCGAGAATACGCCGATAAGTTTGGCGACCTGATAGGGGATTTTCACACCCGAACCGGTTGCGTCCTACATCCAATGTACCCCGCGGCCAAACTGCTCTGGCTGAAGGAGGAAAAACCGAAGAAGTTTCGGTCCGTTCCCCTCTGGGGCTCGATAAAAAGCTTCGTCTTCAAGGACCTCCTCGGCAGGTTCGTGGAGGACCGAGGGGTGGCGTCAGCTTCCGGCTTGCTGGATATCGAATTCGACTGGGACGACGAGATACTGTCTGCTTTAGGTCTATCACCGGAATATCTACCGCGGATGATGGGAGCTAGAGAAGAGATCGATGGTGAGATCGACATCCCTGGGCTGGGTGAGGCTTCTGTTTATCCGGGCGGAGGGGACGGAATGCTGGCCCATTTATCTACCGCCGGTCTGAAAGGAGACAGGATTTCTTCCACGATAGGAACGAGCGGCGCCTTGAGGGTGGCTTCACCTGAACCGTTACTGGACGGGGGAGGCAAACTATGGAGTTACGGCCTGTTCTCGGACCGATGGATATGTGGCGGTGCCCTGAACAACGGCGGAGTTGTTCTCGACTGGTTCATCGAGAACTTCGAAGATGAAGCCGCCGAGGAGAACGGGGACGTCTACGAAAAGATAAACGATTACGTCGAAACTACAGTACCCGGCAGTTCCGGGTTGATCTTTGCACCCTTCCTGACGGGAGAAAGGGCCCCGGGCTGGAGACCGTATATGAAAGGGAGTTTCCTCGGCCTGACTATATCTCACGGCAAGGCAGAGATAGCCCGGGCGATCATGGAAGGCGTTTCCTACCGGATGAAGGAGATTGATGAGCTTCTGGAGCCGTACCTGCCGGACGATATTACCATTAGGGCTAGCGGGGGTTACACGAGAAGCGATCCCTGGCTCCGGATCCAGGCTGACGTCTTTGACGCAAAAATCGAAGTGCCGGAAGTGGAGGAGTCGGCCGCAAGGGGGGCCGCTCTGATCGCGATGCAGGGTGAGGGGGAAATCCAGGAATTTCCGGAACCGAGGTTAAAAAAGGTTTTCAGGCCGGAACCGGAGAACGTCGAGGTTTACGACACTCTATACGAAGATCAGGCAGAATACTACGAGTTCCTCGCCGGTTACTACGAAAAGAGAGGTTGATTTTTCAATCGAAGGGTGTCGAGGGCCAGGGTTTATTCCTCTTTGACTTCTTCCGTACCCGGTATGGGCTGCTGGCCTTGAACGAGCTGGGTGATACTGTCACTCGTAACTATCCCCAAGACTTCGTCGTTTTCATCTACTACGGGAAGCGCAGAGATGTTGTATTGATTGATCTTGGCTGTGATTTTCTTCACCGGTTCCTCCGGGAGCGCCGTTATCACGTCAGTGGTCATTATGGGACCAAGCGAGGTGAAGTCGTTGGCGACTGCGTTGGCCACGTCCCAGGCGGTCAATATCCCGGCAAGCTTGTTCCCGTCCTCGACGACCGGAATGTGGGTAAAGTCACTGTCGATGATCGACTTCGATGCTTCCTTGATGGAAGTTTCTCTGTGAATTACCGGCACGTTACTTTGCATTACGTCCCTCACCAGGACCTGAGACAGGAAGTTCGCCACCATGTGATGGAGCTGGCCCGGTTCGAGGAAAAACGCGTCGTGCCCGTAGGTGGACGTGATTTCCGAATAGGTTACGTCGACGGCGTTCGACTCAAGGGCCTTGACTATCTGCTTGGACTGGTAGGGTGGATAGAGCCAGTCGGAGGTTATTGAGATTACGAGGAACTTGGACTCCACGTCCGAAAACGCCTCCATGAGTGACCGCTCTCCCCCGTTCGTCAGATCGAAGTAATCAACTGCCTTGGTCAGGTAGAGGTAGGAGTTGGCGTCGAACCTCTCCACGAACGAGCCCCCCTTGTAGTGAAGGTAGTTCTCGACCTCGAAATCCACCTGGAAATCGAAGTTGAACTTCTCGCCTTCTTTTAGCTTTCTCCCGAATTTCTCCTTCATCGAAGTGTCGCTGAGATATGTTATGTGGCCGATCATCCGGGCTAGCCTGAGACCGTCTCTTGGCGGATCGTCGCCATAGTAGTCTCCTTCGTTCCACTTGGGGTCGGACATAACCGCTCTTCGCCTTACTTCGTCCAGAGCTATTTGCTGAGGCGTCGACTGGCCGGTCGTGGCAATTGGAATTACGAACTTGACCTCGTCGGGTCGCGATACGGCCCACTGGAGTGCCTGCATTCCACCCAACGAACCGCCGGTTACGGCAAATAACTGGTCTATTCCGAGGTGGTCCAGGAGTTTTCTCTGGACCGTAACCATGTCTTTTACCGTGATTACGGGAAAATCCAGACCGTAAGGCTCCCCGGTTGCGGGATTTATCGAACTAGGGCCGGTTGTACCCTGGCAGCCGCCCAGCACGTTGGAGCTGATAACGAAATACTTCTCCGTATCGAAAGCCTTCCCGGGCCCGATCATATTGTCCCACCATCCGGGCTTTTCGTCACCCTTGTGCCAGCCGGCAGCGTGGGCGTCACCGGTTAGAGCGTGGCAGACCAATACTGCGTTGCTTTTGTCCTTGTTCAGGCTTCCGTAAGTCTCGTAAGCTACGTCAAACGGGCCGAACTTCCTCCCGCTGTCCAGCTCGATCTCGTCCTCGTAGTGGAACGTTTTGGTTTGAACCCTTCCTACCGAATTTTCGTCCATGCTTTTACCTCTTAAATTATAATCATTAACTTATATTACGATTTGTCTCGACGTTATCCAACAGTAAGTTTCGTCGAAAAGAAAAAACAAAGTTATTTTTAATTTATTTTGGTGTAATTTCCAGGTAAAGCTGGCAATAAAATCTTACTTCTGATATATTCTTGTATATTGACCGGCAAATAACGTAGAAACCACGGCTGAGATGTCCACGGCAAGAGGTGATTTTCAAAGCTCGATCGCAGGAATGACTGATAACTATTAGATTGGAGGAGGAAACGATGGAAAAATTCAATAATAGACCGATACAGTTTAGTTTTGTGGCTGTTTTTTTGGTGGTTTTTCTCGGAACGTCGATGGTCCTTACCGCTTCTGAGCAGGAGGAAGAAAGTTACTCGTTTATCGTATTTGGGGATAGCCGTATTCCGGCCTACGCGCCTTATGACAGAAAGGACAAGGACCAGCTGGACCAGTTGATCCACGCGGTCACCAAGTTCGCCTACGAGGGCAAAGAGCTGCCTTACGAGGCGGTATTCAACCCTGACACACAACAACTGGAGAAAATCGTGTTGAGGGGCGAATCGGAAGGCCAATCTCGAATTATCACCTACGGGCGGGACGGCTGGCCTGACGTATTCGTGGACAAAGCCGGCGACTACGCTCAAGTGAGCCTGCTCGCTGAGGGACAGGAATGGGTCTACGACAACGTCGTCAGGGAGATCGAAAAGGGTGTCGAAAACCCCAAAGACGAGCCGACGTTTGCCCTGCATACCGGAGATATCGTGTATTTCGGTTTCCAGGGAAAGGGAGCGGAGGAGAGTCCGTACTGGCGCGATTTCGACCGCCGGTTTATCTCCCGCCTGCCGGACGGTGGCCCAGGGGACTTAACCGGGAGATTCTTCCCGGTGCTGGGAAACCACGAGACCTGGGGAGACGAACAGATCGTCGGATTCCGGGAGATGTTCCCCTATTTAAAGAAACACGGGTTTAGCATTGATCACCGGGTTTACCAGTTCGATTACGGGAATTCCAGTTTTATTTTCCTCGATTCCGGCATCATGGACCCCAAAAATCCGGCGGATTGGTACAAGTCGACGCCGGGATACGAGAAGCAGATGGAATACTTAACAACCTGGCTCGAAAGTGCAATCGCGAAGGGCAAGGACCACGCCTTTTTGGCTTTTCATTACCCGGTATTCTGCAGTTCGGGATACGGGGCACTGCCCGAAGAACACAATCCACATTCGATTCTAGAGGAATACGCGGATAAGATTAATATCAACGTATTTAACGGCCACGTTCACGCAACTGAAACTTACAACGTAGACGGTGTGAGATATTTCGTCGTCGGTGGCGGCGGGGGAGAACAGAACCTATCCGCGAGAGAGACCCCGGAAAATTACCCGAAGGAACTCTACTGGCAGGGTAGAAAACGGAAGCTCGATTACAACTATCTGGTGATAAACGTAAACGGCGAAGACGTCGAAGTGACCGTAAAACGATTTCGCCCCAACGAGCTCAAACCGTTCAGCCAGGTCAACATAGTACCGGACCGAATGGATTAAGGCGTATACTTCTTAAAATTATGACCGGGTCGTAAACTCTCGTTGCGACCCGGTTTTTGTTTTCAAGACATACAACCAAGGAGAATTTCCCAAAAAAGGAGCGGGATCCCACCGGCACCTGGAGGTCGCATAAGTAAAGGGATTTTATGTTGATTTTTATTCCCGGGAACCAGGATTCTCTTTGATACTTCGACAAGATTAAACTACCATAAATTCGTAAAGTTACCGAATCTTGATTTGAAATTGCGGGAAAAAGGAGGATAAATATGAAATACAGAGAATTTGGAAAGACCGGTTGGAACGTGAGCGAGGTCGGCCTGGGTACCTGGGCACTGGGTAGCGATGCCTGGGGCGATGTCGACGAGGACCAGGCGCTGGAGGTTCTCGAGGAAGCAATCGACCAGGGGATAAATTTCTTTGATACAGCGGATGTTTACGGAGACGGGACCAGCGAGAAGAGGATAGCAAAGGTCCTCAAGAACACTGACGAGCGGATCTACGTGGCGACAAAATTTGGTCGCCGTGTGGACCCTCACGTATCCGAAGGCTACACCAAAGAAAGCCTGGAGAGGTTTCTCGATAGGTCGCTAAAGAACCTCGGAGTGGATACGATCGACCTAATTCAGCTTCACTGTCCCCCGACCGAAGTCTACTACAGGCCAGAGATATTCGAGGCACTGGAAGAGTTCGTCGAGAAGGGCAAAATCCAGTATTACGGGGTAAGCGTGGAAAAGGTGGAGGAAGGTCTAAAGGCAATAGAATACCCGGGACTTGCCAGCGTTCAGATTATATTCAACATGTTCAGGCAGCGACCCGCAGATCTTTTCTTCAACCAGTGCAAGAAGAAAAACGTCGCGGTAATTCCTAGAGTGCCTCTGGCTAGCGGACTATTAACGGGTAAGTACGGAAAGGACGCAAGCTTTCCCGAAAACGATCACCGGAATTTCAACCGCCACGGGGAGGAGTTCGACGTAGGAGAGACGTTTGCAGGAGTGGATTTCGAAACCGGTCTGGAGGCAGTCGATAGAATCGCAGAGGTAAAGCCGGACGACTACTCGATGGCGCAGATGGCGATAAAGTGGATTCTGTCTCACGACGAGGTCAGCGTCGTCATACCCGGGGCAAAAAAGAAAAAACACGTCAGGGACAACGCTCAGTCGAGCGATCTGTCCGAACTTCCACCCGAGGTTATGCACGAGGCGAGAAACGTATACGACGAACTAATCAAGGAGCAGGTCCACCACCGCTGGTAAAGAAGTTAAATTTATCAAAAACACCGACAACGCCCCGGGAACTCCCCGGGGTGAATCGGTTATCAATTAAGCTAACCCTGTAATACACTTTATAAAACTTTCCTGTATGTTTATCTGTCTTGGCAGATCTTTCGAGCAGTTCGAGTCTTCCTGAATTTAAGGCAAGCTCAAGCAAGAACTTTACGTATCCAGATTAACGTTGCTGTCTTCCTTTACGGCGTTCAATACTATGGACGTGTCGGCCCGTTCAACTGCGGAGAAATTGAGCATCCGTTTTATCTCCCGGTTCATGCTCTCCCTGCTATCGAACTTGCCGATAACCAGGATGTCGAATTCGCCGGTAATCTCGTAGACGTGGGTCAGGCTACCCTCGTCTTTTAACCTCTCGACTATATCGGTTATCTGGCTTCCCTTAGCTTGAATTTTCGTGATTGCGGTGAGGTCGTAACCCAGTTTCTCGTAGTCTATAGCGGGCTTGAACCGCTTGATCACGCCGTCTTCGATCAATCCATCGAGGTGGTTGCTGACTGTCGAAGGTGAAACGTCCAGCTCCCTCGCCACTTTTCTTATGGATTTCCTGCCGTCCTCCATCAGAGATTTTAGAATTTCTCTATTGAGCTTCTCTTCTTTCATCCTCTCCTCCTCGGACAAAGTTAACCCGTATTTCCGATAACTGATACGATTATACGGGTAAAGATAAATTTTTCAAACAAATAGATAATAAATAACTATAAACCTTGACATATGTCTAATTTGCCTTATAATCCTTCTATAAATTTATACTAACACAGCCGGAGGTCGATTTAAGGTGGTAAAAAAAGTGGATAAGACAGAAATAGAGGACGCGGTATTTTCTCTCGAAGAAAAAGACGTCAAATTCATCAGACTTCAATTCACTGATATTCTGGGCATACCCAAGGACGTGGAGATAACGCTCGACGAATTGCCCAAAGCTCTGGAGGAGGGGATCGCCTTTGACGGTTCATCGATCGAAGGGTTCGCCAGGATATGCGAATCGGACATGTACCTCCATCCGGACCTGGATACTCTCAAGATCTACCCCTGGAAGTCCACGACCAGCGAAGGCGAGGAGTATGGAAACGCCAGGTTGATCTGTGACGTTCACATGCCCAGCGGAGAACCGTTCGAGGGAGACCCGCGCTACAGGTTGAAGAAGACCCAGGAAGAGGCCGGCGAAAAGGGTCTGAAGATGTTCGTTGGAGCCGAACCCGAGTTCTTCATGTTTAAGAGCAACGGAGAAGAGGAGCTTCACAATATCTCGACCGCGCTCCACGATCAGGGGGGTTACTTCGACCTCATGCCAGTTGACAAGGGAGAAGAGGCCCGAAAGGATATCGTAATTAGTCTGGAAAAGATGGGGTTCGAGGTCGAAGCAGCTCACCACGAAGTCGCCTCCAGCCAGCACGAAATCGACTTCCGCTACGGCGAAGCAACTACCCTAGCCGATCACCTGATTACGTTCAAGACGACGACGAAGACGATAGCGTTGAAGCACGGGTTGAACGCTACATTTATGCCAAAACCCTATGAGAAGATAAACGGTTCGGGGATGCATACCCACATATCTCTGGAAGAGGACGGAGAGAACTGCTTCTACCAGCCGGATAATCCTTATGAGCTCTCCGACAGAGCACTATACTTTGTAGGCGGACTGATCGAACATATCGGCGCTCTCACCGCGTTGAGCAACCCGACTATTAACTCTTACAAAAGGCTGGTTCCCGGATACGAGGCGCCGGTGAACATCTCCTGGGGTCGACATAACCGGTCGGTACTGATCAGAGTTCCACATACCAGCACTCCGGAGACTTCCACTCGAGTCGAATTCCGAAGTCCCGACCCGACTGCGAATCCCTATCTTGCTTTTGCTGGAATCCTGAAGGCAGGGCTGCACGGTATGGAGGAAGAGATAGAGCCTCCTGAGCCCGTTGAAGAAGACCTTTACGAAATGAAAGCGGGTACCAAGGCCGAGAGGGGGATCGGGTCGTTACCCGGTAGCCTATCAGAAGCTCTCGACGCGCTCGAGGAAGATGAAGTCATCGAAAAAGCGATAGGTTCCCATATCCTGGAGAACTACCTCAGGGCGAAAAGAACGGAGGCCCGGGAATACCAGGTAAACGTCACCGACTGGGAAATCGAGAAATACATGAAGTACTATTAAAATCTTTTAAATAAGCAGGGAGGGTTCTAATGCCCTCCCTGTATACAATATCAC
>Ga0207797_1000097_pt1 | contig 59058 bp, 41 predicted proteins | sample PRCRCaboRojoPR_6_FD_187275 | JGI IMG/M metagenome (GOLD analysis project Ga0207797, IMG submission 187275) | Marine sediment microbial community from Cabo Rojo, Puerto Rico - PR CR 10% Liquid 1 (SPAdes) | ecosystem: Environmental > Aquatic > Marine > Coastal > Sediment | place: Cabo Rojo, Puerto...
GCACCAACGTGGCGTTGCGCCCCGGCCAAGCCGTGACTGTGGGCACGGACGGCGCGTTGACGGCGGTGCGCGACACCAGCATCGAGCGCATCACGGCGTGGCGGCGGGGCGGCTTTGCCGCGACGGCCCGATCCCTCTCGGCTCTCGCGAAAGCCCTGGAGCGACGCTTCGGGCCGCCCATTCGCCTGAGCTCCTCGATTAACACCGAGACCCGCTCGGATCCCCTCACGCTCTACTACTCCCAGGATGCCGAGCTCGAAACCATCCTCCACGACGTGAGCATGGCCCGCGGCCTCACGTACCGATCCACGGCGCAGGGATTCGTCCTCGTACAGGCAGACGACCGGCCATCGCCATGAGCACGACCCGGATCCGATCGGTGCTGCACGGGGCGGGCGTCGGACTCGTGGGCGTCCTGCTGGTGATTGCGCTGGTGGCGCCGTCGTCCCTCCGCGCCCAGCCGACCGACGAGGCGCGGCACACCATGATGTTTCGGGGTGTGGACCTTCACGACGCCCTGGAACGGGTGGTGGAGACGACCCGCATCGACCTGGTGTACGACTCGGAGCTCGTAAACGGGAAAACGGTGTACTGCTCGGCGCGCGACGCGACGCCGGACACCCTCCTGCGGTGCCTACTGGCGGACGTTCCGGTGGACTTCTACCAGACCTCGGGCGGCACCTACGTGTTGACGGAGCCGACGCGACAGCCCCCGCGACGCGGCGACCTCACGGGCATCGTTGTGGATAAGCGGACGGGGGAGCCCCTCCCCCGCGCCCACGTTCTGCTCGCCGCCGCCAATACGGGCGTGGCCAGCGACCCGGCCGGTCGCTTCCAGCTCCCCAACCTGACGTCGGGCACCTACCGCGTCGTGGCGACGCATCTTGGGTACGAGACGACCGTCGACAGCGTCCACGTGCCGCCGGGCGACAGCGTGCGGCGGCGCATTGCCCTTGCGCCCACCCCCATCGCATCGGAGCCGCTGATCGTGGACGGGGTGCAGCGGCATGCGCCCGGGGGCACGGTCGGGGCGATCACCCTCTCCGCCGACGAACTGACCGAGTCCGGTCGAATGGGCACGCCCGACGCGCTGGGCCGGGCCGGCACCCTGATGGGGGTCCATCAGCAGCGCCCCATGGCGGACCTGCACGTGCAGGGCGGGGCTGCCGGGGAGCACGAAGTGCGCCTCGACGGGATGCCCATCCGCAACCCCGTCACGCTGCGGCGACTGCTGGGCGCCTTCAGCCCGCTGTCCCTCGACCGGTTGACTGTACGCAAGGCGGGCTTCGGCGTAGAGCACGGAAGTACCATCTCCGGCGTCGTGTCGGCTAAGCACGCCCTCAGTGCCTCCGCCCCGTCGGTGGGGCAGGTAACCATCGATCCGATGAGCGTGAACGCGGAAGGACACGGATCGGTGGCGCTCGGGGAGCACCGCACCGCCCAGTTCCGCGTGGCCGCCCGGTCGAGCGTGTGGGATGTCTATCAGGACCCCACCCTTAACCGCCTCCTCCTCGACTGGAACGTGGTCGACCCAATGCTGCTGTCGTCCTATTTCGGGCAAAGTGAGGTCCCCAACATCGAGCCGGCGGCGCAGACGGTCGGCACCGGCTTTTCCGACATTCACGCCGCGGCCCGCGTCGACCTCGGGCCGTACCGCTCGCTCTCGGTGTCGGGCTACCGGGGGCGCAACCATCTCCGCACCCAGTTCGTGGCGCAGGAGCCCTTCGGCATGCTCACACAGGACCGGTACGATTGGGCCAACACGGCCGGACAGGCGCGCCTCGACTGGACCCTCGGGGCCCGGTCGTCGGCGTCGGTCCAGCTCCGGGCAAGCGAGCACAAGGTGCACCGCGGCTACCAGATGACCTACGGGGAGCCGGATCCGAACGAGGACCTGCAGACCGCCATCGATACCCTTCAGCGAGCGCTCGACCCGGCCCTCTGGCCCGACGACCGAAATCAGATCCAGGAATGGGCCCTCAAAGCGACGGGCAGCTACGCCGCCACGACGCGTCACCACCTGAAGGGCGCCGTGGAGGTGTCGCGGCTGGCGAGTGCGTTCCGGCTGGGTGGGCGCTTTCTGCGTCCGTTTTCGTTCGACGACACGCGCTGGCAGGTGGGGGGCTACCTCCGCGACGTGGTGTCGCTGGGGACGGGGACGACCCTCACGGCGGGTACGCGTCTCACCTACATCCCGGTGCGCCGCACCCTCTACGCCGAGCCACGCCTGAGCCTGCACACGGAAGGGGCGGTGCCGGGACTCGGGCCGTACGCAGTCAGGGTAGCGGGTGGACTCTACCGCCAGTTCGTGAACCGATTCGAGGCAAGCAGCACGAGCCCGACCGCTACGCTGCCGTCGATGCGCTTCTGGCTCCCCACGGGGGGCACCCACGCTCCGCCTCGCGCCTATCACGCCACGGCTCAGACGCACCTCCAGCCGCACGATCGGTGGTCCGTGCAGGCCGAAGCCTTCTACAAGCACTACGGGCGCCTTCTCACGCTCGACTATACGGCACTCCGGAGCGAGACTGCGTCCCCGCTGGACGGCGCGGCGACCGTCGCACCGTCCGCCGCCATCGCCGCGACGGACGGGTACGCCCTGGGCGGCGGGCTTGCCCTTACCCGTGAGGAAGACCGCTTCCAAGGCACACTCCGCTACGACTGGCACCGATCGCGCCGCCAGTTTCCCGGCCGCTTTTCGGGGCAACGGGTGCCGGTGCCCTGGAATCAGCCGCACCGTCTCTCGCTGTCCGCGGAGGGAACGGTTACGAAGGCACTGCGCCTCCGCCTGCGCGCAGAGCGGAGCTGGGGACGGAGCTGGGGCTTCCGGCGCATCTACTACGACTACCTGGGCGGACCATCCGCATCGGGATCCTCCGTGGCCGGCGCTCTGCAGAACCCCGGCTCGCACACCCTGGCGCCCCGCACTCGGGTCGATCTCGGGATCCGGTATGCGGTGCAGTGGGGCGGCGTCACCGTGGAAAGCCAACTCGACCTCGTCAACGTCCTCGGCCGCCAACACCCGTTCGACTGGGGCCTCCGTCCTGCGGACGACGGGATGACGCGCACGACGCGGCGGCTCCCTGGGCGGCGTCTGGTGGGCACCCTCACCATTCGATACTGAGGACTGGAGGAACTGCCCGTGCCCACCTCTTCCTTCCTCCCGTCTTCACAAAAGAGAGTAGTCACTCGCGGGAATTCGCGGTCTGCATGAGCGCAACTCGGGGACAGGGTCGCTGCCGGAGGCTCGGCGCGATCTTCCGGCTTCACTGTGCTCTTCACGACGTGCGACTGTGCTCATGCAATCCTCCCAGTTCTTCTCGTTTCGGCTTTCCATTGTCCTTGCCACCGCCTGCACGATCACCCTTGCGTTGGGGCTGGCGGCGTGCGACTCGGGCGGCTCCAACGAGGACGATCCTCCGGGGAATGGGGTCGCTCAGACCTTCACCGTCACCGTCGAAAGCGTCGATGACAGCTACGCGTACAGCGACCAGAACAGCGTGGGCGTGGCCTACGCCATCAACGGAGAGGTGGGCCGCGTCATTACGCTGGAGCGAGACAAGACCTACGAGTTTGAGCTGGAAGACGGGGTCGACCCCAACCATCCCTTCTACGTGGGCACCACCGCGGCGGGAGGGAGCGGCGACGAATTTCGGGACGATCCGGCCATGCAAACGACCGGAACGGTCACCGTCACGATCCCGGCGGACGCCCCGGACAACCTGTACTACGTGTGCGGCAATCACACGTACATGGGCGGTCGAATGCAGATCAGTAGTTCGGACGACGGGGGCAACTCTGGCGGCGGCGATTACTAGTCCGTCCGAGATGGCATGCAACTCTCTGCATCGGCCCCTCCGACCATGTCCACCGGTCGCCCCCTTCCTGCTGTCGTCGTTCCGTGCGTGCTCGTCCTGTTCGGGCTTGTGGGCGGGGTCGGGGCGCCGTCCGCACTCGGGCAAGATCCACCGACCCCGCCTCTTGAACAGCTGGAGGAACGGGTGAAGACCATCCTCGACAAGAGCTGTGCGCGGGCGGGGTGCCACGCGGGCCCGCAGCCCCAGCAGGGCATGGACCTGAGCCCGAGCGCGTTCTACGAATCGACCGTGGGCACACCCAGCCGCGAGAAGCCCAATCTGCTGCGCGTCCACCCCGGGAAGCCGGACAGCAGCTACCTCGTGCACAAGATCGAGAAGCGGTCCAGCATCAAACTGGCAGGAATGCCGCTCGCCGGCGAAAAGCTGTCCGACGAGGAGATTTCGACGATCCGGTCGTGGATTGAAAAGCTGGGCGATGCCGACCAGCGGACCAGCACGTCGTCGAAAGGTTCGGCCTACCCCTTCAACGGCTGGCGGCTCTTGAACCTCCCCACGACTCGCGGGCTCGACCAGGGGAGTTCCCTGTTCCTCATCAGCCACCGATTCGCGCCTCCCGTCAATCAGGGCTACGACGCGCTCTACGGCCTCGACGGGCCTTCGGTCATCCAACTGACCCTCGGCCACGCGTTTACCGACGACCTGCTGGTGACCCTCGGGCGCAGCAACGAGGCAAACGACGTCGAATTGGGCACGCACTACCAACTTGCGCAACAGTGGGGGGAGCGGGGATGGCCGCTGGGCGTCAGCGCGCACGGCACTGTGAACTGGATCTCGGGGGCCCCACCGGACGGGAAGAGTCGGTTCCGAGGGGAGGCCTTCAAGCTGACCGGACAGCTGAGCCTCGCCCGGGCCCTGGGCGACCGATTCGGCGCGCTCGTAACGCCCGGCGTGCTGGTGAATCCGGCGGAGGACATCAGTGGGGAACAGGTTCTCCTGACGCTCGGGGTGGGGGGGCGCGTCACGGTGTACCGCAACATTACCATCTTCGGCGAGTGGGTGCCGATTCTCTCGGGCTACGTCGAGACGCGGACGCTCGGCAACCTCAATCGCTTCGACAGCTGGGGGGCGGGCATCGAAATTACGACCGCCGGGCACGTCTTCCAGATCGTGTTTACCAACTCGGCCGGGGTGGCGACGGACCAGTACCTCCGCGGCGGCGACCTGGACGTGCGGAACGCCCTGGACGGCGAGTTCCGCCTCGGCTTCAACATCTTTCGCGTCCTCAATTTCTAGCGCCGTGCCCGATCGTTTGCTTCTTCTCGTCGGCCTCCTGAGCCTCGCGGTCGCCCTCGGCACCGGTGCGTGCGAGCACGCCGACCCCGTGGGCGCCGGGGAGCCTGGTGTGCAGCCCACGCTGAGCAGCATCCAGGAGAACGTCTTCAGCACGAGCTGCGCCCTCTCTGGGTGCCACGCCGGGCCGAATCCGCAGCAGGGCATGAATCTGAGTGCGGGGCAGGCGCACGCGAACCTGGTGAACGTCCGGAGCGACGAGCGGCCCTCACTCTTCCGGGTGGAGCCGGGCGCGCCGGATCGCAGCTACCTCGTCCACAAGATCGAGGGCCGGTCGAGCATTGTGGGGGAGCGGATGCCTCTGGGGGGCGAGCGCCTCTCGCAGGAGAAGATCGACGCCATCCGCACGTGGATTGAGAACGGGGCCCCGGAGAATTGATGGTTCAAGGTCCGCGTGGCGGACTGCTCAGCAGAAGGAGTCCCGATTTCGCATTTCAAACCACAGCCCAATCCAGTCTCATGCACCGGATACAGCGACCGCACCTCGCGTTCTTTTCGATTTTTGCCGCGATACTGCTTCTGCCGGTCTGTTCGGCGCGGGGGCAAGGGCTCAGCGACATTCGCATCACAGAGATCAGCGAAAGTGGACAGTGGTTCGAGCTCAAGAACACCGCGAACGGATCGGTCGACATTTCCGCCGCGGAGCTGTGTGCGAACATCAATTACGCGGAGGCCGAAGAACTGACCGTCGAGGCCTACGACGACACGGGAAATCAGGATCTTACGCTCGCAGCCGGGGAGTACATCGCTTTGCAGTGGAATGAGATCGACGCGGACAACGGCGATTTCGGGGTCTACGAGGCGGGGACGAGCAACTTTGCGGATCCGGACAACATCATCGATTACGTGCGGTGGGGGCCTGATGAAAGTCAGGCCGACCGGCAAGACGTGGCCGTCGGGGCGGGCATCTGGACGGATGGCGACTTTGTGGAGGCCGCGCAGGAGGGGGGCACCATCGCGTTCCTCGGCGACGACGCAGCGGCGAACGATGATCCTGCGGACTGGGACGAAGGCAATCCCACGCCCGCCGCCGGAAACGTCATCCTCCCCGTCGAGCTGACCTCTTTTGACGTCGTCCTGGACGGGACCGCCGCGGTGCTCACGTGGACCACGGCGAGCGAGACGACCAATGCCGGCTTCGCGGTGCAGCACCGAACGGACGGCGCGTTCGAGCGGGTCGGGTATCGGGACGGCGCGGGGACCACGACCGAGGCGCAGCACTACCGCTTCCGGCTGCCGGGACTGTCGGCCGGCACGCACGCGTTCCGACTGAAGCAGGTCGACCTGGACGGCAGCGTCGAGTTCAGTCCCACCGTAGAGGTGACCGTGCGGACCCGGACGGTGTCGTCGCTCCGCCCCAATCCGACCACTGGGACCGCTCGGTTCCAGCTGTCGGTCCGCCGGGACCAGGCCGTTGCCGTCGATCTCTACGACGCGCTCGGCCGCCACGTGCGGACGGTCTTCGACGGGGCGATGGCGTCGGGCCGGACGCGCGACATTGCCGTGGGCGGCGCCGCGTTGTCGAGCGGCGTGTATCTCGTCCGGATCGCTGGGGAGCGGTTCGTGACCACTCGCAGATTCGTCGTGGTGGAGTAATGCAGCGTCAACGCTCATTCCTGTAGTCATCGCGACCGAAGTTTCGACCGCCGTCGGGGCGCAGTGGAGAGATCTCTTGTTGCCAAAGGGGGATCTGCCATCCAACAAGGAGATCCTTCGGCTCGCTTCGCTCACTCAGGATGACCAGGGGAAAGAATGACGGGTGGCACGGCAGTAGTACTTGAACGCCGCAGCATTTTCTGCTGGGATACCGCTCAGAGAAGAGCCAGAACAATCACCGTTGACGATGCGGCGATCCGCTGCGAGGGGGCGTCTCGTCGCGGGGGCGTGTGGAAGAACCATGAACGAGGAGGGCGAATAAAAGCGGGCCCCGATCTTCCACACAGCCTCCCGTCGAACGATGTCTCGTCTCCGCCCCGAGCTTTCGGGTCCTGAGCGCCTCCCGTTTCTACACGCTCTTCTGGTCGCGCTCGTGGTGTCGGGGGGGCTCATCGTGGTGGGATGTGGAGAAGGGGAGCCCTCGGGCGGAGAGGCGGACAGCGCCGCGAACGTCGTTCCGCCGGACGAAGTGCAGAGGCGCGCAGAGGCCGCCCGGAACCGGCTGGCACAGAATGAGGGCGGGCGGCGCGTCCTGCGGGCCATCAAGGCGCACGGCGGGCTGGAGGCGTGGTACCGGGCGCCGACCAGTTCCTACACCTGGGAGTACGCCAACAAGGACGCCGACCTCCACTTTAAGTCATTCCTCGTCGTCGACAACCGCACGCGCCGGGCGTACCACGACCTTTTGACGACAGGCTCCTACGACAGCGCCCGGCCCGTGGACGCCCGGTTCGCGTGGGACGGCGAGCAGGCGTGGATTGCCCCGGACTCGATCGAGCAACCCAATCCACGCTTCTGGGCGCTGACGGGCTTCTACTTCCAGCAGATCCCGTTCGTCCTCGCGGATCCCGGCCTCAACTACGAGGCCCTGCCCGACGACACGATCGACGGCACGCCGCACGACATGGTGGAGATCACATTTGATCAGGGTGTGGGGGATGCACCGGGCGACACCTACACGCTCTACCTTGACAAGGAGACGGGCCAGGTCGACGCCATCCGGTACACGGTGAGCTATGGGCGCGACGTGGAGCCCGGGGCCGACCTCCCCGAGACCTTCTTCGACTACGAGGACTACGTGACGGTCCACGGCCTCACCGTGCCCACCCACTTCGAGGGCTACACGTACGCCGACGACGAGGGCCCGGGCGACACGCTCCGAAACGAGGCCTTCGCCGACAGCATCTCCTACCGCCGCCCCTTCGACGCATCGAACCTGGAGCCGCCCGAAAATGCGCGGGTCGTTCCCCTGCCGGGGACGGACTGAGTTGCGCGTCGCCCCTCCCGCATTCACAGCGCTTCGCGAAGCGTCCATTCCGGTTCTTATGAGACCCCCAAAGTGTCTTCTCGCCGTGGCCATCGTTCTTCTCACCGGCTGCGGCGCGTTCCAGAGCGTGAGCTACAACACCGAGCTCCAGTCCGTGGAGCGGTCCGACCGCGCAGCGGAGCGGTACGGGGACTACACCCTCGACCGCGAGGAGACCGAGGACGGCCCCCGACACATCTACGAGGACGGGCTCGTGCGCATGGCTTGGGCGTTCGAGAATACCTCATTGCGCCTCGACGTAGAGAACAAGACGGCGTACAGTTTTCGGGTGTGGCTGGACAAAGGGGAATTCCGACTGCCGAACGGCCGGCGGGATCGCCTGCTGCGGGGCGACGTGGGCTATCCGGAGCGAGACGCGACGGTCCCGCCGCTCCTCGTTCCCAGCGCGGACCCGATCATCGACGGCAGTGCCCCCGGCGCGTCCGTCCATCTGCTGCCGAGAAGCAAGATCGACTACACGGAGTACTCGGAGGGGGACGGCTACGGGTCGATCGAGGAGATCATCGAGCCCACAGCGGGCACCGCCGACTCCGCGGCGGTGCACGAAAACATCGGCGAGCGGTTTTCGGTGACGCTGCCCGTCGAGACGCGGCGTGGGGTCGACAACTACACCTTCGTCTTTGAGGTGGTGGGGGCGAAGATTCCGGGCGGCGACGGAGGGCCACAGGTGGTGGGCGAGCATCCCGCTGAGGAGTAGCGGAGACACCCTGCTGGTGTGCCCCTTGAAGGCTTTGTGAGAACATGCCAGAATTGACACGATGTCAAAACAATTGACATTTGACATAGTGTCAACGCGTGACATAGAGAAATACGCCGGGAGGCGGAGGGTGGCCCGAACGCAGTCTCCCCCTTCAGCTGCGTGCTCAGCCCTTCTCGCTCGGCCGTTCGAATCGAGGGCTCGCCGACCGCCATGCACCACACCATCATCAAGCGCATCGCCCGAAACGCCTTTCAGGACCTCTCGGACCGGAAGGCCGAACCGCTCCTCGACCGGTGCGCGCCCGACATGACCCACACCTTCGCCGGAGAGCACGCCCTCGGCGGCACGCGCCACTCCCGCGACGCCTTCCGGACGTGGCTGAACCGTCTCTACCGGCTCTTCCCCGAGCTGCAGTTCCACATCGACGACATCCTGGTGGCCGGGCCGCCCTGGAATACCCGCCTCGCCATCGCCTGGACTGATCGGGGCGTGGCGGCCGACGGTGCGGACTACGAGAACGAGGGTGTGCACCGACTACGCCTTGAGTGGGGCCGCCTCGTGGAGCTGCACGCGACGCTCGACACCCAGCACCTGGACCGCACGCTCGACCGCATGGCAGCCGCCGGCATCGACGAGGCCGCCGCCGACCCGATCTCGAATTCCTGACTCCACCCTCGATCCCTCGATATGTCGCTCCGCCGAAAAATCGCTGCGACATTCTACGTCATCAATTCCCTCGTCAGCGTCGGGCTGGGGGGCACGTACCTGTTCTGCGGGTCGTTCATGCCCTACCACGCCGAGGCGCTGGGCCGCCGGTGGGCGGAGGTGGAACCTGCGCTCCAGATCCTGCTCGGTGCCCTCATGGACGTGGCCGGGGCCGGATGGATCGGCATCGGCGTGGCCACCCTCATCCTGGTCGCGGTACCGATGCGACGCGGAGAAACATGGGGACGCCTCCTAATTCCGGTGCTGTTCTTCATCTTCTACATTCCGACCCTGCTCGCCACACTCGCCGTGCTAAACGGGACGACCGCTACCCCGCCCTGGTACGGCAACGCGATCGCCTGTCTCGCCACGCTCGCCGGCGTGCTGGCCGACGCGCCGTGGCGCTAGCGGTCTCCGTACGGGGCGCCTGGCTCGCATAGACAGAACCCTCCGCACCGGTCTGTCTGAACAAATTTTGACACCCCGTCAGTAAACACTCCTCGATTGACGCTGTGTCATCAGGCACAGGAAAAAGAATCCAACCCCTCCAACTCCCATGTCCATCGAAGAGCGCCAGCGCGAAGAGAAAGAACAGCGCCGTCGCACCATCGTCGACGCCGCCGAGACCGTCCTTGCGGAGAAGGGACGCGACGACATGACGATGGCCGACATTGCCGACGAGGCGCGACTCAGCCGGAGCCTCCTCTACGTCTACTTCGAGGACATGGACGACATTGTGCTCGCGGTGACACACCGCGGCTTCCGGTCGATGCGGAAACGCTTTGAGGCGGCCGTGGCGAATCACGACACGGGCCTGCGCCAGATTCGGGGGATCGGAGACGCCTACGTCGCCTTCGCTCAGGATGAGCCGACGTACTTCCACCTCGTCGCGCAGTTTGAGTCCCGCACGGCTAACCCCGAGGACGCTACCGAGCGCATGCGCAAGTGTCTCGCGGAGGCGGATCGGGGGCTCGGGGCGATGGCCGAGGCGATCCGCAATGGGATCGACGACGGCTCGATGCGATCGGACCTCAATCCGCTCCAGACTGCCATGACGCTCTGGGGGAGCACGCATGGCCTCATCCAGCTCGCCGCAAACAAAGGCGAAGGCCTCAAGCAGCGGTACGACCTCGCCCCGGAAAGCCTTGTAGAAGAGGGCCTCGATTTTCTCGGTGTCGCCCTGGCCGGAGAGCCCCTCGACCCTGACCTGCGCTGACTCGGACGGGAGAGCGATAGTAGCGTTGACGGATCGTCAATGCGCTCGACTGATAACGATCTGTCATACGTTGACAAGTGAAAAAGAAAATCCAGAATGGCTGACGGATCTAGATGCGAGGATAGAGTCCTGCTGGTCTTTCCAGGAGGATTGACAGGACGTCAACAAGATGATAATTGTCAAGGCAAATGAATTCTGATATGGCCATGTGCACATCCAAGATGTTCGGGGGGCGACAGTCCGCCGAGGGTCCGTCGCTTTCTGTGGAGGAACGTGCCGACCGGCACGTCCGCCGCCTCCAGGGCTTCTATGCCCACCTCGCTGTGTACGTCGGCGTGAACGCAATGCTGGTGGTCATCAACCTGCTGACGTCGCCCGGCGTCTTCTGGGCCATCTGGCCGATTCTGGGGTGGGGCGTCAAGCTCGGCGCCCACGCCGTAGCGGTGTTTGGTCTCCCGGGCGTTGCGGACTGGAAGGCGTGGGCGCGCCGCAGCTACATCCAACGGCACATGGATCGTCCCTCGTCACGTCTCAACAGAAACGATGAGGGAGTCCCGGAGTCCGAGGCCGAGCGGTTGCGTCGGCGCATTGAGCACCTGGAGGCCATCGTCACGAGTGCCGACTGGGACCTGCTCTCGGACCTGGACGATGATGCTCCCGCGGACGAACGCGCCGCCGCCCTAGCGGACGACGTGGTATCTCGCTAGTCGACCGTGGCCTGAGCAGTCAATTGCCCAGGTTCCGCAGAAGGCCCACGCTCGTCAGCACGACCGACACGATAAGACACGGTCTGCCAGGTACAGGAGCCGCCGAAACGCGGGAAAGAAGGGGAGCTGCCCGAGACCGCGGCGACGCTGATGCGGGCAGGCCAGGACAGGGTGGAATGCGTCTACGGAGTCTCCCCGTCGACACCAGTGAATTCGAACCGTGCTCCCCCGGCGCGCCCGTCGGTGACAGAGACGTCCCACCCGTGCGCCTCCGCGATCGTTCGTACGATGCTCAGGCCGAGGCCGGTGCCCTCCTCCTCCGAGGAGTACCCGGCCTCGAACACCGTGTCCCGCTTCGCCTCGGGGATGCCCGGCCCGTCGTCCTCCACGAAAAAGCCACCATCGAACCTCCCGATCCAGATCGTCACGTCGTCGCCGCCGTGCTGCACGGCGTTGCGGAAGAGGTTCTCCAGGAGACGCTGAAGTCGGCCGTCATCGGCCTTCACGACCACATCGGCCTCCGCCCGGAGGGTGGCGTCCGACATGTCGACGTGATCCCAGCACGCCTCGGCCAGGTGGGCGAGGTCGCAGTCGTCTATGTCATCGGGATCGAGATCCTGGTCGCCCCAGGTGAGGGCCAGCACGTCGTCAATGATCTCGTCCATCCGGTCCAGGCCGCGGTCCACGGCCGCCAGATGGCTGAGGTCTTCGGTATCCTGCGCGAGTTCGAGGCGGCCTTTCGCCACGTTCAGCGGATTGCGGAGGTCGTGGGTCACGAGGCTCGCGAAGCTGTCGAGTCGCTCGTTCTGGCGCTCCAGCCGCTCGGTAGCGCGGCGCTGTTCGAGCTCGTAGCGGGCCCAGCGGGTCATCAACTCCACAAAGGTGCGCTCCCGTTCCGCGAACGACTCGTCCCGGGGGTCGGAGGCGGCAAAACAGAAGGTTCCGTACAGGTCGCCCTCCACGAGAATCTGCGAACCGATGTAGGTGCCCAGGTCGAACCGCTCGTAGGCCGGGTCGCCCGTCCAGTCCTCGGCGGCAGCGTCTTGGACGGCCAGAAATCCCGTCTCCTGAATGGTCTTTCGACAGTACGATTCGGGGAGGGGACAGGACGATCCGGGTTGGAGAAGCGGGTGCGACCCCGACGCCCGAACGATTCGCTGGGTGTCGTCCGAGATGCGAGTCAAAAAGCCGTACGGCAACGCGAGGTACTCACGCCCAAGATCGATGAGGCGCTGGACCTTTTCCTCGAAGGAAGCCTCCTGATCGGCGGTGATGCGGTACATCGCCCGCAGGGCATTCTGCTCTCTTCGGAGCGTTTCCTCTCGCTCCTTTTGCTCGGTCACGTCGGTGTAGATCGCGTATCCCTCCGGCCGTGGGCCCTCGGAGAAGAGCACGGAGTCGAGTCGGAAATGGCGCGGGCCGTCCTCGGTTTCGCGGACTACCTCCGCCTGCACGCTGCCTTCCTCCACAGCTCGGCGGGTCAAGGTCTCGGCCTCGGACGTCCGATCCGCCGGCGCAATGTAGGCGTCCAGGGCCCGTTCCGAAATGTCATCCTGCGACACGCCGAAGACGTTCTCAAAGGCGGTGTTCACGCCCTGGACGATGGCCTCACCGTCCTTCACCTTGTAGTGCACCACCGGGCTTGGAAGGCCCGAGTACAGGGCGGCCAATCGGTCTCGTTCGTGCCGGAGGGCTCGCTCGCGCGCTTCGAGTACAGAGGTTTCCCGGGCAATACCGACGACACTTCCGGCTTGGCCCGAGCCTTCAGGGAGGCGCCGACCGGTAATCTCGCACGGGATCGGGGTCTCCTGCTCCGTGAGGAGCGCGGCCTTCACCGTCACAGACTCCGTGCCGGCCCGCACCGTATCGAGCACTCGTTGAATACGTCGGGCGTCGGCCTCCGCGAAAAGCGTGGACGGTGTCATGTCCTGAAGGGCCTCCGCGGAATACCCGGTTGCCTCCTGGAGATGCTGGTTCCACCAGGCAAGTCCGTTGTGGTCGTCGAACACGAAGACGAGTCCCGGGAGCGTGTTGAGGACGGCCTCCGCGAACGCCAGTCGATCTGATGTGGGAGCGTTCGCTCGGGGATCGGGTGGGCCGTCGTTCGGGCTCGGAACCTGAGGGCTGGACGGCGCCATGGCGAGGAAAATGACCGGAATCGAAGATGACGAGGAATCCTCCGCGAGGTAGCTCTGGGGAATATTAACCACGCGGAGCCAAATATCGTGACATTGTTAAGTCCGTATTACGTTCCGATCCGTGGATGGTCCGACACGGCCCGCCGTGGGAATCTGACACGGTCACGTTTTGGCGCTGGAGGGAAGCCGTTACGGGACGGTCCCTCGTTGGGGGGAGGCCGCCGGGACGTAGGCCAGAATGGTGCGGGGGAAGCGGTCGGTCGCCACGAGAAACCCGTCCCGGAAGCGGACGAGGCCCTCCCAGTTTCGACCTGTGCCGTCGCCCAGCTCGAACCAGATTGGGGCCCGGCTGGTGCGGCGGATGCCCTGGGCTGTGTACCGATACTGCACGAGGCGCTCCACGACGTCAGACGCCCGATGGGTCGCCCCCTGTCCATAGCGAAGCGCCAGCGAGTCGGGGGCCGGGTGGAGGGTCTCTCGGTCACCCGGATAGAAGTAGTTCAGAACCCAGAACCGTCCGTTTGGGGCGAGGGCGGTTGCGTCGGTGACGCGGTATTCCAACGTGGGGAAGGGAACGCCTCCGAGCTTCCGCAGGACCGGATCGAACTGGTAGGCGCGCGGCGAGGCATTGACGCGGGCACCGTTCGCCTCGAAGATGGTGATCACGGTATCGCCCCGAATCACGAGGCTCTCGTAGGACATGTTGGGGAGCCGGGCCTGCTGGGGGAGGCGTTGCTCGTCGGTCCCCCCCATGCGGATACGCCGAAGGTTGGGGGCAGCGCGACCTCGGAGCAGATGGCCCACCATGCCGCGTCCCTCCGCGCTTCCTTCAAGCAAGAGGAAGACACGGCGGCCGTCGAAGGCGATGGCCTCGCAGCCCTCGTAGTCGGCCGCATGGGCGTGGGGGTTTTGCGTCTCCAGGGGAATGGGTATCGGATCGAGCGGAGCGGCCGACGAGTCGGTCACGGCCGCGCGGAGGGCCGAGCGAGACAGTCCGTACAGTTGACGCGCGTGCGGCCCGGACGCCCGGGACGGATACTGGGGCAGCACCACGAGCGTGTCCCCGTACCAGGTAAGCCCCGAAATTTCGATGTCGGGGCGCTCCAGCGGCGGCGCCAACGGGAGCGGCTGAGGAGCGACTTCCTGGACCTGTGTCGAATCCGACGAGATAGAGGTCTTCGGGACCTCCGACGGGCCGCAGCCGAGCAGCAGTGCCGCCAAGGTGCCGAAGAGAATGAGTCGTCGCATACCGGGACAATCAGAGACGCGTTTTGACCGAGGGTGTCCGACTCGTACGAACTCCGCGGGCTCCGTTCGGGCACGGAAGTCTGGACGGTTGGCGACGGGGACGTGTTTTGCCTCCAGACGTTCACCCTTCCTCCTTCGGGATTCGGCATCAATGGGTATGTTCGGCAAGACGGTTCGTCGTCTGCGGTCGGCCGTCGTTCTGACAACATAATGCCCCCGCACAGAGGGTACTCTGCAAGTGCCTACACACGATACTCCTCCGGCTCGATGCCCAGCCGGTCCATGCGCGAGAGGAGCGTAGTGCGCTTTACGTCGAGGAGCTGCGCGGCCCCCTCGTCGCCCCCCACCACGCCGTCGGTGCGCTCCAGGGCGCGCTCGATGTGGTGGCGTTGTGCCTCTTCCAGTGTGTCGAACGACGCCGGGCCCCCCGACCCCGCCGCGTCGGTGATGGAGAGGTGCTCGGCCCGGATGCGACGGTCGCGCGTGAGGATGACGGCCCGCTCGATGATGTTGGCCAGTTCGCGCACGTTGCCGGGCCAGTCGTACCCTTCGAGAACCGACATCGCACCGGCGCTGAGGCCCTCGATCTCTTTCCCGGCACGAGAGGCGTACATCTCGCAAAAGTGCTCCGCCAGCAGCGGGATGTCTTTCGTGCGCTCTCGGAGCGGGGGCAGCTCAATGGGGAAAATGTTGAGTCGGTAGTAGAGGTCGGATCGGAACCGGTCCTCGTCCACCGCCGATTCCAGGTCGCGATTCGTGGCCGCCAGGATGCGCGTGTCCACCTCGATCGTTTCGCTGCCGCCCACGCGCTCAAACTCCTGGTGCTGGAGAACGCGGAGGAGCTTTGCCTGGGTGTCGAGGGGCAGTTCGCCAATCTCGTCGAGCAAGATGCTTCCCCCGTCCGCCAGCTCGAACCGCCCCTCGCGCTGCTCGGTGGCACCGGTGAACGCGCCCTTCTCGTGCCCGAACAGCTCGCTCTCGATGAGATCGGTGGAGAGGGCCGCACAGTTGACCTTCACGAGCACCTGATCGGCGCGGGCGCTACGGTCGTGGAGGGCGCGGGCCACCAGCTCCTTGCCGGTGCCCGTTTCGCCGGTGATGAGGACGGTCGTTTCGGTGTCGGCCACCTGGTCGATGGCGTCGAACACCTCCTGCATCGGGGGCGAGACGCCGACGATCTCGTCGAAATTGTACTCGCTCTTCAGTTCCTCCTGCAGGTACGACCGCTCGGATTCGAGCTGGGCCACCTCCGCCTCGGCTTGCTTCAGCTCGTTCACGTCGCGCAGGATGATGAGGTACCGGTGTTCGTTGGGCAGCTGGACCGGGCAGAGCGTGGCTTCCACCGGAAAGGTCGTGCCGTCGGCCCGGCGGGCCTCCAGGCCCTCAGGGGCAGAGAGGTACCGCCCCTCCGCCCCGGGCGCTTCTGCAGAGTCGTCGCCCTGGGCCCTCTGGTGTGCCTCGATGTGGCGGTGGACCAGCGCTTCGAACGGGTCCGTGAGGAACGGTTCGAGCGACGTGCACTCTGCCTCCTCGGCCGAACACCGAAAAATGTCTTCGGCGGCCGCGTTGAAGAGTTGAATCTCCAGGTCCGCGTCGATGCTGATGATGGCGTCGATGGCCGAATCGATGATGCGGGTGAGGCGCTCACGGCTCTTGCGGAGGGCCCGCTCCGCCCGCTTCCGTTCCTCAATTTCCTCTTTAAGCGCCTCATTCGTCTCCTGTAGCTCCGCGGTGCGTTCCGCCACCTTCTGCTCCAGCTCGTCGTGGGCGCGGCGCAGAGCGGCCTCCGCTTCCCGACGGGCGCGGCGCTCCTCGGCCTCGCGCAGGGCCCGCCGCACCGCCGGCCCTAGGCGCGAGAGCTTGTCCTTCAGGACGTAGTCCGTGGCCCCTTGCTTCAGCGTCTCAATGGCGCGCTCCTCCCCGATGGCACCGCTCACAAACACGACGGGGATGTGGGGGCGCTCCTCCTGCGCCACCTCCAGGGCCGCCATGCCGTCGAAGGTGGGCAGGGAGTAGTCGACCAGGATGATGTCGGGGTCAAAGGCGTCGAGCGCCTGGACGAACGCGTCCTCGGTCGTCACGCGCCGCGCCTCAAAGTCGAAGCCCTCCCGCTCCAGCTCGCGCTGCACGAGCTCGGCGTCGGTGGCCACGTCTTCGAGCAGCAGAATGTGGAGGGGGGTGTCAGTCGACATGACCCGTGGAAGATTCTCATTCGTTTGTGCAGCCCGTTACCGTTTTAGCGTATGGGCGTGTGGGCGTGTGGGCGTTGTGGAGTCGCAAAAAACCGAGACGGGATCGTTGGGTCGTCAAGGCGGTCCGTCCGCACTCACTCACGCCCGAACGCCCATACGCTAAGACGCCCACACGCACACCCGCCTCCCGCATCACTCAACACGTTTCATTCATCTCCAACCAGTAGGTCCCGATCCGTTGCACCGTTTCGGTGAACTGGCCAAAGTCGACGGGCTTTACCACGTAGCTGTTCACCCCGAGGGCGTAGCATTGATCGATGTCGCTGCGTTCGTCCGAGGACGAAAGGACGACGACGGGAATGTGCTCCGTTCGGTCGTCGGACTTGAGGGTCCGGAGCACCTCGTGCCCGCTCACCTTGGGCAGCTTCAGGTCCAGCAAAATGAGCCCCGGCGCATCCTCCACGCTCCGCTCGGCGTGGGCGTTCCGGCCAAACACAAAATCGAGCGCCTCGGCCCCGTTTTCGATCAGGTGCATACGCTTCCCAAGGTCGAGCTCGCGGAGGGCGCGAAGGGCGAGCTCGGCGTCGGAGGGCTGGTCCTCGACCAAAAGAAGGTCGACGGGGCGGGTTGCGGTCGTGCTAGCCATTCGTGTCGTGCGGCAGTGAAAAATAGACGGTGGTGCCCTCCCCTTCTGCGCTTTCGGCCCATACCCGGCCGTCGTGGCGGCGAAGGACGCGGTCGACGATGGCGAGCCCCACCCCCGTGCCCTCGAAGTCCTCCTCGTCGTGGAGGCGCTCGAAGACGCCGAAGAGTTTGTCTGCGTAGTCCATGTCGAACCCCACGCCATTGTCGTGGACGGAGAAGACCGCCGCTCCGTCCGCCACGCTGCCCCGCACCTCGATGCGGGGCGTGTCTTCCCGTCGGGTAAACTTGACGGCGTTGGACAGCAGGTTCGTCATCACCTGATGCATCATCGACGGATCACCAACGGCTTCGGGGAGATCGTGAACGGTGAACGATACGCCGTCGGCGTGACCCGTCGTTCGGCACAGATCGTCGTAGGCCTCGCGGACGAGGGCCTCCATGTCGAGCGGTGTTCGCTCCATGTCGCATCGGCCGAGGCGGGAAAGGGTGAGCAGATCGTCGATCAGGGTGCCCATCTTCTCGGTGTTCTCGCGGACGACGCGCAGGAGGCGCCGCCCTTCGTCGTCGAGCTGATGGGTGTGGTTCTTCTTTAGCAACTGCGTGTAGCCGTCGATGGCGCGCAGGGGGGTGCGCAGGTCGTGCGACACCGAGTAGGCAAACGACTCCAGCTCGGCGGTTCGCTCCTGCACCCGCTCTTCGAGCCGCCCGGTCAGGTCGCGGAGCTGCTCGGCCAGGGTGCGCTCCCGCGTCACGAACCGCAGCAACAGCACCGTGGCGGCGCCCGCGAGGAGGTTGGCTGTCGTTTCAGGGTACTCCCCGAACGCCGACAATGCGCGATCGGCCCCGTGCTCGGCGAACACGAGGAGTTCGTTGCCCTGATGAATCGCCATCAGCACGAGCACGCCCACGAACAGCACCGGGCGCCAGTCCCGGAGCCGGTACGTCGCTACGAGCGTGTAGACGGCACTTCCCAGAAGCACCGTCCCCGGAACGATCGTGAAGGCGATCAGGTCGAGCATCGACTCCTGTCAAAGAGAACGGTCGTCTGTGGGATGGACGGAGGCTTCGCTTCAGCCCCAATCGGCGGCAATCAATCGTGTCTGCAGCGAGGGGGCGGGGCGGCCCGTGAGCCTTATGAGTGTTCGGGGGCGGACGACGGGAGGGCGAAGAAGAAGGACGCCCCCTCTCCGTCGGCGCCTTCGGCCCAAACCCGCCCGTCGTGGCGACGGAGAATGCGCTCCACAATGGCAAGTCCCACCCCTGTCCCCTCAAAGTCGTCTTCGTCGTGGGCCCGCTGAAAGACGCCGAAGAGCTCGTCTGCCTGGTCGGAGTCGAATCCGACCCCATTGTCGCGCACGACGTACACACACTCGCCGTCCTGCCTTTCGCCCCGGACTTCAATCCGAGGGGTCTCTTCGGTCCGCGTAAACTTGAGGGCGTTGGAGAGCAGGTTGGAGAGCACGTGGCGGATCATGGACCGGTCGCCCGCGGCGTCGGGGAGCGGGCCGAGATCGAAGACATCGCCCGTCCCCTCGGGCCGGGCGCGTCGCAGCTCGTCGACCGTTTCCTGGACGAGGGCCTCCATGTCGATCGGCGCGCGCGTCATCTCGCGACGGCCGAGCCGGGAAAGGGTGAGCAGGTCGTCGATGAGGGTGCCCATCGTCTGCGCGCTGTCGTAGATCACGTTCAGGAGCCGCCGCCCCTCGTCGTCGAGCTGATCGGCGTGGTCCTCCTTCAGGATGCGCGCGTAGCCGTCGATGGCGCGCAGGGGGGTGCGCAGGTCGTGCGACACCGAGTAGGTGAACGACTCCAGCTCGGCCGTTCGCTCCTGCACCCGCTCTTCGAGCCGCTCCCGCTGCGCCTGTACCTCCTCCAGGAGCTGGCTCTGCCGGAGGGCGATGGCCATGTGGTCGGCCAGTTCGCGTCCTACCCGCCAGTCCTCGTCGGTGAAGGCGTCGGCCTCGGTGCGCCCCACGTGCACGACCCCGATCACCTCGTCTTCCACGACCATCGGGACGCAGAGGATGGACCGGAGGCCCATCTCGTGCATGCGCTCCTTCGCTTCCGGCACCGGCTCGTATGCCTCCTCGGAGATGACCTCCGTCTTCCCCGCCCGCAGATTTTCACTGAGGTAGACCTCATCGAGGGGGAGGGTCGTGGGGGCGTCCAACACGTTGTCCTGGGCCGCCAGCACGTGGGCCGCGTCGGCGTCCCGGTCGATAACCGTGACGGTTGCGCTCTTGTACGGAAGGATGTCGCGAACACGCTGAATGGCCTCCGCCGCAATCTCCTCCGGCGACTCGGCGGCCAGGATCGCCTGATCGATGTCCCGGAGGGTGCGCAGTCGCTGGGTCCGGTGGGACAGACGGTCGTTCGCTCGTTCGAGGTCGGCGGTGCGCTCCTCCACCCGTTCCAGCAGGCGGGCCTGGCGGAGGGCAATTGCGAGGTGGTTGGCCAGCTCCTTTCCTACGCGGCGCTCCTCGTCCGCGAAGGCGTCGGGGCGTGTGCGCCCGATTTTCAGGAGGCCGATGAGGTCCGCCTCCACCATCATCGGCAGGCAGAGCACGGACCGAATGCCGAGGTCCTTCACCTTCGCGGCGGTCCCCGACCGCGGCTGATCCGCGAGGTCCGGAATGACCTCCGTCTCGCCGGCCCGGAGCGCGTCGGTCAGGTAAAAGTCGTCGAGGGGAACCGTGGTGCCGCTCTCCAAGAACTCCTCCCGCTGCCGAGTGGCAAGCACGTGTGCGCGGTCCGTCTCCCACTCGATCACCGATACACTGGCCCGGTGAAACGGCACGATCTGGTGAGTACGGCGGAGCGTTTCCGTCGCAATCTCTTTGGGCGACTCCGCTGCCAAGATGGCCTGGTCGAGGTCGCGAAGGGCCTCCAGGCGCCGGGTTTGCTGTTCGAGACGCTCGTTGGCCCGCTCAAGTTCAGCCGTCCGTTCCTCCACGCGCGTTTCCAGCTCGTCGCGCGCCTCGCGGAGGGCTTCCTCCTGGGCCGCCCGCTGCCGGTCGAGTTCAATCCGATGGAGCGCCATCGACGCCTGCGCCGCCATCATCTGCAGCGAGGAGGTCTGGATGGGGGTGTGCGAGGTGTTGGAAGCGAGGCCCGCCACGACGACCCCAAAGTCGCGCTCCAGGGTGCCCAGCCGGACGAGGGCCAGGCGGTCGATGTCGTGCTCCGCGAGGGCGCTCTCGGCGGACACTGTCACCTGACGGTGCGACGGGCTTCCGGTCCCTCCCTCCGTCCCCGCGGAATGGTTGGCGACGCACTGTTGCAGTTCCTCGGCGACCGGCTCGGGAAGGGGGTGCACCCCGACGCTCCCGAACACGCGCGGCTTATCGTCCGATGTCTCGATCACCACCGCCTGCAGGTCCGCGAGGCCCATCGAGCGCAGGGCGCCGGTCAGCAGCCGGGCCACCTCCTCGGTGGAGTCGAGCATCGCCAGGGCCGACCCAAACCCGAGGACCGACGAGGGGTCCAGGTCCGACGTGTGGTGGGAGAGTTCCATGGTCGAGGGGAATCGCGCTCAGTGGAACGGGGGGCGGCCGTCGTGTCCTACTCGTCGGCGGTCAGTTCGGCGCGCACGTCCTCCGGGGACTCGTGAAAGGGATTGGGCACCACGACATCGCCCATCACGCAGTACGGATGCGTGCGGAGGGCGTCCATAATGACGTCGCTCTCGAAGACCGTGAGGTCGAACTGGCACAGGGCGAGGAGGCGCCAGTCCGTGGAGTGTTTGTCGTAAAGCGCCTCCCACCGCAACATCTCGCAGACGGTAATGTCCTGCTCCAGTGCCCACTCCCCGTCCCCGGACCAGCGGACAAAGGGCTCGTCCTCGTCCCGCGCCTCCGCGTCAATCCGATCGGCGAGGCGCTTCATGTCCTCTTCTGTCGCCTCCCCGGGGTGAAGGAGGAGCCGGTTCGCCGTCCGGGCGTCGTCGACGTCCACTCCACGCTCCGCGAGCCAGTCGCACAGCTGCTCCCCCACGGCCGGCCGCGAGATGAACACACACCGGTCTCCCCGGCGCAGCCCCGTCTCGATATACGGGCCGAGCACCGAAAAGCGCTGCTCGTCGCCCCGAAAGAAGTGGGCAATGTGATCGCCCACGGCGGCGTCCACTCCGCCAAAGCCGAGTGGAATTGTATCGGTCGTGCTGTGCGCTGATGGTGTCGGTGCATTCTCTTGCGCGTCCATGTTGGTCCCCGCTGCGGTCTGGATGTGACAATCGGTCTTTGTTTCTAAAGAAACGACCGACCTCGAATAAGATCCACCAGATTGCCGCATTTCTGACGGGGCGATGGGCCAGGGACCGAAGACGCGGGGATTGTAGCGCAGGGTGGCCCTGTGTTTTCCGCGGCCCCGATCCGTTACGGCAGGCGTGAGGGGCGGGAGAATGGGGGAGAGGGGGAGCACGGGTATAGGGGCGTACTGAATGCTCTGTCCTTCCTCCAACGCAAGACGTTTCAACGCATCAACGCCCAACGCGCCAACGTTAAACGCCCCAACGTCCAACGCGAACTGCACCCTACGCCGCGGTGCCGTTCTCGTGCTCCTGGATGCGGGTGAGCGACGCCTCCAGCGTGTCCCGGTGAATGACCTCGCCGGTATTGGGCTGCACCTGCCCGAATTCGAGCACGCCCGTGGGGCACGTCTCTACGCAGGCCGAACACCGCACGCACTCCGGATCGTCCATTGGCTCGCCCTTCTGCGCGTAGGCCATCACGTCGATGCCCTGGTGGCACACGCTCGTGCACTCGTTGCAAGAGATGCACTTCTTCTTGTCGGCCAGGATGCGGAAGCGGCTGAAGCGGTGGTAGATGTGCATGATGGCCGCCAGCGGGCAGAAGAAGCGGCACCAGAAGCGGCCACTGAGCCAGAAATACACCCCGAAGCCCACCATGCCGGCCAGCAGAATGTCCACCACCCAGCTGTAGCCGAACCCGAGCCCCCCGCCGTAGAGTCCCGCCCGGTAGGCCGTCCCTGCCCAGCTGCCGGGCCAGATCCAGCTTCCGACGCGCAGGAACAGGAGCGCAAAGGCAAGCACCATGATCACCTGTCCGGCCATATTCAGCTTGTTCCACCCCGGCCCGTGCGGCATCTTCTCGCGGTGCTGGTCGCCGAGCGTCTCGGCCAGGGCGCCGCAGGTGCAGATCCAGCCGCAGTACGCCCCCTTGCCCCAGAAGTAGATCATGCCCGGGATGAGCACGAACGTCTGCACGAAGCAGATGGCAAGCCACCACCAGAGAGGGTCGGCGGTGAAGACGTTCCAGATAAAGAGGGGCCAGGCCAAGATGAAGCCGTACGCCCGCCAGTATTGCCGCCCGTGCACCGCGTACTCGCTGGTGGGGAAGAGGGCGTCGAGGAGACCGGTGGGCAAAAGGCCGTTGGCGCCGAGGTAGGGGAGCACGATCTCCGGCAAGATGAAGAGGGGCAAGACCTGTATCCCCATCAACGTCAGCGTCTGCACCTTGATGTAGGGCGTCTTCCGCCGCCGGATGCGCTTGATCCCAAATACGGTTACAAGCGCCGAATAGGCGAAGGTGTAATAGAACCCCGGCTTCTGCATCGAGGTCAGCAGCACGTCGAACAGGCCCGTCCCGCTCGTGTCGGGCGACCAGCCGAACGGGAAGAAGCCCGTCTCCTGTGCCCACTGGCCCACCCAGCCGCCGTCCTTCCAACTGTAGACCGCGACCATGAAGAAAAAGAAGGCCGCGAACGCCGAGATGCGATCCCAGCGGAGGTCCGCAAGCCAGGAGAGCCCCGAGAGCGCCTCGTTCAGCGAGTCGGGCACGTCGCCCCAGTCGTTGCGCAGCTCAATGCCGGAGCGGCGGAAGAAGTCGAGCGGGGCCTCCCGCCCGATCATCGCAAAGACGTGCTGGGCCGGCACCGTCTCCGTGGTGCCGTCCGCGTGGGTGAGCACGACCTCATCGTCCCGGATTTCCTCCACCTCGGTCTCCATCTTGAGAGTGAGCGAGCCGTCGCCCTCGGCGTAGGTGGCCAGCTCGTAGAGCCGCTCCACGTTCTCCTCCTTGGGCCGCACGAACTCGTCGCGGCGGTAGGAGAGCACCACGTCGGAGCCCTCCTCCACCAGCGCGATGGCTGCCTCCGCCGCCGAGTCGCCCCCGCCGATCACGACGGCCTGCTCGTCGCAGCAGCGGGTGGGATCGAGCAGGCGGTGCTGCACGTGATCCTTGTCTTCCCCGGGCACGTCGAGGCTCCGGAAGTTGCCGCTCCGCCCAATCGCCACGATCACGCGCTGCCCCCGAATTCGGGCACCGTCCGCCGTCACGACCGCGTGCCCGTCGCCCTCCCGTTCGACATACTCGGCCTCCGCGTACCGCACCGGGATGTCGCGGGTCTGGGCCTCCAGCTCGTCGACGAGGTCTTCCTTCACCTGCGCCGTGATCCGGATGTCGCTCTCCGGTGTCATCTCCTTCGGGTAGGTGTAGATCGGCTTGCCGGCCTGAAAGTCCTTGATCGTGGCAAAGCGGCGCTGCGACTCCAGGACGCAGTAGGAGAGCCCATTCTGCTCCGCCTTGCGGGCGGCGGCCATGCCGCTGGCCCCGGCCCCGAGGATGACCACGTCGTACGGGCCGTTCTCGTCCTCGGGCTCTACCGGATCGATGCCCTGCGTGACGATGTCCTGCACGGCCCGCGCGCCGCCGTCGACCGAAAACTTGAGCAGCGGCACGCCCGCCAGGTCGCCCACGACGTAGACGCCGTCGACGTTGGTGCGGAAGTGATCGTCGACCTTCGGCAGTTTTTCGGGTTTCCCGGCGGGCCACTGGAGGTGCAGCCAGTCGGCGTAGCGGGAGAGGGCGTTGAGCATGGAGCGGAAGCGGGTCGTGAGAGGCGGGGCGGACGGGGGGCGAGCCAGACATCCGTGATAGTGGTCCACGTACGCCCGCCAGAGTTACACAATGCCGTACACGCACGGGCGCTTACATAGTGCCGTCCCGACGAGTGTTCGTCGTTACCGGACGGTCGTCAGGCATCATGCTCTGGGTTCTGTTCTCTCCTCAGTTTCTCGACGCAGCTCTTGAGTGGACATCGGCAGCGTAAGACCTCGGAGGTCTTCGTTGCTCGGTTCCGAGGCGGAGTTGGTGCAGAGGAATCGAGGAAGCACGTTGTGGACGTCGCCCCGGAGACCTCCGAGGTCTCAAGATCTCTGTGGTAGGCTACAAAAAAGTGCTCGGCGTTTTCACGTCGTTGGCCAGCACGCTGAGGCGTCGACATATCGTCGCGGCGTCGATATATCGTCGAGTTCGAGGATCGACCGCGAATTCTCTATTTGGATGTATCTATAGGGATATCAATAGTTTGTGCGGAAAAACGATCGGCACAGACAAGGCTGGCACGGTCTTGGGCATTTTGATGAAGTGCCGGTGGGGCGGGCGCCGGCAGACCCGTCCGTTGGACCCTGAATTCAACCCTTTCCGAGCCCATGCCCGATACGCCGCCTGCCTCTGACCTCAGCGACACCGACTCCAGTGACGCGTCCCTAAGCGACGCCGACCTCCAGGCCCTCCGCGACCGAGACCCGGAGGCCGTCCGCCGCCTCATCTACAGCCACCGTGACTACATCGAGGCCGTGTTGCGTCGGTACTCCGCCGACGCGGAGATCGCCCGCGATCTGCTCCAGGAAACCTTCTTCCAGGCGCTGCGCAGCTTGCCCGACTTCCGGGGCGACTCGAAGCTCACGACGTGGCTCCACAGCATTGCCAAAAACGTGGCCCTCGCCCGCTACCGAAAGGACAAGCGCCACAGCTTACTGGAGGAGGAAACCCTCGAACACGTTCGGGCCACGTCGAGCCCCGGGGATCCGCCCTCCTCGTACCCGAACCCCGTCGAGGGCGCAGAGCGCGAGCAGGAACACGGGTTTCTCTACGAGGCGATGGGGGAATTGTCGGACTCCTACCGCGAGGTCATTCGGCTTCGGGACCTCGAGGAGAAGTCTACGAAAGAGGTCGCAGAAGAACTGGGGCTCACGCGGGTCAACGTCCGCGTGCGTCTGCACCGGGCCCGGGCAGCACTGCAGGAGGCCCTCGAATCGCGTGTCGACGAGTCCTACCAGATGGCGGCGTAGCGAGCGCCGTAACGCCTGAACGCACCCGTGCTTCCAAACAGCCGATCGTCCTTCCTCCTCCCAATGTCTAATTCTATCATGCATTCGACGCAGTCGTCCCGAGCCAATTTCACCCTCGCCGAAGACGGCGAAGCGATGGGAAGCGTTCGCCAGTTCTCGGATCGCTTCGATCTCCCGGAATCCCAGGTGTTGCCGTGTCTGCGGGAGCACGCCGATCAATCAATCCTCCTGCGGGCCGAGGGCGAGTCCGAACAGGTCCTGATGCTCGACGCGGAGGGAATCGGCGCCCTGATGGGCTGTGCCGCGTCCGCCGCGACCGGAAGCTAGCCGGTGTTCCCTTGGCCGTTATGGTCACGCCCCGCACCGTTTGCGTTCGGGAACCGGGGCCGGGCAGTCTTTCGGGAACGGTACAATCTCCGTCTTCCCGCACAGAGAATCGGGGACACAGAGAGGAGCGGGGACCGGACGCGCGGGAACTCGCTCTTTGCCCGGAGCGTGCGAGACAATCAATTGTGTTCCTGTTCCCAGCAGGCGCATCGCGCGTCCTTCTCTCGTGCACCCGTTCTCCTTCGGTCGTTGGGGAGCGTTGCTCCTTGCACTCTTTGTGTTCACCACCAGTTCATCGAGCGCAGACAGCGCCCCCGGTGCCCCCCTCATCCAGTTTCCTGATTCGGCCCTGACTGCGAGCGGCTCCGGTACGACGGAGATGTCCATTTCCGATCCGGACTCGGTGCTTCTCCAGACCGACCCGGCGCTCCAGAAGCGACTGGAGCGAGCCGTCGCAAATCGTGCCCGCTGGGCACGGCTGGCCGAAGAGCGCGTCTTTGCGCTCGGGATCGTCGACCTCGAGGTCCTCGACCGTCCGCGCTACGCCGCCGTGAACGGCCAGGAGATGATCTACGCGGCCAGCCTCCCCAAAATCGGGATTCTCCTCGCGGCCGTGCACCAGCTGGAGACGGGCGCGCTCTCGATGACCCCGGCGATCAAGCGGGACCTGAACGCGATGATCCGGGTCTCCAGCAACGCCGCGGCGACCCGGATGATTAACCGCGTTGGGGGCCTTGAGGCGGTGAACGAGGTGCTTACCGATCCGCGGTACCAGTTCTACGACCGATCAAACGGCGGCGGACTCTGGGTGGGGAAGCGATACGCCTCCGACAGCCGGCGCGACCGCGACCCAATGGAGGGGCTCTCGCACGCCGCGAATGTGTACCAGGTCGCCAGGTTCTACACGCTGCTCGCCCAGCATCGCCTCATCAGCGAGGCCCGGAGCGAGCAGATGCTTGAGATCCTGGACGACCCCGGCCTACCCCACAAGTTCGTCGGCCCGTTGGAGGAGCGCGCCCCGGAGGCCGAGGTCCACCGCAAGTCCGGCTCGTGGCGGCGCTGGCACGCCGACTCGGCGCTGGTGTGGGGCCCCGAGCGGCGGTACGTCGTCGTGGCACTCGTGAAGGACCAGCGGGGCGCCCGCATCGTCCGGTCCGTCATTCCTGTCGTTGAGCGCGTGCTCGGCATTACCACGCCCGACACGGCGGAAACTGGATCGTGATACGAACTCCGCCACATGCTCCGTTCGGGTGTGGAGGTCTGGAGGAACGGATGTATGGACGTATCTTGCCTCCACACTTCCTCACGTCCATACCCGATCAGTCGGATGGAGAGTCACTTCCCAGAGCCCATCTCCGCGGATGAACTGGTCGCCGCGTGCACCTTGGCGTTCACCCGTTCAATGAAGGTGGCGAGCGACTGGTGCTCGACGGCCGAGTTGACCTTGAGCACGTTCGACATGAGGGCGACCAGGTACACGCGCCCGTCCGGTGGCTCCACGATGGCAATCGAGTTCATGTAGTTGTACACGTTGCCCCGGTATTTCCCGCACGCGAATCCCTCCTCCGCCCGGCAACTGTAGAGGCTGCCCGACTTGAAGTAGACCGCGGCGTCGGAGAGGGCCGGGGCCGAGGCGTACCGGATTCGGCGGTCCGTGAGGTACAGAAGGCGCTTGAGTTCGAGACTCGACCAGCGGTCGACGATGCGGCCCTGCTCCAGGCGGATCAGAAAGGTCAGGAGTCCCTGCGGTGTGCCGTAGCTCCCGCCCGGCACGGGAATGCGTCGGCTCGCCGTGCTGGTAAAGAGGCTGCCGAGCCGGAATTCATCCTCGGACACTCCGGCCTCCCGTAGCGCATCGTGCACGACGGCAAAGCCCATCTCGCCGAGCTTGGCGCTCGGGGTCCTCCGGAAGAACTCGGCCTCCCGCTCGGCGGAGACGGGATACTCCTGGCCAAACGCTCGCATCAGGACCGCCTCTTTCCACGTCACGCTCGCGGCGGCATTGGAACTTGGGGAGAGCATGTGGTCGAGCCACTCGTAAAGCGTAAATCGGTCCGTCGTGCGCACCGAGCGGCGTGAGTAGGCGCGCGTCTCCGGGTCGAAAATGGGAATTGTGTGGTGGTTCGGAATGACCCACTCCCCGGCCTCCACGACGTGCGTCTTGAGGAGCTCGCGCCGGGCGGCGGGACGGTCCGGATAGCGGCGCTGGAGCTCGTTGAAGAACCCGGCCGCCACCGCAATCTTGCCCACGCTCCCCGGCTGGTAGCGCCCCGTGGCCTGGTACGTAGCGGCGCGCATGGGGGCGCCGGGGGTGATGTCGACCATAGCGAGGCCGTAGCTGGTGCTCCGCCCCCGGAACAGCGCCGCGATTTCCGACTGGAGGTCGGGCGTCGACTCGGGGATTGCGGACACAGAATCGGCCCCCACGAGGTGAAGGCGGATTTCGGTGAACGACTTGCGCCCCCCCGGCGGCGGGAGCGTGCCGGAGAGGATGCCGTCTTTGATCATTTGCAGGCGAGCGAGGCGCCGAATGCCGGTCAGTTCGTACCCGTCGATCGGGTAGGGATCCGTCGCGTGCCCGTCGATGGTCGGGCGGTCCGATTGCGTGGCGCTGCTCGCTGGCGCCGTGTCCACCAGAGGGGATGAGCGGCCGGTGTCCGGCGGGGGAACGGTGCCGAGCAGGGAGAGGCTCCCCAGGAGAAGGAGGAGGGCGACGGCGAGTCCCGAGAGGGGCGTCAGAAACTGGTTCATGGAGGGAGCATGTCGGCGGAGGTGTGACCGAGAGCGTGAAGAGGGGGGAGGTCCCCGATGCCCGCGGAGAGACGCCTCAGCGGCGCAAAGGTTGCAGCTACGGTTGAAGGGGGGCCGTGAGGGAAATCTGCGCGTTCGGACGCAATACGCGGTCGAGACTCCGCAGATACTCCGCGGAGCGGAGATTTGGGTTCTCCACGAACGGGCGTACCTGAAACAGCCACAGCCGGTCGCCGACGAACCCAAGTTCCACGTCGAGCGGCTCGTCCGACTCCACCCCGGGGGCGTTGCGGAGCCGGGTCCGAATGTCGGCCGCAGCGGTCCGGAGCGCTGCGCGGCGGTGGGGGGACAGAATCGGGGTCTCGGCGGTGGCCGACCGCTCGGCGACGCCCCCTTCTCCGGACAGCACGCGGTAGGTGGGCTCCCGCGCCGGGGCGAGTAGCTCCGCGGTTCCATCCGTCCGCAGCAGCCACGTCTCCGCCGATTGGCCCTCCACAGCCCCGCCCACGCCCCGGTTGAACGCCACCGTCACGTCGTTCGGGCCACCCGCCGTGAGTCCCGTGGTGAGCAGCACCCCCGACGCGTCGACGTCGACGCTGCGCTGGAGGAGCACCGACGGGTAGATGTCTTCTGGGTTCGTGAGAATGCGCTGGCGCCACTCATAGCTTCGCTCACTGTAGGCGGACGCCCACACGTCCCGAATGCCGCTCAGAAGGACCGCCTCGTCCATCACATTCGGCAGGGTCAAGTTGAGGCCGGCGCCCGTAAATTCGTCGAGGTCCTCCATGTTGGTGTCGCTGCGCACGAAGACCGGGACCTGTCCCAGGGGCTGATTGAACACGGTGGAGAACCGGCCCCGCAGCTTCGCCACGAATTCGGGCCGGAGCGGCATCGTGCGGATGGCCTCGCGGAGGCGGGCGAGTCGGGCGGTAATGAATGTCTCTACCGATGCGTCCGTGTCGCCCCGCGCTCGCCGCTGCTGCGCCTCCGCGAACGTGGCCTGCACGAAGTCCCAGTACGACCCCGCGGTCCCCGGCATCGGCTGACTCATGTGCGCCCGAAAGACCCCGAACGGAACGACGAGGCCGTCGGCGACGCGCTCGGGGAAGAGCCGCTTCAGTTCGCCCACCTTCGCCGCTTTGGGCCCGCAGATCCGCCCGGAATCGACGGCCCGGAGGGAGTCGAGCGAGAGGGGACGACGCACCAGCAGGTCGATGCGATCGGTGGAGACCCGGATCTGGGTCTCCGGGCGCCCCTGCCGCTCGACGAGCGCGCGCTCCTGACGCGTCATGTTCTGGGCCCGCTTCATCACGACCGTGCCCCCCGGCGAGACGGCGTAGAAGACCCGCTCGCCCGCGAAGCGCTGCAACTCGTCGACGAGCGTTGGCGGAATTTGGGCGTTCGGAATGCCCAGGTTCCGCGCCAGGAGCTGGATGTGGGAGACCAGGTTGCCCTCCATGACGCTCGCGATGCCGGCGACTGGCTCCAGCTCCATCGGGGGCTCCCGAAACACGTAGATGCGATTCGGCGACACCTCCATCTCCGCCGCGGAGCCCGGCACGACCTCCAGCGACCCCACCGCCACGCCGGGGTTCAGGCCCTGCGCCCGGCGCCCCTCCGCGAGCCCGAGCACGTCGTTGCGCGTGCCGGCCGTCTCGGCGACCGCCCCGGCCAGGGTCCCCGTAGCGTCGCCCAGCGAGAGCAGCACTGACCCGCGCACCCGGTCGTCCAAAAACCCGCGGGCGAGCGGCTCGAAGGCCTCGTACTTCTCCACGACGGGCTGGTACGTCTCGAACACGGTTCCCGTGGCCCAGTCGGTCACCCGGCGGGCTCGTTGAGCGTACTGCTGGAGCTGGGCGAGCGCGGAGCGCGGACCGGTGAGCGGGCGGAGGCGCTCCTCGATGTGCGACCACTCCCAGACCTCGATCAGGCCGGCCCCGGCCGCCGCCTGGGCAAGAGCGTACACCTTTTTAGTGAGGGCGGTGAGGGTGGTGGGCTGCCACCGGGACGCGGAGCGTAGAATGGCGTCCTCCAGGGCGAGGGAGGCCTGCAGGGCCGCCAGGCGCTGGGCACCGGATGGAAGCGTCGACAGGTCCATCCGCAGGGTCCAGAGAAGCGCCGCGCTTTCGGCCACGAAGGTCGCCGCGTCGCCGCCCTCCACCGCCGCAAGGTACGTGGTGAGCCGCTGGCCCAGGGCCGTCGCGGGACCGATGGCCGGCACAAGGGCCCGGATCCGCTCCGTGGGGGACACCGCGTACGCGTCCTGAAGGAGGGCCTCCAGCGTTTGTAGCTTCGACCCGATTGTCGCGGGGGCCGTTCCGTCGTGCTCCTGCCGGAACTGCTGCACCTGCACGAGATCCGTCGAGTCCGGCTGTCCGTGAATCTTGACCCGGAGGTCGAGGAACGGGGAATACGCGTCCGAGATCTCCTTCGAGAGCGCCCGGATGCGCTGCTGCAAATCTGTTTCGGCCCGCAGCGGGAGGCCGCGCACCGTCTCCCGCACCAGGTAGTAGTGCTGCGCGATCCGCTCCTCGCCCCGAAGCAGCCAGGAGAGGAACCGGCGGCTCCAGTCCGCCTCGTCCTCGGCCTGCAGGGCGCCCCGGTAGTACCGGGCCCGCCGCAGGATCCAGCCGTCGTCCGCGGCAAAGAGGTAGTTTTGGAGCAGATACTGCTTGAGCCGACTCTGCCGATGCTCGGCGTCCCAGAAGGCCTCCACGTCCGTGCCGGTGAGCACGGGATCAAGGTAGATGCGCTTTGCGAGTTGGAGCTGGAGGACCTCCTGTTTCACCAGCCCATGCTGCTTCCCGCCCGGCTGGTCGCAGCGGGACTGTGGCGCGCGCACGGAGCCGTCCGGGCAGAACCATCGAATGGCCTGGAACGGCCCGCGCGGATCAGATTGGAGCGTCTTCACGAGCGCCGAGATGTCGGGCGGCGACCAATCGCCCGGACGGTCCTGTCCGCGAGCACTGCCCGGACTGAGGACCCCGCCTCCGAGGGCAGTGCCCAGGAGGGCGAGACACAGCCAGAGGAGGATGAATCGGCAAGAGCGGCGCTCCGCCGGGACGAACGAATCAGTCACGAGCACGAGAGCGATAGCGATGAGCCCCGGGACCCCGGGAAGAGAAAGGAGATGAGATCCTACTCGGCCCGCCCGTATGGCGGAGCACACCTCGAGGACTCCGCCCGTGCGTGTCTCGTTCCCCCTGGGGCGGCGACGACAGGAGGCCGACCGTCACGGGGAGGCAGTCGCCGGGCGGGAGGGGGAGCGCAGGTCTTCCGGAATGACGGTCCACTGTGGCGTCGTCTCCGGCAGCCCCTCGGCAGTGCGCCGAATGCCGACGACCTCACGGCCCTCCTCGGCCCGACGCAGGAAGACTTCCGTGGTGCCGGGGCCCACCTTGGGCCGGTGGAGGACGGCTACGATGTAGGGGTCGGTCGTCTCGGGGATCGACACACGCCGGCTCATGGTTGAGGTCGAGTCGAGCATGCCGGTGCGCCGGCCCTGCTGGTTGTCGAAGCGATGCCAGGTCACGTGCGTTCGGGTGTACGTCCGCTTCTCAAACGCCGGGTGGTCCAGAAAATTCTCGAAGGTCAGGTCTCGCTGCTCGACCGCGAAGCGCCCGATCCCGCCGCCGTGCTTGAGGTAGGCACGTGCAATCTTGTCGCGCCGCTCCACGAGCACGCGAGTGAGGAAGTCGACCGTCGCCTGATGGCTGTAGTCGCCTGTCTCGACGATGGTGCGGATTTCGGAGCGCGTGAAGTTGGCGATTTGCTTGGCGGCCCAGAAGGCATCGTCGGCGGTCATGTTGCGGAAGGCCGGGTTGTAGTACTGTGGCCGCCACTCTTTGGGATTGAAATATTTGGCGTTGAAGGTTCCGACCGCCGGAATGTCCGGGGCATCGTATTTTCGCCAGGGGCGTCCGGCGAAGCCGAGAGTAATGCTACTCAGAAAAACACGGTCGGGCTCCAGAATGTACTCGTGTCCGTACCAGAGCCGTTTGGGCCCGCCGGGCCCACCGCCGAGGCTAGAGCCAAAGTCGAGCAGATAGTGGCGCACGTACTTGCGCCCATCCTCCTCCACGAGCATATTGAGCGAGTTGGCCCCTCGTGCATCGTCGTGATTGAGCCAGGCGGAAAAGAGCCGCAGTCCCCGGAGTTCGCGTCGCATCTCGTGGGGGAAGATGTCGTTCGGGTCGTCGGGGCGGGTGCCCGCATACTGGAAGGGGCCGAGCGGTGTGCCGTCAAGGAAGAGGCTGGCGAGGGCGCGGTAGGTGCCGTCCTTGTATCGGTACCGGTCGCGGAGGAAGCGACTGATCACCCGTTGTGTGATTCGGCGTTCCTCGCCACTGGCAGACACGTAGGTCGCCCCGGGCTTCGGCTCCAGCCGATCGCGATGGAAGCGCACCGGATAGTTTTGCGGCACGTGGTAGCCCAGCGCGTAGAGGAAGTGCGTCACCACCACCTCAGCCCCCGAGGAGAGCTCCACGTGATCCTTCTTGTCGAGCTTGAGGAGGTACCGCTCCCCGTCCTCGTCCATAATCTGGAAGCCCGACGATTTGCCCTCCGTCTTTCCGCCGACGACCTGCCATACGGCGGAGGTATCGGGCGCGTTGTCCCGGTTGGGGCCGCGCCGGAGCTCCGCCTCGGACATCGGGTCGTAGAAGTGGCGCGGCGTGTACCAGCTGGAGCGGGGCACCTCCCCGAGCGTGTTGATGTTCATGGCAGTGCCTCCTTTTCGGCCCGGCTCGGCAGCAGCATTTTTGAGGTAGTCGTAGTAGTTCGAGAGGGGCCACGCCTCTGGCGTCGTCGACAGGGCACGACGATCGGGGTCTACCTGCACCGGATCGTCGGGGTGGAAGACCTGAGCCTGGAGGCCCGGGGGACGGCCGAGGCCTCCGATCAAGAGAAGAAGGAACGCGGAAAGGGCAGCGCGGCGCATAGGGCGGCGGCGGAGGGGGCTTCTAAAAGACGTTGCTGAATCGGAGGATAAATCGGGGCGTGCGCTCTTCGTCGAAGGCCACGCCGATCCGGAAGAACGTGGAGCGGGTGGTGGTGAAGCGCAGTCCCACGCCGTACGAGTACCGGAGGTCCGTAAAGCCCCACTCCCCAACCTCCTCGAAGACCTTCCCGGCGTCGCCGAAGAACACCATGTCGGCGTAGTGCCACACCTTATACCGGTACTCCAGGTTGTACAGCAGCCCATGCGGTGGGCCCCGGAAGCGAAAATTCTCGTATCCGCGTAGCGTGAAGTCGCCTCCCACGTACGGAAGCTGGTAGAACGGCACCCTCGCATCCTCGGGGCCGGTAAAGACCGTTCGGTGCCGCAGGGCAAACGTGTGGTAGCCGTTGAAGAAGGAGACGTACTGCTGGAATTCGGCCTCGATCTGATGGAAGTCACTGTCCACGTCGGACACCTCCTCGAATTGGGTGAAGTTTAGAGAGAGGAGGGTGCCCGATTCCGGGTTGAGCGGCCGGTCGGTGAGGTTGTCCGAGGTGGGGACGAAGCGGTTGCCGAAGTTCTGTTTGTACGTCACGTTCCGACGGTCGAGTTGGAGGTGCCCGCCCACAGCCAGGTATCGCGTAGAGGTGGCGGGGTTGAGAATCCCCGGGTCCTGAGGCACAGTCTCGGTGGGACCCACCGCTGAGGAGTACTGGATGTACGACGAGCTCGCGGCGACGGAGAGGGACGGAAGGAGCTGCAGGCCGAGCACCCCGCCGGAGCTCCAGTTCGTGATGTCGAATCGTTGTGGGTCGTTCGGTCCGGACGTATTTTCCAATTCGAGGTAATAAGTGCGCTGTGCGCGCCGCTGGAGCTGGGTGTAGCCGTAAGCGAACAGGGAGTTGAACCGGTACCCGATGTTTGCTCCAACCCGCCAGTAGCCGCGCGTGGTCGCCGCGGCGTGGGCCCGGACGTCGACGCTGCGGCGGAGGGGGAACGGCACGTACATCACACGGAGACCCAGGCCGGACCCGCTCCCGAGCCCCGTCGGCCCCACCCGAAACCGTTTTTGCTCCGCCGCCACCCCACCGATTTGTTGAAGGAGCCGTCTGTTCTCGACCCAGAGGAGGAGGCTCTCCAGGGCGGCCCGGTCGTCGGAGTGGAGGCGCTCACTCTTCGCGGCCCGTGCACCCCGAAGGAGGGCTCGGCGATTCTGCGTGGTGTCTGCCGTCGCGTTCTGCTCCGAGGTGGACGGGGCTGATGATTGAGCGTGGACCTCTACTGTACCGACGAGCCCGAGTCCCCATGCGAGGAGGAGCACCGTGAGGGGACGACACGTGGCGACCCCACGACCGAGGACGCCATCTGGAAGTGTAGACATACGGGGGAAGAGGCAGAACAGGAGCTAAGTAGGCCAGCAAAGATACTTTACAAGTAAGGTCATTCCGAGCGGAGCGCACTCTGAAAGCACTTCCTCCCTCCGGTCAGGGCGCAGCGGAGTCGAGACACGAGCGAAGCGACTGATGAAATAAATCTCTTCGAAGACTGGCGTAAACGTCCCATGGTACCGAATTCGCCGAATTCAAAGAGATTCACTCCGGGAGCACTCGGTCACTACGTTTCCAGCGCTTCGACTCCCTCCTCCCTTCGGTTGTCGGTCGCTCAGAATGACTTTGATTATTGTATTTATGCCGGTCTACATAGTCGGGAACGACGGCGAGAATCAGAAGCAAGACCGGGACGATCCGCCCCTGGCGGCGACCGGTGCCGCCTCATGTGAGCGTCGGGCGCCGACCGTCCGCGCCCCAAATAAACGTAGGCACGACCTGACCACCTTGCAAAAACAACGCTCTGTGCGCATGGCCCGACAGATCGTCAAGGAGCAGGACTCCTTTGCTTCTTCGGAACCGAAACGGTCGGTCTACTACTGCCGCAAGAACATCCGCGTGATCGAATCAAAATCCCCTAATTGACTGACCTCGAACCTGTAAAGGATGTCCCCGAACGGGTGTAAAGGAACTCCCGAGTCTGTACTAGCCCCCTCACGCCCATACTCGATCCCTACACCTTCGAGCAGGATCGGGCGGGGGAGGCGCAGACTCTTCACAAACGCCGTCGTGCACCGGTAAACGCGGGACGACCCGTGTCGCGTGCGCTAGAACTGGATAGACACGCCCACGCGATCAGGCGAGACGATGGGGGTGTAGTTGACGCCTTTGATCGGCGATTTCTTCGGGACCACCGAGCGCCCGATCAGGTACCCGAGCGCCCCACCCACGACCACGTCGGTCAGCCAGTGATCCCCACTCCGAACGCGTTCGAGCCCCACGGACGCCGCGCCGCCGTAGGCCAGTGCCGACACGTACCAGCGATCTGCCTGATGGGAAAGGACCGAGGCCAGTGCAAACGCACGGGCTGTATGGCCCGAGGGCATCGACAGCTTCGTGTGTTCGCCATCGAATTCCCCAGGGGTGGCCTCCAGTGGTCCGTTGCCGGTGAAGGGGCGCGAGCGGTTGAAGAACCCCTTCGCGAAGCCGGTCACGGCCTTGGTAAGCCAGAGCGCCTCTACGACCCGGACGGACGTACGGGTCAGGTCCTTCCGGCCGAGCACCAGCCCGCTGGCAGCAAGAACTCCTGCGGCCCGATAAGTCATCGCGTCAGGCCCTACACGATCAAACCAGCGCCCCGGGGCCGCCAGAGGACCAGTGACGTCGGAGGCCAGCCCGGATCGTACGTGCACCCCTCTGTAGACCGGCCGGTCGAGGGCCGACATGGTGCCGAGCATCACCCCCGACATTCCGATCGTAAGAAGGGTCTCCGATGTGGAGAGTGTCGTGGGGGCTTTGACAATGTCAAATGCATTCTGTCCCACCGTGCTCAGGGGCGGCACCCAGGGGCCCTGCCTGTACTGCGGGGTGTTCGGTTGCAGGTCGAACTCTGGAAATTGTGCGTATACAGGCGAAGTGCCCAGCAGAAAAGCGATGGCACACGCGAGCGTTCGGACGGGACACATTCGTCGGCCGAGATGGGCCGGAAGAGGGGCTGAGGGCGACATGGGGCCAGCGCAGGTGTTATGTGACTGGGGACACTCAGGACAAAGGAATGTGACCTTGGACACAACGAATCCCATCACCGCTTCGAGCCCGAGCGAGCGTCGAAGCATGCCGTTGGGCAGTAGCACCGACGTAGGTGCAGGCTCGATTCCGGGGCAGGAAGAGGCAACGAGGAGGGGAGTTCGGCCAACTGCGAAAGTGCTTCTCGGGCACCGTTCGCGATTTTCCAGTGCGGGTGGAGCAGCACTCGCCGCACGAACGGATGCTACCGGGTCCGGAGCTGATTGCCCCCGATCCGGTCGAAGCCCAATCACTACTCGAGAAAATGGGCCTGCCTGTTACTCAAGGGGCGGGGCACATTCTTTGAACATATGATGAGGAGAACCTCTGTGGATCACATAGACGCCGAAGAACACCCGCAGTTCTCTATTCTTTCACCTTCTTCTTTCTTTCTTTGCATTTTCAAGTCGCGCTCGCGTTCGTGTGGAAATCGGCAAGAGGAGACTTCGGGGGCTTCGTTGCTCGTTTCCGCGTGGAAGAAACTGGTGCAGAGGCGAAGAGGGCGCACGTCGTAAACGGTCTTCGTCGACCGCCGAAATCTTTGCAAACGCGCTTCCGCAGGATGCACAAGAGTGCTCGCTCGTCCCCCTCCGGATCTCCCAGTTTCCCTCTTCCCCGGCACGCTCCTCCCTTGCTCGCGCACCTGAGCGCCCACGCCTCAAAAGACGGCCTCCGCCTCCTCCGTCGGCCCCTTGCGCGCCTCGTATTCTCGGCCTAGGAAGCGGATGATCGCGATCCAGGCCACCAGCAGGAGGCCCACGGCCAGGGAGAGCCACCGCACGTCCGTAATGACGAGGGCCGTGAGGCCCAGGTTGAGCGCCACGGCCACCACCTTCCCCGCCCGCTGGATAAACATGTCGATGAACGACTTCGCCTTATACTTCTCGTCCCGCGTCGTGGGCGTGTAGAGCGACTCCTTGGCCGACTGGTTGATGGAGTAGTTCAGCGCGTTGTCGCTCGCGGACATGAAGCCCACGAACAGCAGCGACGGTAGCACCACGAACCCGAGGGTCCCTCCCAGAATGGCAATCGGCAGGAAGAGCAAGGCCACCTTCACGCCGTACCGCTTCATCACGAACGACGTGAGGAACAGCTGCACGCCGATGGACACGAGACTGATGGCCTGTCCCACAATGCCGAAAAAGGTGTCCCGCTCCGTGCCCGTCGCAATTTGCTGCTCCACAATCACCGAGAGCTGGAAATCGACGATGTTGGACACCATCTCATAGATCGCGAGGACCGCGGCGATGCCGAGCAGGTACCGCGACTGGGCGACCAGCTTCGCCCCTTCGAGAAAAATGTTCTCCTCGTCCTTCGTCAGCACCGCCTCCTCGTCCGGGAGCGGGTCGTGCGTCGGTTCCGCCTCGCGGTGATGAATCCACACGCCGAGGGCGGCGATGAGCGCGGTTGGAAGGAGGCAACTGTACACCAGTGTGGCCCGGCCGAATTGCTCCACGAGCCCGGCCACCACCGTGGATCCCACGAATCCACCCAGCACGCCGCCCAACCCTACGATCCCATAGAGGCGCTCCGCCTCCTCGCCAGTATGGAGGTCGTTGGCAAACGCCCAGAAGAGGGCCACCATGACCGTCGTCCAGATGTCGCCCGTCACGTAGAAGGCCCACACGCCGGCTCGGCCCACCACGTCGATCTGGCCGATCACCGTGCCGAAAAACAGAAAGAGTCCCCCAAAGACCGCGCAGAAAATGACGATAAGATAGTGGCGGGCGTATCGGCGGACCAGCCAGGTGAAGAGTCCGACCACCGCGAAGGCCACGACCATGTTCAGCACCTTCCCGATCTGCTCGGCCTGCGCCCCCGTCAGCACCCAGCCTGCGTACTGGAGCGGATGCTCACCGAAGTAGCTGATGATGAGCCCGCGCTTCATGGGCTTGAGCACCCAGAAAATGGCGATCACCAGAAAGAAGTACGCCGAGAGCCCGAGGGCGGTCGGCCACTCTCCCGGCCGGATGTCGAAAAATTCCGTGCGCAGGCGTTCGAGCATTGCGGACCTGTGGATCAAAGGAAACGGGGCTCTGCCGACGGAGCCCACGAAAAGCGTCCGGGGAAGTTCGCGCCGCAGCCCGACCGAGAACGTGACACGGCCCCCAAATTACTCGGTCGGCGTCCGCGACGGAGCAACCGGATCGGACTGGCCGTCGCCGCGGGGAAGGTCGGGACCGGCGGCCTCGCTTGACGGGTCCGACTCGACGAGGGCTGAGAGGCGCGGATCGTCCACGGTCTTCAGGTAATTTCGGGCCATGTCCCACCCCCGAATCCGCCGGTTGAAGAACCGCGCGCCCGCCGTGACGGCCCGCTCGCCCTTCGGGTCGTCGAGCAGCGGCAGCAGATACCGGCGCGTGCCGTAGTCGATGAGGTTGTCCACGAATTCGACGGCGCTATCCCGGAGCGACGGTTGGTCGCTCGTGATGCCCAGGTACGCGTCGTAAATGTCGCGCTGATTGTACCGCAGCCCGAGCAGGCGAAAGATTCGTTCGAGCGCTTCCTCGCGGTACGAGCGCAGCACCTCGGGGGACGCGAGGGCGTCTTCGTTGCCGCTCGACCGCCGATGCAAATGCAGGATCTGGCCGAGGGCCGCGTAGTGCTCAATCTCTCGTTCGATGGCCTCATCCAGCAGCTCCGGGGCACGCTCAAAGTCGTCCGTCTTGTGAAGCTTGCTGAGCGCACGGACCACGGCGTGCCGGACGGGAATCGACACCTTCTCGAGGCTCCGAATCAGCAGGCTGACGGCAAGCTGGCAGGGCTCCGCCACAAAGACAGCGGGAATCTGTCGTCGGACTTCGAGATCGATCCCCTCGTCGATGAGATAGTCGTAGAGTGTGCCGAGGAGCGTGGGGCCGAGGTTCACGAGCGCCGTTCGGGCGTCGTCCCGAAAGTCCTCGTTGCCCAGAAACTGGACCAGCGGGTAAACGAACGCGTGGCTGTCGGTTCGGCTAGCAGCCTCAATAGCGGCGCGCACGACGGCAGGCTCGTCGTCTCGGAGGAGACGGCGCAGCAATGTGTTGCGGTAGGGGCGATCAATCACCCCGAGAATTCGGGCCACGTGGGTCCGGGGCTTGATGCCTTTTTTGCCCTCTAGATTCGCGAGGCGCCGCAGCAGCGAGTCGCTCACCAGCTCGTACTCCTCCGGCGTGCCCTCTTCGGCAAGGAGCCCTACAGCGGCGGCCTGGATCCGGGGATCGTCATGCCCAAGACTTTTTCGGAGCCGCTCATCGTGGTTCTCCGCGTCCTGATCGTAAAGGTAGCGGGCTGCCTCCAGTTGCACGTTGGGATCGAGATCTCGCAGGGCCTCTGCCACTTCTCCCACGACCCCCTCGACCTCCCGCACGCGCAGGACGCGAATGGCTCGCTCCCGCACGTCCGTGGACGGATGGTCGAGCAGGTACTGCACCGCGTCGGCGGGCACGGGCATGGTCCCGTCTTCCAGCGTGTCGAGGGCCTCGAGCACGTCGGTCTCGGCGTGGCTGCAAAGCGCTGCCACGAGAGCATCGGGGTCGGTGGCCGGCGGCTCCTCGTCCGTTCCTTCCGCGGCCTCCGACGCTCCTTGCCGTCGCAACTGCAGGCGGAACTGGTCGACGTACGACTCGCGGGCCTGGTACGCGAGCACGCCCCAGACCGCGATGAACGCTAGAGTGAAAACGCTCAGCATCTGCACATCCACCCCGAAGCCCACGACGAGAATCAGAAGCAGAATTCCGCCGAGTCCCTCTGCGCCCTGGTCGATGAAGAGGTCGACGAACACCTTCACGCGCTTCTTCTTCTCCAACGACACGGGTACATAGAGCAACTCCCGCCCCGTCCGGTCCACCGAGTGCTTGAGACTCTGCCCGGCCCCCCGCAGCAGGACGCCCATCACGAGCCCCGGCATCAGGAGCATGCCGATGCTGCCCAGGGCGAGGGTGCCGGGCAGGATCGACAGCGCCCCCCCGATCCCCACCACCCGCATTAACCACGGTGCCAGCACAAACTGCACGAGAAGCGCCACAACGCTCACCCGGCCGTAAAACTGGCCCATGAAGGCGGTCAGATCCTCCTCGATGGGAAAGGCGCGAGCGGCGACCGTCTTGAACTGGAAGTCTACGAATGTCGCGACGACGACCACCAGTGTGATGATGCCGACGATCAATCGAAGGTGGCGCGACTGACGGAGGGTCGCAAACGGTCCCTCCGTCTCGTCCAACCCGGCCTGTCGCAGCTCACCCCGCCTGGCGCCGGCCCTCCGCGAGTAGATCTCCCGAATCCGACGCTCCAGCAGGGTCGAGAGAAAAAGCACGCTCCCTGCCACCCACAGCAGGTTTTCGCTGGCTAGGTCCACCTCGTCCACGAGTAGGCCGGTAATCTCCCCCCCCACGATGGCGCCGCAGATGGCCCCGGCACTCAGTACCGTAAAAACGCGCTTCGACTGCGAGGAGGTAAAGAGGCCATTTGCGAGAAGCCAAAACTGGGACGTGACGAGCAGGCCGTAGATGCTTACCCAGGCGTACAGCACGTAGGGCCCCCACTCCTCTTCGAACCCGACCAGACCCCGAAGCCCGACGAGGCTGAGGACGAGAAACAGGGAGACGCTGTCGATCAGGTGCCCGACCTCCATGCGCTGTCCGAGCCGCGAGTGGAGAATCGTGACGGGGACCGCGACTGCCGTGGTCAGGATGAAGACAAAGGGCAGTTCATCCGGGCCGCGGCTCGACAGAAAGAGGCCGTCCCGCACCGGCTTCAGCAGATAGAGCGTGACCAGCAGCAGGAAGTGATACGCCGCCATTAGGAGCGCTAGGTTGCGCTCGTCACGCCGCAGTCCAAATAGTGAGCCGAGGAGACGACCCATCGTCGACGCGGGGCTCGGGAGGAGGGATTCGCCCGGGTACTACGTCCGTCCCCCGCGTTTGATCAACGTGTTTGAGACCCGGGAAACGCAGACGCTCCGCCGGGCACCCCCCGCTACTCCCGCTCCAGTCCCGCGACTCGCGGCGTCCCCTCGGACGGCACGTGCACGTACACCCGGGTTGGAGCGCTGCCCGTCTCGTCCTGCCAGGTGCGAAGGTCAATGCGGACGACCCGCTCCTCGGCCCTCGATCGGCCCCGGTCGTCGAGCACCGTCCCGAGGGCGGCATTCTCCACAGTGAGCGGAAGCTGCGTCTCGTCGGTGGTCCGCACCGCCCCGAGCGGGTCCCCGTCAAGGTGCATCCGGTACGTGTAGCGTCGCGCCGCGGCCGGGTCGAGATCGCCGGTGACGGCCAGGTCCTCAAACTGCAAGACTGGGGGACCGTCGGCGACGCCCGCACTGCTCGCCGATCCCTGCTCCGCCACGGGCCCCTCTGCGGGGGGCGCCACGGAAAACCGATCGAGCGGATTGACCCGGTCGAACCAGTATTGGCCAATCTTGTCGCGGCGCCGCTGCAGAACGTCGATCAGGTGCGCCTCGGCGTCCGGGTTGCTGATCCGGCCTGTCTCCACGATGGCCCGCAGGTCCTCGTCGCTGAAGCTCATCACGAGCTTGGCGCCCCAGTAGCCGTCCCGCTCCGTCAGCTTCTCGAAGGCCGGATTCGGATAGGTAGGGACCCACTCGCCCGGCTTGAAGACATCGGCCGGGAAGTAGCCGACCGCTTTGTACGGCGTCGTAAATTCATAGTCCCACCATGGGAATGGGTAGGCGCCGAGCAGGGGGAGGGCTTTCAAGATTTTCCGGTGGTCGATGAGGTAGGCCTGTCCGTAGATGGGCCGGTGGACGCCGCTCGCGTTGGCCCCAAGCGTGGAGCCCATGTCCAGCAGGTAGTGCTTCACGTACCGCTCGTCGGTGTAGACGGCCATCGTGTTTGCGTGGCGCCGGTCCGCGTCGTTGAGCCACGCGGACAGTACGCGCAGGCCCCGAAGCTCGCGCCGTTGCTCGTGACGCACCCGGTCGTTCTCGTCCCCGTCGCGGGTGCCCTGGAAGTAGATCGGCCCCAGCAGATCCCCCGTCAGAAACTTGCTGGCGAGCCCGCGAATCCTGTCGTTGGGGCCCCGCTCGTAAGGCGAAAGGATCTCCCGGAGGTCCTCGCGGGTCATCGGCTGCTCGCCCCCGTTCTTGCGAACGGTCGCGTCCTCGGCAATCTCGAGTTGGTCGAGGGAGAAGGAGGTAATCGTGTTTTGCGGGACGTGGTACCCGGCCCCGTAGAAGATTTTGGTGGAGATCACCTCCGCCGAACTGGCGAGCTCCGGCCACTCGGGGCCGTCGAGCTTGATGAGGTACCGGTCGCCCCGTGGATCTTTGATCTGAAAGCCACGGGATGCCCCCTGCGACTTGCCCCCTGTTACCGTCCACGTTCCAGTCTGCACGGGTCCCGCCGCCGCCCCTGTCGAGTCCTGCTCGTTGGGGCCGATGGCCAGCTCGCGGGGGGACATCTCGTCGTAGAAGTGGCGTCGCTTCCACCAGCTGGAGTTGGGCGGCTCGTCCATCACGTTCACGTTGTCGGCCTCGTCGGGGCCCGCAAGGCCGAGCGTCCGGCCCATCCAGTTGAGATTGAGTGGCTTTTCGAGCTGGTGGAAGACGGTCATGTCGACCCGGTCCCAGTACATGCTCTCGGCGGTCTCCTCGGGGCGAGGGGTAGGCCGGGTGTCCGGATCGGTCGTCTTGATGGGCCCGAGCGTATAAGGCTTCGTGCTGCTACACCCGCCGAGGAGCCCCACCAACAGGAGCCCGGCTCCTAGAAGGACGCTCAATTGAAATCGGGACGGAGAGAACGACATGCCGATCGGAGGAACGTGCGTGGTGAAAAACGGGAGCGGGGGCTCCGGCGCTACCGAACGACGCGCTGGAAGCTGGGGTCAACCGTCAGAATAGTGCGGACGCCTTCCGTGCTGCCAGCCACCTCGAAGCGGAAGCTGATGCCCTTCCGGCTCAGTAGATGGATTCCGCCCCCATAGCTCCAGCGGAATCGATCGGCCGACATCGCCGAGAGCTCGGGGAAGACCTGCCCGGCATCGACGAGAACGACCGCGTCGAGGTTTTCCCAGATCGGATATCGGTACTCGGCGGTAAGCAGCAACGATCCCGCATCCTGGAACCGACCGGCCCTGAAGCCGCGCAGCATGCGCCGTCCACCGAGGTCCGGGAGTTGGTAAAAGGGGACCGCCGATCCCTCAAACAAGGGCTCCACCTGTTCGAGCCGGGCCCGCAGGGCGAGGCGCCGCGTCTTAGGGAAAATGCCGACGGGCAGATACTGACGTATCTCGGCCACGTACCGGCCATACCGGAAGCGGTCGGCGTTGAGGTCGTGGCTGTAATCGAGCTGCAGAAGCATCTCGGTGCCCCAGTAGGTGCGGGGGCGTCCCCGGGTGAGGTTCAGTCCCAGCAGAAGCCGGGACGTGAGGAGGTCCACCGTCCCGAGGCCGGGTGGGCTCAGGGCCTCGATCCGGTCGCCCTCCGTGCCCTCCCCCCTCGTGGCGTCGACGTGCTCGTACAGCACATCGACTCCCCCACTTAGTACATCGTTCGGCGACGAGGCCCGGAGCCCAAGCGTCGCGTCCACCTGCCACCGCGAGAAGAAGGCCTCGCTGGTATCGATGTCGCTCTCGTTGCCACCGATGTAAAACTCATTTCGGGGATCGGAGAAGACGTTGACGACCCCTTCGAGATTCGTTTGGGGGCCGAAGGCGTTGGGGATTGCGTACAGCACCTTGCCTTCGTAGGTGTCGGGGCCGCCGTATAGGATTTCGAGACGGCCCCGATCGGTCCCCCCGAGCAGCTGTCGATCGAACAGGGCCACGCCCGCCAAGAACCCCGTCGGGCCACCGAGTTCGACGAGGGGTCGGATCCCTCGAATTCGAAGTTCGGGCTTAAAAATTCCCGGGTATCTCTGCTCCACAAACCTCACGCCCCACCCAATCGGGCGGGTCACCCCGTGCAGGATATACGCCGGCGTGGCCAGGACGTGGTAGAGAAGACTCCGGTTCGTCGCGTAAGGTTCGAACGAAGGGGCATCGCTCGTATCTGCGCCCACGGTCCGAGGTGTCAAAGAACCACCGAGGTGGTCCTCCATGGGTGAGGCCGGGTGCGCCAGGGTCGGGCACACTGCGAGAAGGGCCCCACCCACGAGCAGGGCACCCAGACAGACGCTCGGTAGACGGTCGATTGTAAGCATACAGAATGCAATTCTCGAATGCGGATCGCCGATCTCTTCAATCCCCGCACAAGGTGTCCGTTCGCACGACGGAATGAGATGCCAGTCCATCCTCAGTGTTACAGATCGTCTGCACACTGTTTCTCACAGATGCCGGGACCAATCGCGAGCATTCCTCCACGTTTCTGGCCAGACGCCGCTCGGGAACCGATACGAGTCCCACATGCTCCGTTTCGGCGGGGACGTCGGGAAGAACGGGTCCCGAGTCCTGTCGGAGCCGGAGTGCGGATGGGTTTGCCGTCCCGCGTCCACTTGTCCACACCCATGCTCGAGTCCCGAAGAGTTTAGCCACTACGCCGGTTGCCCGTGCAGGGACGGTTATTCGCCGTTCGTTTCCGGGCTGGCGGGCGATTCTGGCAAGGCGGGGTAGCATTTCTGCCACTCCAGGAGGTCGATGACGCGGCCCGTGCTGATCTCGTGGCGCTTGCCGGTCCAGGTGATGCAGACTTCGTCCCCTCCGTCGTCCTCCACGTCCATGAGAACGAACTGTCCGTCGGTGGAGCCGAGGACGGTGAAGGGGTTCGGGAAGGGACCGTGCGTGTACGGACCGCCCTTCACGGAGCCGATCTGGTCGAGGGCGGCCGCGTGGACAACCGGGAAGCCGCCACCGCCCTCCAGCCCATACTGATTGTGCGTGCCGTCGTCGAGGGCCACCATGTGGGCGTCGCCCGAGAGGATGACCATCTGGTCCGCAATGCCGATGGAGTCGATGTAAGTAGCCAGCTCGCGGCGCTCCTCGGCGAAGCCGCCCCACCGGTCGGGCCCACCGGCGCTGATCCAGGGCACGCTACTGACCCAGGCGACGACAGGATACCGGTCCTTGGCCCGGGCAAGTTGATCCTTGAACCATTCTTTCTGTCCCGCTCCCATCATCGTCTTGACGGAGTCGGGGGCCTCGTTCGGGGTTCTGGCCGAGCGTAGGTCCGTCAGTACGAACCGAACGCGCCCGACCGTGAACGCCTGGTAGATGGGGTATTCCAGGTCCTCCCGAGCGAGATCGTAGTGGGGTACGTACTCGCGGTACACCCGCTGCGCCACGTCCTGCCCCGGCGCGAGCCGCGAGCTGTTGTTGGGGCCGTAGTCGTGGTCGTCCCAGACGTACGCCAGAGCCGTCGACCGGTACAGGTCGGCTTGCCGCTCGGCCCCGTGGACCGTCCGGTACGCCAGGCGGAAGGGCCGCGGAATGGTAGAGACGATGTCTTCGTAGTGCATGTCGCCCATGTGAAGGAACAGGTCGGGCTGGGCCTGCCGGATCGTCTCGAAGACCGGATGATTGGAACCGGTTAAGGCGCAGCCGCCGAGGCCCACACGAAACGAGAACGGCCCGTCGGCAAACGTGCGGACGTGGCCGCTGTAGGCGGTGTCGACCCGTCCGTTGACCTCCAGCGCGTAATGGTAGGTCGTCTGGGGCGTCAAGTCCGAGAGCTGGAAGTGGCGGACGTTTTTGTTCGTGCGCGGAGACGTTCCATCGAAGACCATTGGGCTGGACCAGTCGTCCGACGTGTCCACGGCGAGACGCACCTGCGCCCCCGCTTCTTCGTACCGGGCCACCACGCGGGCGGAGGAGTCCGTGACCGCGCCGGCCCAGAGCACCGTCACGGAGTCTGGGCGAGCGGTGGCGGGGCCGCCCGGGCCAATGTACCGGCACGCAAGCGAACCGGCGACGAGGAGAACGAGGAGGGTGGCGCCGAGGGCTCGGCGCAGTAGATCGGCGGACACAAAACAGATGAACGTTCAGGTAGAGAGAGCCAGACGCAGCCGCCCATAGAATCCCTAGCGGCACAGAATCTCTCGACGACGTTCCCGGGGGCGGCGTTCCCGGTGCCGTGCTCGTTCGGCGGCGGAGAGGCGCGGCGGCATGGATGGGACGGTTCACAACGTGCAATTTCATCTCCCGGAACGCAACCTCGATGGAGACTGATGCGGGCGGCCCGGAGAAAGTGAGCCGGGTCGCTCCGCAGCACTCCATTTTGGTTCAATAAATGTTCAAAAATGGGAACCTTTCCTACCCGGTGCGTCAAACTAGGCGCAAGCCGATGGTTTTTGGTCGACAACCCGTCGGCGTTTTTCCTCACCCTTTAGAATCCCGCATCTGTGGGAGAGAGGATGTCGACATGAACCGTTTCCTCAGAGGTAGCAAGCGCCACCGGTCCCGGCCACTCCGCAAGACGGTCCGCCCGTGGCGGTCCCCCGAAATGATCGAAAAATCCCGGCTTGAGCGTCGCCAGAACGACCCTGATCCGGTGGAGTGGACGCCGGACGAGTTGGAGCGCATCTGGCGGAGCTCATCGGGATAATGGAATGGGAGGTGCCAAAGAGGCACGTCCCTTGAACGTAACAACGCCCGCCCCAGAACGACTGAGGCGGGCTTTTTGTGGATGCTTCCGGGAAGCACGGTCCGCTGACGACACTACGCACAGCGGGCGTTCTCTACTCCGTCGCAGCCGGCGACCCATTGCCGACGAATACGAAATAGAGCGCGATCATCAGGAGGGTGAACTGAAACTCCATGCCGCCCATGGGGTGCGTTTCGGACGCGGCGAAGTGCCACTGTCCCCAGTGTACCATGAAGATGGCACCCAGCATGACGGGGGCGATGAACAGGCCGCCGAGACGGGTCAGCAGATCATTGCCCGCGCCGCCAACCAGGACGAGGGCCCCGCCGCCCGTCTCCAGCACCGCGGCCAGAACGGCCATGAACATGCTCTCCATCATTTGGGCCGTGCCGGAGAGGTCGAGAAATTTCGAGATCCCGTGGAACAGAAACACGCTTGCGAGGGCGATCCGGAGGAGCCAGTGGGCGTAGGGGGCGAGGGGACGAAGAAAAGTGGTCATGAACTCAAGGGTGATTGTGAGAGCGTGCGCGATTGGGCGGCGAATGCCGAGGGCGGCACCGCACTCGTCGTGGAATTCGTATCGGCGTGCCTCAAACCGTTACGGTCCCGTAATGTGGGGGCGATTGTGAGTTGAAGGCCACGTCGAGTGAAGGCGGCTCCGCTGCCCCTGATCGGAGGGCAGAGCCGGAAGAGCATGGGAGAATGAGAGGGTGAGAGCGCGAACAGGCCGCAGTTGACCGGATGCGGGTTTCCTGCATCGTGATGGGTGCTGTAACGCTCTCCGCACAAACATCCCCAAAGCTCCTGAACGGGTTGCACTGCTCGTGCGGCTCCCATGTCGTTCTCCATGATCCCCCAAGGTTCCATGCGCAGGTCTCCTCTCGTCCTGGGAATGATTGTCGTCTGGGCGCTCGTCGGACTGTCCGTGGGACACGCCCAGTCGTCGGTGCCCCCGGATGCGCCCCCGGCCCTTCGCCAGTTCGATACCGATTACTCGAAGCACACCATCGACCTCTCGACGCTGAAGTCGGGCGGGCCGCCGAAGGACGGCATCCCGTCGATCGACACTCCGTCGTTCGTGTCGGTGGAGGCGGCGCGCAACTGGGTGGCACCGGAGGAGCCGGTGATCCTGCTCGAACACAAGGACGCTGCCCGGGCCTATCCCCTTCAGATTCTGACCCACCACGAGATCGTGAACGACCGGATCGCGGGCACGCCGGTGGCCGTCACCTTCTGTCCCCTCTGCTACAGCGCTCTCGCATTCAAGCGGGTGCTCGATGGGGAGACCGTCGAGTTCGGGGTCTCCGGCCTGCTCCGCAACTCGGACCTGGTGATGTACGACCGCAAGACCGAAACGCTCTGGCAGCAGCTGACCGGCAACGCCATCGTGGGGGACCTCGCCGGGCAGACTCTCGAGCAACTGCCCTCTCAGATTGTCTCGTTCCGCCAGTTCGCAGAGGCCCATCCGGCCGGAGAGGTGCTCTCGCGCGATACGGGTCACAGTCGCCCCTACGGCCGCAACCCTTACGCGGGGTACGACAACATCGACAATAAGCCCTTCGCGTTTGACGGCCCGGCGGACGATCGCCTGCCGCCCATGGCGAAGGTGGTGGCTGTGAGCATGGGGGACATGTACAAAGCATATCCGCACTCGGTTACCGAGAAGAAGCGGGTCATCCACGACACGATGGGCGATCGCCCCCTGGCCATCTTTCACGCCCCCGGCGCCGTGTCGGCCCTCGACGCGGCCCAGATCTCGGAGTCGAAGGAGGTGGGAGCTACGGGCGTCTTCGATCGACGGGCCGACGGACGTACTCTCCACTTCTCGTATGCGGGCGACGGGCGCTTCGAGGACGAGGAAACCGGGAGTACCTGGACCGTGACCGGCGAGGCGGTGGCGGGGCCCCTGAAGGGCACGCAGCTCAACCGCGTGCAGCACGGGGACTACTTTGCCTTCGCCTGGCTCGCCTTCCGCCCCGACGCGACAATCTATGATGCCAACACGGGCTCGTAGTCCCGTTGGCTTTTATCTACTTCCTGCCACACTCTTCCGTTTGCCATGCGCACACGTCCCCGTTCCGTTTCGGCCCTCCCGCTGGTCTTTGCTACTCTCCTCGCCCCGTTTGTCCTGGTGGGATGCGACTCCCGGTCCCCCACCGGGGGCAACCGCAGCTTCAACACGAGCAACTGCACGATTCCCGTGGCGCAACTGCAGCGGGGCTGTGGCGGCGGGGCCGACTGCATTCCCTCCATCGACGACGTCTCGCCGGGGGACGACCGGCTCGTGGCGGCGGAGGCGGCAAACAGCCTTGCCGATTCGAACCGCGTGATCGGTCTCGTCGTGGGGGGGCAGGCGCTGGCCGTGCCCCACAGCATTCTCTGGACCCACGAAATCGTCAATCTCGACGGCTGGGGGGGGCCTCCGCTGGCCGTCACGTACTGTCCGCTCACCGGCTCTAGCCTCGCGTTCGACCGCAGCACCATCGATGGGGCCGAGTTTGGGGTGTCCGGCCTCCTCTTCGAGAACAACCTCGTGATGTACGACCGGCGGGAGGACGAGTCGCTCTGGCCGCAGATGAACCGGCAGGCGAACTGCGGGGCCACGGTCGGCACCACGCTCGACATGTTTCCGGTCGTGGAGATGCGGTGGTTCCGGTGGAAAGCCCTGCATCCCGATACAAAGGTCGTCTCCGACGGAAACGGCTTCAATCGCCAGTACCCGTACAGAAACTACGAGGCCCTGAACAGCCCGCCGTTCGACGGCTCGTCGTTCGACGACCGGCGCCCGCCGAAGGAGCGGGTGCTCGGCATTCCCGCCGGTCCCGACGGGGGCATTGCGCTTCCCTTCCGGGCCCTCAGCGCGGCCGGGCCGATGCAGGTCGTCACCGTCGCCGTCGGAGGCACGCAGGCGACGGTCTTCTGGAGCCGGGACGCGCAGAGTGCGATGGCGTTCGAGACCTCGGACGCCTTCTCTGTGCAAAACGGCACCATCGTGGACGATGAGACCGGGAGCACGTGGTCCGTGGACGGCGTCGCGATCGACGGGCCGCGCGAGGGAGAGCGGCTGGAGCCGACCAACGAGGCCTACGTGGCCTTCTGGTTTGCGTGGGCCGAATTCCAGCCCGAAACGCAGCTCTGGACGAACGATACCGGATGACCCATGCGAGGCCCACTCCGTGCAGCACTGGGGATCCTTCTGCTCGCAGTTCTGAGTACGCCGCCGGCCGCGGGGCAGTGGATCGAGCCGCCCGGGACCGGATGGATTGACGTCGGTATCGCTCACCAGGACACCCGCCAGAAATTTAACCGGCGCGGCAATGTTGTCTCTTTCGACACGGAAGGGGCCCGGTCGATCGCGACGACTGCGCGAATCACCGGGGCGCTCGGCCTCTGGCGGGGGATCGACATCTGGGCCGACGTTCCCTTCCGGCGTCTCGCCTTCAACGACATTCAGGGCGACCGCCTGACGACTGGGATTGCCGATCCGCGCCTCTTCCTCCGGGTGGGCCCCGCCCTGGTCGGCCTCGACAATCTGCCGCTCGCCGTGGCGCTGCGGGGTGGACTCAAGTTTCCCGCAGGCGACTTCGCGGTGGACGCGAACACGATCTCCCTCTCCCAGGGCCAGCGCGACTGGGACCTGCTGCTGGAGGTGGGGAAGAGCCTCCATCCCTGGCCGGCGTACGTGATGGGCTGGGTGGGCTACCGATGGCGCGAGGTGAACCGCGAGATTTCGGAGAAGCCGGGCGACGAGCGGCTGTTCTACCTCGCGGCGGGCGGCTCGGCGGGCCGCTTCCGCTGGAAGCTGGCCGTGGACGGCCTGTTTGGACGCCCCCCGGTGCGCACCGACTTCGGTCTCGTGCTCCAGAACGACGAACGTGAGCTCGTGCAAGTAATTCCGACGGTCGGATGGAAACTCGGCCCCGGCGCCATCGAGGCGGGCCTCCGGGTGCCGGTCCACGGTCGCAAGTTTCCCGCCGGCCCCGTTTTCACCCTGGGCTACTTTCTCTCCTGGGACAAGCCGCTCTGGCGGTAACGACGGCGGACGGCCATCGGCGGACTGCAGACTGCTTCACACGCGACGTGGAACGTCTTTCCCGTCCCGTTCTCTTCCCATTTCCCTCTTACCCCCATACCTCTCTCTCGCCCTATTTGCCCACTCCCAACCCCGGTAGCGCTTCCATCCCAAACAAGCGTCCGACGGGTGTTACGATTGACTGAAGAGCCCCGGGAACGAGGCTGAAAACTTGGAGCCGTCGCGGTCGGCTCGTACATTGGACGGTGGCTCACAGACCGTTCACATTCTTCGCAGATTCACGATGCCCCGCTGGGACGACCTCGACCTCGAAACGGAAGGCACCGGCATCTCCAAACCCCTGAGCCGCCAGGTGAATCTGGTGGGCAGCATGCTCGGGCAGATCGCCGAGGAGCAGGGCGGGACAGCCCTCTTCGAGCACGTGGAAGGATTGCGGGCGCTCTGCAAGGAGGCCGAGCAGGAGGGCGACCCCGAGAAGCGTGAGGCGGCGGCCCGCCGCATTGCCGCCCTCGACCAGGACACGCTGGAGCGACTGCTACACGTCTACACGACCTTCTTCCACCTCGTCAACCAGGCGGAGCAGCAGGAGATCATCCGCATCAACCGCGAGCGAGCCCGGGCGTCCGGCCCGTCCGAGTGGCCGCTGGGGCCGGGCACGGACAACGGCTCGTCCGACGCGGAGCCGCGCCCGCAGTCGATCGACGCGGCGGTGGCGTACCTCAAAGGCGAGGGGTACTCCTTTAAGGAGGTGGTGGGCTTCTTCGAACAACTCGACATTCAGCCCACCCTCACGGCCCACCCTACGGAGGCGCGCCGCCGCACGGTGCTGCGCAAAGAGCAGCACATTGCCGACCTGCTGTCCACGCTGCGCCGCCCCGACGCCACGCCCGACGAGCGGGCCGAGACGCTGGACCGCCTCTACAGTCAGGTGGCCTTCCTCTTGGGGACCGACGAGGTGCGGGCCGAGCGGCCCACGGTGCGGGAGGAGGTGGAGCAGGGCCACTACTTCCTGCACGGCTCCATCTGGGACACCATTCCCACCATCCACCGCGACGTGCAGCAGGCCCTGCGCCGCCACTACGACGCCACCGCCGAACTGCCCGCCTTCCTCAAGTACCGCTCCTGGATCGGGAGCGACCGCGACGGCAACCCCAACGTGACGGCCGACGTGACGCGCTGGACCTTTGCCCGCCAGCGCCGCACCACGCTGGAGCACTACCTCGACGAGATCGACGAGCTGCGCGACGACCTGAGCATCTCCACCCGCCAGCTCACCGTCTCCGACGCGCTGCGGGAGTCGCTCGACGCGGACGCCGAGGAGATCGACCTGCCCGACGACGTGGAGCGCCAGTACCAGCGCGAGCCGTACCGCCTCAAGCTGTGCTACGTGGAGGAGCGGCTCCGCACCCTGATCGACGAGGTGGACGACACCGACGTGGAGAAGATGGCGGGCGGCTACGCCGCCGCCGACCTGCTCGACGACCTCGACCTGATTGCCGAGAGCCTTCACGACCACGGCTTCGAGGAGGCGGCCCGGAGCGGCGAACTGCACCGCCTGCGCTCGCTCGTCAAGACCTTCGGCTTTCACCTCGCCGCGCTCGACGTGCGCCAGCACAGCGGCGTCCACGAGGACACGGTGGCGGCTCTGCTCGACGCCGGCGGCGTGGTGGACGACTACGGTGCCCTCTCCGAAGACGAGAAGCTGGAGGTGCTCTCCGAGGAGCTCCAGAACCCGCGCCCGCTGGTGAGCCGCTACGCTGACCTTCCCCCCGACGCGGCGGAGCTGATGGAGGTGTTCGGCGTGATTCGGGCGATGCACGCGGTGGACCCAAACGTGGTGGGCAGCTACGTGGTGAGCATGACCCACAGCGTGAGCGACCTGCTGGAGCCGATGCTGCTGGCGAAGGAGGCTGGTCTCGGCGCGGTGGAGGACGGCAGCTACCAGTGCCCGCTCGACGTGGTGCCGCTCTTCGAGACGATCGAGGACCTCGATGCCGCCGACGACCGGATGGAAACGCTCTTTACGCACCCGGTCTATGCGAAGCATCTGGAGGGGCGCGACGGCTTCCAGGAGATCATGCTCGGCTACTCCGACAGCAACAAGGACGGGGGCTACTGGATGGCCAACTGGGCGCTCCACAAGGCCATCCACGCGCTCGGGGTAGTGTGCGAGGAGTACGACGTGGACCTGCGCCTCTTCCACGGCCGCGGCGGCACTGTGGGCCGCGGGGGCGGACACACCTCGGAGGCCATTCAGGCGCTTCCGCCCGTCGTGCACAACGGGCGCATCCGCATGACCGAGCAGGGCGAAATCATCTCCTTCCGCTACGCGCTGCCCGACATTGCGCGGCGCCACGTGGAGCAGCTCGTCGACGCCACCCTTACGGCCACGGCCAACGCGCAGGACCGGTCGCCGGACGAAAACCCCTTGCTGGCGGACAAGGTGTCGATGGAGTCGGACGTGGTCGATCTCATGGACCACCTCGCGGAGGAGGGCATGTCGGCCTACCGCGAGTTCATCGACGACCCCGACGGCTGGCAGTGGTACACCGCGGCCACCCCCATCGAGCACATCAGCCGCCTGCCCATCGCCTCGCGGCCCGTCTCGCGCGCCTCGGAGGGCGAAGAGGTCGAGTTCGAGAACCTGCGCGCCATCCCCTGGGTCTTTGCGTGGACCCAGACGCGCTACATCGTGCCCGGCTGGTACGGCACCGGCAAAGCGTTCGCCACGCTCATGGAGGAGAACCCCGACGCCCGCGACATGCTCGAAGATCTGTACGAGAACTGGTCCTTCTTCCGGACCGTCCTCGACAGCGCCCAGCGCGAGATGTCCCGCACGCGTCTTGCCATCGCCGAGCGGTACGACGCCCTCGCCGACGCGGACACGTCATTCCACCCGCGCATCGTCGACGACTACGAGCGGGCCGAGGACGCCATCCTCGAAATCACCGATCAGGAGGTGCTCTTCGATAGCAACCCGGTCCTCAAGAAGTCGATCGAGCTCCGCAACCCGTACACCGACGTGCTCAACCTCCTCCAGATCGAGCTCCTGGAGCGCTATCGCACCAGCACGGACGACGCGGAGCGGGAGGCCCTTCGCGAAGACATCTTCCTCAGCATCAACGGCGTCGCCGCCGCCATGCAGAGCACCGGGTAGCTTTGAGCGTGGGGGCGTGGGGGAGGGCAATGCTCACCCCTTTCCCATACACCATCACCCTTCGTGCGGCGTCTCCGCCTGGCGCCGGGCACGACGGAGCGCCCCCAGCACTGGCTCTTCTCGGAGTACCTCCACGGACCAGTCCGGCACCCGGTCGTGGAGGGCGCGGCGGAGCACCTGGGTGTAGTGCGTGTTCTGAAGTGTACCCCCCAGAAGCGCGATGCGGGGGGCAATGTCGTCCGTTTCCTCTAGAAGCCATCCCACCTGCTGGGTGAGCTGCTCCGCCTGCGACGTAAGGATGTCGGCGGCGACGGGATCGCCCTCCGCGGCCGCCTCAATCACGAGCGGCGCCACCGACTGCAGGGGCAAGTCGTCCTGGTAGACCCGATGGATGAGGGCCTCTCGTCCGTCGATGTCGTACTGCTCGTGGACCCGGGTCCGGAGCGTGGTATCGGCCCCACCGTCGAAGGCTTCCGCCACGGCCCGCAGGCCCGCGCGCCCTACGGCGTAGCCGCTGCCCGCATCCCCAAGGAGGTATCCCCATCCCCCGGCACGGCGGGTCGTGCCCTTCCGCGTCCGGCCCAGCACCACGGAGCCCGTGCCAGCAATGATGACGAGACCGCTTCCCGCCCCGAAGGCCGCATCGAGGGCAATGGCGGCATCGTGCACCACCTGCACGCGCACGGAACGAGCCTCGTTGGCGAAGCTCCGCCGGAGCCGATCCGCGAGGGCCTCCTGCTCCGCCGGCCGTCCGGCCCCGGCCACCCCCGCACAGACCGACAGGTGGTCGATGGGGCGGTGGGACTGGAGGGCGTCCCCAACCAGGGTGGCCAAGGCGCGGGCCGCCTGATCAATACCCCCCCGCTGCGGGTTGGCGGCGGGCCCGCGGCGATTGATCCGCGCCGCGCACTTCTCACACTCGGCGAGGAGCCGCGTTGCGGTTCCTCCAGCGTCGAGACCAACGAAAAACCGATTCGTAGGCACGGGGGCGGCGCCAGCGTCAGGAAGTGAGAAGAATGGAGGAGGGACGAGTACGTCTGTTGAAAAGACGCCACGCCGTAGTCCGCACACGCTTCTATCGTAGCGAATACTGGTACAGGATGTTTGAAGGACGGCACTGTGGAAGCTTTCCGCAAGATGGAAGCGGTCCCACACTGTGAATGGAAGCGGTTCCAGCCCCCTTTTCTCTTGATGCAGGCCCGCGTGCTGGGTTACCATGAGGTTGTGCAGTGTCTGGACTGCGGTCCGGCCAGGGAGACATTCTGCTGAAGATCGCACCTCCACGTCCTGCCGCGTGCTGTCTCGCGTCCCGTTCCCGTTCGGGGGCAGTCGCCATGCATAAGTTGTCTCCACTCGTCCTCCTCTCCGCCCCCGAGTTCTCTTTGGGGGCGAGCGGACTGATCCCGTCTCCAGGTATGCAGCGTCGATGTTCGGATTTCGTGCGTTCGTTTCCTGCCCGATTTTTATGGGGCCTCGGCCTCGCCGCGCTCTTGTGTCTCGGGACCGGCCCGGCTGCCGCCCAGGACGTCACCGTGGAGGGTACGGTGGTGGAGGCCGCAACAGGTCAGACCCTCCCCGGCGTCAACATCCTGGTCGTGGGTACGGACCGCGGCACCACGACGAACGTGGACGGCCAGTTTGAAATCACCGTGCCGGGCGACGCACGGCTGCGCTTCTCGTTTATCGGCTACCAGACGCAGGTCGTCCCCGTTCAGGGCCGCACTGAGCTGACGGTCGAGCTGGCGCAGTCCACGCAGCAGCTGAAGGACCTGGTGGTGACCGCGCTGGGAGTGGAGCGCCAGTCGCGCACCATCGGCTACTCGGTGCAAGAGGTGAGCGGGGCTGAGGTGGAAGAAACCGCCAGCATCAACGTGGTGAACAGCCTCCAGGGAAAGCTCTCCGGCGTCCGCATCCAGCAGTCCGGCACCGGTACGGGCGGAAGCACGCGCATCGTCATTCGCGGAAACCGCAACATCGGCAGTAGCAATCAGCCGCTCTTCGTGGTGGACGGCATTCCTATTCAGGGACGGGGCAGCCAGCGCACGGGTGCGTTCGGCGGCATCGACCTGGGCGGCGGCATTTCCGACCTCGACCCCAACAGTATCGAGAGCATCTCCGTCCTGCGCGGGGCCAACGCCGCAGCACTCTATGGACAGGAGGGCGCCAACGGAGCCATCGTCATCGAGACGAAGAAGGGGACCACGGAGCCACAGGTCACCTTCTCCTCGAAGACCTCGATTGAGGAACCCCTCGTACTTCCCGACCTGCAAAACGAATACGGGCGCGGGAGCGGTGGAACCGTTTGTGGAAATGCAGAGTGCTCCGGTGATCCTCCGTCGGTCATCCGTGGTGACCTCAGCTGGGGCCCTCGCATGGAGGGGCAGCCGGTGGAGGACTGGACCGGCGATACCGTCCCTTACAGCCCCCGCCCCGACAACATGTCCGACTTTTTCGATACGGCCTACAGCACCACCAACAGCGTCTCGTTCTCCACCGGAACCGACTCGATCTCCGCCCGGGCCTCGATTTCGAACCTCCAGAGCGGGTCGCTCCTTCCGGGCGGTGAGTTCGACCGGACGAACCTGTCGCTCGCCTCCTCGGCGGACCTCACGGATGCCCTGTCCGTCGACGGGCGGGTGAGCTACGTCATCCAGAGTGCCTTCAACCGTCCCCAGGTGGCCCAGAGCCCCGACAACGTCATCTGGAACATGTACCACTTCCCCCGCAACCTCCGGCTGGGCGACCTTCGGCCCTTCCGCGACGAGAACAGCCAGCCGCGGCTCTGGACCTCCATCACGCAGCGCAACAATCCCTACTGGTCGGTCAACCTCAACACCAACCAGGACAGCCGCGACCGCTTGCTCGGCTACCTCCGGCTTCAGTACGACGTTGCGCCCTGGCTCAGCGCATTCGTCCGCGGCGGCACCGACTATTCCAGCAGCCGCCGGGAGGTGCGCTTCGCCACCAACACGCCCTACAAGCCGGGCGGCGTGGGGGAGTACGAGGTGGCCCGGAGCGAAGCACAGCAGACGACCTACGATGCCCTCGTGGACGCCGAACACGACCTCACCGACGATCTTCACGGCCGTCTCTTGCTCGGGGGTAGCTGGCGGTTCGAGAGCGGCGAAACGAGCGGCACGAGCGGAACCGGCCTCAGCATCCCGAACCTCTTTACGCCGTCCAACCTGGAGTCGCAGGAGCCCATCTACGGCTTCAGCGAAAAACAGGTGCGCTCCCTCTACTCCCTGGCCGAGTTGCGCTTCCGGAGCTACCTCTTCCTGGAGCTGACGGCCCGCAACGACTGGTCCTCGGCCCTTCCCCCCGACAACAACTCGTTCTTTTACCCCTCCGCCACGCTCGGCTTCATCTTCTCGGACCTCATCGAGTGGGAACCGATGAACTTCGGCAAGCTGCGCGCCTCTGTGGCCGACGTGGGTTCCGACACGTCCCCCTACCGCACCCTCCTCGAGTTTGAGATCGAAGGCGACGGCCTGGCCGGAGAGTCCTTCGGCAGCGCCCCCATCTCGCTGCCGCCGGTGGACCTGAAGCCGGAAATCACGCGCTCCTACGAAGGAGGGCTGGATCTCGGCTTCTTTGAGGACCGCATCGAGCTTAACGGCACGTACTACCGAACGGTCACTCGCAACCAGATCATCGACCTCACCCTTCCTCCTGCCTCCGGCTTCCGGAAGGGCACGGTGAACGCCGGAAACGTGCGCAACCAGGGCGTCGAGCTTCGGGGCCGCGGTACAATCCTCCAGAACGACAACTTTCAGTGGAGCCTCTCCGCCAACTGGGCGAAGAACTGGTCGACGGTCGTGGAGCTCACCGACGATGTGCAGACGCAGGAGCTCTCGGATGCCTTTGACGTGACGGTGGCGGCTCGGGAGGGCGAGCCCTTCGGCCAGATGACGGGTCCCGCCTACGCCCGCACGGACGACGGCCGCCGCATCATCGACGAGAACGGCATTCCGGTCCAGGAGCCGGACTCGGTCACGACCGTCCTCGGTAACGTGCAGCCCGACTGGACTGGCGGTATTACCAATACGATCCGTTATCGGGGGCTCAGCCTCCGCGTCCTGCTCGATCTGCGCCGGGGCGGAGACATCTACTCCCGCTCAAACGCCATTGCGGCCCGCCAAGGCACCGCCGCGTTCACACTCGAAGGGCGCGAGGAATTCTACAGTGGCGAGGGGGGCTACGTGGCCGACGGAGTCGTGAACACGGGCACCGCGCAGAACCCGTCCTACGAGGAAAACACGACGGCCGTCGATCCGCAGGAGTACTGGAACAACGTGTCGGACATTGCGGAGGAGTTCGTATACGACGGCAGCTACCTGAAACTGCGGGAGGTCGTCCTCTCCTACAGTCTGCCGGGCTCTCTCCTCAACCGCACGCCCCTGACGAAGGCCAGCCTCTCCCTCGTGGGGC
>Ga0207797_1000098_pt1 | contig 58710 bp, 65 predicted proteins | sample PRCRCaboRojoPR_6_FD_187275 | JGI IMG/M metagenome (GOLD analysis project Ga0207797, IMG submission 187275) | Marine sediment microbial community from Cabo Rojo, Puerto Rico - PR CR 10% Liquid 1 (SPAdes) | ecosystem: Environmental > Aquatic > Marine > Coastal > Sediment | place: Cabo Rojo, Puerto...
GTTCGCCGGCCGCGATATCCTGGTTCTCGATGACGGTCGCGGCGTGCTCGCGGTACGCCCAGAACGCATCGGCCGGTACCTCGAGCGCATCGCAGGCCTGGCGCACCGGCCCCGAATCCGCCGGGTCCACGAACGCGTCGGCCAAGTCCACCAACATGTCGGCCGATTCCACCGACATGTCGGCACGGTCCATGGACGCGGCCTCGAAGTCGAGGAGGGCCTCCCGGACCGCCTCCCGGTAGACCGCAGGGTCCGTGTGATACCCGGTGAGGAGAACTCCATCCATGTCGAAGACGATGGCGTCGTAGGACACGGCTGTCCCCGTCTGCGCGCGGATGCCAGGTATCCGTTGTGGTCCCGGGCTGGCTTTGCCGCTCCCCCCTCCGACCACCACCTTCACGAGTCAACCGCTCGAAGGCGTGATATGACCTACTGGGACGAGCGGTTCCGCGAGGGCGACTATCCCCAGGATCCCGACCCCTCGCCGGTCCTCCGGCGGTACGTGGACAGTTTGCCCGAAGGCCGGGCCTTCGATCTGGCGACCGGGACCGGCCGGAACGCCGTCTTCCTCGCGGAGGCCGGCTACGAGGTCGACGCGATGGACCAGTCCCGAGAGGGCCTGGAAATCGCCAGGGCGAACGCCCGCGACCGGGGCGTCGCGGACCGGATCAACTGGATCGAGGGAAGCGTCGAGACCTACCCGTTCCCCGAGTCGGCCTACGACGTGGTCACGGTGAGCTACTTCCGGGCCATCGACTGGTTCACGGACATCAAGGGGATGCTCGCGGCGGACGGCGTGCTCTTCGTCGAGCATCACCTCCGCTCCGTGGAGCCGAACGAGGTCGGGCCGAGCAACGACCGCTACCGGTTCGCGGCCAACGAGCTCCTTCACGCCTGCCTGGATCTCACCGTCCTCTACTTCGACGTCATCGCTGAAGAGATGCCAGACGGCCGAAACACGACCGTGACCCGGATCCTCGCCCGAAAGTCGAGCGGGGCCGCACAGCAGTATCCGAGGGTACCGTCTCCGGCGGCTGAATAGCGCATTTCGGGACCAGTGGCGGAAACACCAACCCTACCCCAACCCCAGCCCAACACCAATCCCACCCCAACGCCAACCCCACTCCAACACCAACCCCAACTCCACCCCAACGCCAACCCCAACCCCACTCCAACACCAACCCCAACCCCAAACAGTTCCGGACATCATATCGCCTGCCCCGGGACCGCATTATTACTAGTTGGCACCCGTTAGTCCCGACGATGCGAACGCGAGGGTTGTCATGACACGGAGCGGTACCGCCCCGATGCCCGACGTGGCACTGATGATCGAGGGGCAGGCTGGCCTGACCTGGGAGCGCTGGCGGTCGGTGGCCGAGATCGCCGAGGGCTCGGGCTTCGACGGCCTGTTCCGGTCGGACCACTTCACGAACGCGGAGGGACCAGTCACCGACTCGCTCGGACTCTGGCCGTCGATGACCTGGCTCGCCGACAACACCGACCGCGTGGCCTTCGGCTCGCTGGTGACACCGATGTCGTTCCGCAATCCCGTCCACACCGCACGCATGGCCCGCGACGTGGACGACCTCTCCGGCGGGCGGCTCGTGCTCGGCGTCGGGGCCGGCTGGCAGGAACGCGAACACGACACCTTCGGCTTCGACCTGCTCGCCCTCGCCGAGCGGTTCGACCGCTACGAGGAGGGTCTCGAGGTGATTACGCGACTCCTGCGGGCGGAGGAGTCCGTCTCATTCGACGGCGAGTACTACGAACTCGACGAGGCCCAGCTCTTGCCCCGGCCCTCGCGGCCCGGCGGACCCGATATCCTGGTCGGCGGAAACGGGCTCAACCGCACGGTTCCGCTCGCTGCCGAGTACGCCGAGGAGTACAACGCGGTCTACCTCCCGGTCGAGGAGTTCGAACGGCGGCTCGACCGACTCGACGAGGAGCTTTCGAACCGGGACCGGGAGCCGGAGGAGGTCAGGCGGTCGATGATGACTCGGGTGGAGTTCGGCCGCGACGAGGTCGAAGTCGAGGCGGTGCTGGGCGAGGACGACCGGGACGAACTCCGGGAGCAGGGCATCCTCGTCGGTACCGGCGAGGAGATCGCGAGCCAGCTCCGGGCACTCGGCGAGGCGGGAGCCGATCGCGTCATGCTCCAGTGGCTCGACCTGGATGACCTCGAGCGGCTGGAAGCGATGGGCGAGGCGCTGCTCTGACCCGCCTGCGCGCCCGCGAACTCGCCCAATAGTATCAATTACCGCCGATACAGCCGTAATTACCCCACCGACACCGCCCCGCATATGCCACCAGCTGTGCCGACCCGTGCCCCCACCCGATCCCGATCGAATCGAAGGGTAAAACCCCCGAGCCGGCGAGGAGTACGGCGGAGACCGACCCATGACCGTCCAACTCGACTACGAGCCCTACGACCTCGGTAGCATGACCTGGGAGGACGCCGAAACCGCCATCCCCGAGGCGGACTTCGTCGTCCTGCCGACCGGCAGCGTCGAGCAGCACTCGATCCATCTGCCGGTCACCGTCGACACGCTGCGCGCGGAGAATCTGAGCCGCGAGCTGGTCGCCGCGGCCCCGGACCACGACCTCGAGATGGTCCGGCTCCCGACCCTGCCGTACGGCTACTCGGAGCATCACATGCCCCTCGCCGGGACCATCACGCTCCAGCCGGACACCTACCGCGAGGTGCTCGAGCAGATCGCCCGCTCGGTCCACGAACACGGCGCCTCGCGACTCGTCGTGCTCAACACCCACGGCGGCAACCGCGAGCCGCTCAAGCTGGCCGCCGACCGGGTCCAGCGCGACACCGACCTCGAGGTCTATCCCGTCCACTGGACCGACTTCGCCCGCGAGCGCATGCAGGACCACTGGGGGGAGGACTGGGGCCACGCCGGCGATCACGAGACGAGCGCCATCGAACTCTTCCACCCGGATCTCGTCCGCGAGGACAAGAAAGAGCCCCAGCGCCGCCGTGCGGAGTACGAGGCCCGCCAGTACACCTACTTCACGGAGCTCACGGAGCAGGGCGGACTGGGTGACCCGACGAACGCCGACGTCGAGTTCATGGCGGAGATCCTCGAGGAGACGACGACGGTGATCCTCGAGGCGCTCAAACAGGACATGCAAACCGAGGCGAGAGACTGAGGCGGGCTGCAGGCCCTGCCTCGGGCGAAGCCGCCACAGCTCCCAGGGGCTCGTTTTACCCCCCCACTCCCCTCCCCCGCCGCGCATCGACAGTCGCTCCTCGCATCGGTAGTTTCTCCCGGGCGTGGGTAGAACCGGAAGAGCGAACACGGGATCCCGAGGATACAGATGGGACTGAGAGGAAGGCTCCGGGAACTCGGCACGTACGACGCCCTCGGCCTGACGGCGGGGCTGTGGTTCCTCGCGAAGTTCTTCCGCTATGCCTTCCCGCCGCTCTTTCCCACCTTCCAAGCCGACTTCGGGGTCTCGAACACCCTCCTCGGGACCGCCTTCTCCGGGATGATGCTCGTTTACGCCGGGATGCAGTTCCCCTCGGGCGCCCTGGCCGACCGGTTCGGCTCCGTCAGGGTCATCGCCGCGGGGGCCGCGGTGACCGTCGCGACGGGCTTCCTGCTGGCCATCGAGACCCCGCTCTGGGTCGTGCTCGCCGCGATGCTCCTCGTCGGATTGGGAACTGGCGCTCACAAGACGGTCGCGATCCGGCTGCTCTCGCGGACCTACCCGGCACGGACGGGGCGGGCCCTGGGCGTCTTCGACACGTTCGGCAGCTTCGGCGGCGTGGCAGCCCCGGCGGTGGTCGTCCTCCTCACCGACCTCGCCGGCTGGCAGACGCTATTCCTCCTGGGCGCGCTTGGGGGCACCGTGCTCGTCGCGGGGTTCCGCCGGCGAGTTCCACGGCGTCTGCGGGCGACCGGCCGGCCAGATGCGGACCCAAAACCCCGGGTGGAGCCCGGGCTGGCCCGGTACCGGTCCCTCTTCGAGAACCGCCGGTTCCGGGCCTTCATCGCCGTCAACGCGCTGTTCGGCTTCGCGTTCAACGGCGCGGTCGCCTTCCTCCCGCTGTACCTCGTCGACGGCATCGGGCTGTCCGAGGCCGTCGCCAACCTCCTCTTCAGTGCACTCTTCGCGGTGAGCCTGGTCCAGGTGGTGACGGGGGACCTCAGCGACCGCCTCGGCCGCCGGCGGGTGATGGGGGCCACGCTGACCATCGCGACGGTGGGGCTTGCGGGCCTCCTCGTGGTCCGCGGGACGCTCCTCGCCGGCCTCGTCGTACTCGCGGTCGGGATCGGCTGCCACGGGTTCAGGCCCGTCCGCGGCGCCTATCTCGTCGATCTCGTTCCGGACTCGGTCGCGGGGGGAAGCATGGGCATCGTGCGGACCGTGCTGATGGGCTCGGGCGCGATCTCGCCGGCCGTGGTCGGTATCGTCTCCGACTCGGCGGGCTACGTTCCCGCCTTCGCCATGCTCGCGGCGTCGATGGGCGCCGCGGTGGTGGCGGTCGGGGTGCTGGCGGTGCTGGAGTAGCTGGGATTCCGGGAGTCGCGGGCCGCCGGAGCCTGGCGACTCGTCAGTCGACGATCCCCACGTCGTTGATGTGCCGCTCGAGGGCGGCCTCGCTCTCGAACGATTCGCCGCAGGCCTCGCAGGTGTACGTCTCCTCGTCGCTGGTCTCGGTGGGTTTGTCCGCGTCGGTCATGGAAGGACCACTCCCTGACAGTCGATCGGGCGAACGGTCACGGCGGACATCATACTGCCTCCCCCGCTGCGGAAAGCAGTCCGTCGATGATCTCGGGGGTCGTCGGGTGATAGGCCCGGTCGGGAACCGACTGGACCGGCAGTTCGTTCTCGATGATGACCTGCATCGTCTTCGCCATCACGTCGGCGTGGTAGTGGAGTCCCTGGTAGCCGAGAACCGTGCCGTCGTCGGCGTCGACGACAAGCCGCGCGAGTCCCTCGGGGGCTGCTTTCGTCTTGAAGACCCCGTCCTGGGACGCCTCCCGGGTGACGACCTCGACGTCCAGCCCGGCAGCAGCGGCCGAGGCCGCGGAGTGGCCCACCCGAGCATAGGGATAGACCCCAGCGCCCGAGAACACCACCCGGTGATAGGTATTCGTGTACTCGCGAAGTGGCTCGCCCGCGAGATGGTTGCCGATGTTCTCCGCAGCCAGGAACCCCTCCTCCTTGGCGACGTGCAGGATTGGCTCCCGCCCGTTGGCGTCGCCGACCACGAAGATCCGGTCATCGTCGCGAGCCTGCATGGTGTTTCGCACCCAACCGGAACCGGGGTCGAGGCCCGCCGCGTTGAGGTCCAGGCCGTCGAGAGCGGGGCGTCGGCCCGTGAACGCGAATAGCTGCTCGGCCTCGATGGCCTCGGTGGCCCCGTCCCGGTGCTCGACGGTGAGGCGGACGTCCCCGTCCTCGGTCCGCGCGATGGACTGCTCGTGAGCGTTGGTGACGACGTCGATCCCGAATGCCCCGCGATAGATGTCCAAGATGGCGTCCCCGAAGGCGTCGTCCGCGTCGTCGAGGGGTCGATCGTCGTGTTCGATGACGGTCAGATCCACGTCGCCCGCCTCCCGCAGGTACGGGACGAGTTCCATGCCGACCACCCCGAACCCCATCACGACCCCGGAATCGGGCAGCTCGCGAGCCTCGAGCACGTCGGCGCTCGTCATCGGGTCGACCGAGTCCATCCCCGGGAGATCCGGGAGCGAGATCGAAGAGCCAGTGGCGAGGATAACGTAGTCCGGCTCGAAGACGCGGTCGCCCACCGCGACTGTCCTGTCGCCGACGAACGAGGCGCTCTCGGTGAGAAACTCGACGTCCTCGCGGTCGGCGAGGCGGTTGACGGCCCCGCGGCGGTGCGCGGCGAAGTTCTCGATGTGCTCGTCTTTCGTGTCGATGACCGTCTCGACGGCGAGGGAGGGGTCTCCCTCGAGTCGATCGTCGTGGCGGACCTGGAACCGGTGGGCCGCGGCGGACAACAGTTCCTTCGAGGGCATACAGCCGCGGAGGATGCACAGGCCGCCCCCCGGATCACCGTCGTCGACCAGCGTGAGCCGGTCGACGGCCGGGTCCTCGGCGAGGTCCGTGGCGGCTGCCACCCCCGCGCTGCCGTACGCCCCGATGACGAGGACGTGTGTCATGGATGGCTTCAACGAACCCTCACGGTACAATAATAATGGTGGTGGGAGGGGAGGCTGCCCCGATCGCCGTCTGGCTGGCCCCCATGCTCGTTGCCCCGTCGCAACTGCACCGCTACGGAACCGTGCCAGCCATCGAGCCCCTCGTCCAGCGACCCGTCTCCTCGCCGCACTCCGTGCAGTAGGCGGCCACCACGTCGGCCTCGTCCAGCCGCTCGAGGCGATTGTCGGTCTGCTCGCCGCAGGCCTCGCAGTCCCGGAGTTTGACCTGGCGACCGTACTCGAGCGGCGCGCCGAGGGCCAGCGCGACCACCCGCTCCTCGCCGCGGTTCCAGCCGCGCTGGAACTCCTCGCGGTCGAACCGGATGATCTCGCCCGGCCCCACGGCAACCTGTCCGGCTTCCGTCTCGAAGGTCGCGCGGCCGGACTGCACGTAGAAGACCTCCTCCTGGATCTCGTGGTTGTGATACGCGAACGCGAAACTGTCCCCGGGTTCGAGTTCGTAGTAATTGATGGCGAGGTCCGTCGTCCCGAGCGCGTCGGTCAGCGGCCGCATGACTGCAGCTGGCTGCACGGCATTCTCGATATCGTCGATCCGCAGTTTCTGCATTGGCCCTGTCTCGGGGCTCGAGGCGCAAAAAGGTCGCCGGGGGAAGCCGCACTTCGTTCCCTCAGTCGCTCGGCTTGGTCTCGAGGTCCGGGTGGTCGGCGATGAAGACGGTGGTGTTGTCGGGCACGTCCTCGCTGACCCACGAGTTCGCGCCGATCGAGACGTGATCGCCGACCGTGATGGCGCCCATGACGTTCGAGCCCGCACCGATGACCACGTGGTCACCGATGTCGGGATGACGTTTGTAGTCCTTCTTCAGCATGTGTTCGTCGTCCTCGGCCTCCTCGAAGTGAAGCGCGCCGAGGGTGACGTTCTGATAGATACGGGCCCAGTCCCCGACCGTCGCGGTCTCGCCGATCACCACGCCGGTGCCGTGGTCGATGAAGAAGTACGCGCCGATCTCGGCCCCCGGGTGGATGTCGATCCCGGTCTCGGTCTTGGCGTACTCGGAGAGCTCGCGGGCGTACTCCGGGGCACCCGCGACGTAGAGGGCGTGGGCGACGCGGTGGACCAAGGTCGCGTGGAAGCCCGGGTACGACCGGATGATCTCGACGTAGCTCTTGGCCGCCGGGTCGCCCTTGTACGCGGCCTCGACGTCCTGTTTCAGGGCGACGCGGATGTCGGGCATGGCGTCGAGGACGTCGTCGACCGCCCCGGTGGGATCCGGATGGCCGTATGCCTCGATGCCGATCCGAAAGAGTTCGCCCAGCTTGCTCATGCACTCGCGGACACTCTCGGGCTCGTCGATGTGCCCGCCCTCGTTCCAGCAGCGGGGAAAGAGCAGGCACTTGAGCAACTCGACCTCCCGGCGCATGTGGTCGCGGTCGGGGAACTGCAGCCCCGCGTCGGTGGGGAACGGGGCCTCGTCGGCGTGATACGATTCGTGCAGGCGGCGGTTCGCGTCGCCGGAATAGGTGTAGGTCATCGTAGCGGGGGCGGGTATACGCCGCCAGTAGGGAGCGAGCAGGTACAAAAGTCCCGATACTGGAAGTCAGTGACGCCTCCTGGGTCGACGGATAAGTGGCCCGAGACTCTGGGGAAGGTTTCGCGGGCCGAAACGTGTCTGACAGGAGCGGAGACAGTGGGGGTCGAGAGCGGGGCACGGAACGACCACTCCCGCTCACGCTCGGGCCCTTGCGAGGCGGCTCAGCTGGAAATGACATCTTCTGAGACACCTTCTTCTGGCTGGGGAAGACCTACCAATATATAATATATATCAATCTCGTTTTGTTTGAGAGGATCCCGTTCGATAGGATTGCTCAATCGATTCCGTGATGATCCCCCGTATTACCCACGTAGATACCCGTATAGTTCGATTTCCGCCGTGCACCCGCTCCGGAGTCCCGTTCGTTCGGTCGGCTCTCCAAATGCACACCCGTTTCGGCCAAATTATGGACCTAGAAGGCTCTCATGGCCAATAGCAGCCAGTGGCTGCAACGGGGGCGCGTGAAAGTACGTTTTCTGACTTTTTTCGTATCATATAATACTATTGTATATCACTCACACGCTCCACAATCGAGTCACGGTCGTGGGAACTGCCCGGCTGGAGAGCAAGGCTCGTTGCCACCTCGTCCCGACGACCAAGTCAGTCTGAGGCCGGACCTTCGGCGCGGGGGACCGCGTACGCCCTTCACTTGCGGCGCCCCCTTGTCGGCGCCCCGGGCCCCTACCGGCGTCTCGATTTCCGTCCCCTGTCCGGCGCCCGGGGCCCGTCCGGACGCTGAATGACAACTGGCTTGTGGGCGCTCGCCCCTACCGTCGCGCGATGCAGAGACGCGACCAGCCGTCCCCGTCGCCTCGAGTTCAGATCCCCATGGGCCCGCATCCACGGGCTGGCGTCGTGGCTGCGGCGCGGAGGTGGCATAGCGATGGTCGATGAGATCCGGTATACCCCCATCGGGACCATCCATTCGCCGTTCACCGACGAGGAAGGCATGCCGATCCAGGGCGGCTTCTCCGAGGCGACCGGGACGGTCGAACTCGACCCCGAGTTCGCCGCCGGACTGTGCGATATCGAGGGCTTCTCGCACGTCGTGCTGATCTATCACTTCGACCGGTCCGAGGGCTATGATCTCACTCCCGAACCGTACATGGAAGACGAGCCCCACGGGGTTTTCGCCACGCGCGCCCCGCGGCGCCCGAACCCGATCGGCATCTCTGTGGTGGCACTGATCGGCGTCGAGGACTCGGTGCTCACGGTCCAAGGGATCGACGTCCTCGACGGGACGCCGCTCCTCGATGTCAAACCCTTCGTCCCGACATTCAATGGCGTCGAGGACGCCAGAATTGGCTGGCTCGAAGACGCCATCGGCAACGAGGCGCGACGCCGCGCGGACGACCGGTTCCTGGACTGACTCGCCGGCCTGCTCCTCTCATCGGCTGTCAGCGGAACTGGCACGACGCCGACCCGCTGGTCGGGCCGGGCTATTCGCCGTTCAGCCCGACCGATCGCGAGTCCGGGAGTGCCTCCCCGGATTCGATCGGTTCGTCGATGGGTGCATGTGGCATCGAGGTCGCCGAGTTGGCCGCCTCCGGACGCTCCGCAGTCGGTCGCGGGGGCGCTCCACAGTCCGCCGTGAACACTCGATCGTCACACCGGTCCCGGCAGTCGAGGTCCAGGGCTTCCCGCAGGGCCCGGAGCGCGGCGATGGGAAGCGCCACGCTGGCCTCGAAACTCGCGGCCGGCGACACCTCGACCTCCATCGCTTCTTCGAAGAACCGCCGGAGGACGCACTGGCGCCACTGGAGATGCCGGGCCAGGCTGGCCCCGCGCTCGGTCAGCGAGATGCCACCATAGGGCTCGTGATCGACCAGCTCCGCTGCCGCCAGCCGACCGGTCATCTCCGTCACGCTCGCCGGCGTCACCCCGAGCCGCGTCGCGACCGTGGAGGGCCGGACTTCCTCGTCCGGTCCGCCCACGGCGACCAGGATCTCGCGAAGGTACCGACCCGCGTTCGGGTTCGGGAGGTCCGCGACTGGATCCCGCTGCCGGGACCGAGTCTCGGTGCTCATTGCCCTCCGTCGACCCGCCAGTAGACCCTCGTCTGGCCGGTCTTCCGGCGATCGAGGACGCCATCCTCACAGAGGTCGTTCAGCTTCCGCCGGGCGCCCTCCGTGGTGATGTCGTACCGCTCGGCGATGTCGGTCGTCGTGAGGACGGGACCCGGCAGCCGGTCGAACAGCTCGAGGATATCCTCGGCCGCGACCTCCTCGACGTACTGACCCCGGTCGTTCCGTCGCCGTCGCCGGCCCCGACGACGACCCGATTCGGGACCGGATCCGCCCCCACCGCCCGTGCCCCCGCGGCCGGTGGACGCGTCGTCCCTGTCCGCCTGCATCTCGTCCCCCCGGTGGCTGTCGTGGGTGTGCTCGTCCGTAGGGGCTCTGTGCCCGCCGGGATTCCGGTCGCGATTCGTTCCGCCCGAGCGCTTCCGATTCTTCGTCCCCCACGCGCTGCTCCTGTCGGCCTCCGCTCCCCCGGGACTGCTCCCCTTAGCGCGTTCCTGGCCCCGTGCCGGTCTCTCGAAATCTCGCGTGCGTCCACCTCGCATAGGTGCCAGTACGACGAGGATGCCCTTACCCTTTTTGGATGTTCCAAGTGGATAGACACGACTGGGGATCGACGCGACACCACCGCGCGATCGGGGGTTTGGACCGAGAACAGTCTCGCCACTCGGGGACCAGCAGTGAGAACAGTATCCCCGTTCGAGAATAGCAGTGAGAACAGTGTCGCAGTGCGGATGCAGGTTGCGAGGGGCACCCGGGCTACTGGTCGCGGGTGACGACGATCTCTTCGCCCTCGTCCATGGGTACCTCGACCTGGTAGAACTCCTCGGTCTCGGTGTCACAGATAACGACGATGTTCTCCGAGGTGCAGAACATGTTGTACGTGGAGACCGTATACTTCTTCCCGGTCTCGAGTTCGTCGACGACCGCCTCGAACTCCTCGCGGGTCAAGTCCTCCTCGTCCTCGACGACGGCCAGCAGCTGGTCGAGCGCGTCGGGGTGCTCTTGGCTCATGGCTACAGACAGACCTTCACACCCGGCACATCAAAGCCCTCTGGAATTTCTCACAGTATTTCGAAGGAGGTGGGAAAATCCCCCACGACCGCCGGGTCCACGCGTGCCGCTGGCTGGGTCGACCGGCGGGCTCACTCGCTCGAGCGGTCCCGTTCCTCGGCACGCCAGCCCGACTCGCTTCCCGGGTCGCGGTACAGCCGGACCACGCTTCCGGTACACTCGATCCGGTACTCCACGAATTCGATGTCGCCGTCCGCGTCCCGCTTGAGCGTCCGGACCGTCATCGCGTAGACCTCCGATACCCACCGGGTTAACTGGCCCGCGCCTTCCGGGAGTCGTGGACCAACCCCGGGAACGCCCGGAACACCTCCGCGGGTATTGCTCGTCTCTTGGAGAAAGGGTTCTGTGACTCTCGTGGGGTGGGTTTTGTGACTCTCGTTTGGGGAGTCTGTGGCTCTCGTTGGCGTGAGTTCTCTGGCTCTCGTTGGGGAGGGGTCGTGTTCGTTTCGTGGGAACGAGCAGGAACGTTTTTGCACGTTGGATACACACGTGTGAATATAGACGGTGCGAGCGCCACGTCCGGCGTGAGCGCCGACGAGCGGCTGCAAACGTAGGACCCTACCACCAATGGCCAATACGATCAAGGAGATGGTCTACTCGCAGGTATCGCCCCAGGAGGTCTTCGAGAGTTTCTACGGCCTGAACCACCGGGAACGGATGGCCTACGAAACGCTGCTCGAGGCCACCGAGCCGCTCTCCGTCGAGGCCATCGCCGAGCGGATGGAATGTTCCTTGTCGACGGCGTACCGATACGTCGACACCCTCGAGTCCAGTGGACTGGTCCGCCAGACCGGCATCTTCGACGAGGAGTACCTCAAGTCGGGGTACGTGGCCGAGGACCCGGCGGTCGTCGCCGACCTGATGGAGCAGTTCGTCGATGTCAAGTACGAACAATGTGCCGAGAACATCGACGAGATGGGGGGTGTCCCGCCGACGGAACGCGGCCACTCGGGGTCGGAGCGGGACCGGACCGATCGGGGCGAGCGGCCCCCGACGGGCGAGGCGAGGCAGAGCGGCAGCCTCTCCATCTCGCACTGAGACGGCGGTACACCCCAATACCCCAGTGACACTACCGCATCCGCTTGGAAGGCATGCCGGAACGACCCCAAGTGGCTGCAAGTGTGTGGCCGTCGGGGGCATATTCTAGAATGGCCGCAAGCGTCCCATTCTCCACTGGAGTCGGGGCCGTTCCGGGATCCGCGCTGCCAGTTCATTCCAGGTAGGGTCGGGCCGGTCCGGGATGCGGTCGGCCAGGCCATTCCAGGTGAAATCTGGCGGGCGCTTTCTGGATGCTGGTCCGCCAGGGTACCCTCCCGTGAGATGGCTGCGCCATTCTAGAATGGAAGGGGCAAGTCCCCTCGTCGCTGCTCGCATGCCCTGTCCAACGTCGGGGGCCGATCGCGTCCTCACTCGTCGCCGGTGACCTGCGTGATTACCGACCGCTCCGCGCGCCGCAACCGCTTGCCCAGGGCCGACGGCGAGATGTCCAAAATCTCGGCCATGTCCTCGATCGTCGCCGCGGCCGGCAGGTCGTAGTAACCCACCTCCGTAGCCAGCTCGAGTGCCTGGCGCTGCTTGTGCGTGAGCGCGGACCGATCGACCGGGACCACGGGCGGGTCGACCGGACCGTCGACCGTCTCGAAATCCGTCACGTCCACGTCCGCGACGCTTCCGGTTAGGTCGGTCACGAGTCGCTGGCCGCGGTCCGCCTCGTCGAGGTACACGGTCGTCCGGATGTATCGACGCTCGACGCTGAGTTGCGGGATCGCGTCGTGACGCTGGAAGATCCGGCACGGGCACTCCTCGTCGATCGGTTTCCGGAAGTGACGGATCGCGTGCCCCTCCCCATCGGGTGCGGCGGTCATGAGGTCACACCGCATCTCGTCGTCGACGACGTCCACCCAGATGTTCGCGGGCTCGCCGTCCACCCGTTTGACCGGACAATGCTCGGGCGGATTCAATCGCACGGTCATCCGGAACCCGCGGTCGGCAACGCGCTCCGACGGGGAATCGACGGCCACGAATCACCACCCTCCAGGGGGCACAGCGACGCCCGGCTGGTCGGAATGCAGGTCCTCGCGGATGGGGACGATCGGGCGTCGGCGCTGGATCCGTGGGAAGCGAGTGGCCACGAGCGATGCAGTCGTCGGCTCGAGTGGTGTGAATCGTTGTGACATACGTCGAATCGGAAATCGGTCGGTGTCCTCTCGTGTCCGGTCGTCGGTTCGGGCGTGCCTCGGCGCGCCCGTATGTCCGTCGATGTTACGCGCCTGGAACCACCAGGGGGTTCTTGACTGCAGCGTACAGGACCACCCAGCGGAGAATGTAGCCCCCGGCCAAGACCAGCAGGTACTTCGTGGCGTACCCGCCGGTCATCAGCCACCGGCCCAGGGGCGATTCGTCGAGGTCGGTGAACTGGTGCACGCCCGTAATCGTAAGCGAGAGGAGCACCGGGACGCCGGTCCCAACGACCAGCACCCCGCCGACGAACTGGAGCTCGTAGGTGCCGAACAGCTGCGCGTAGGTGGCCTGCGCGGCCGGGCTGGCGGACCCGGCGAGCAGCGCGAGCAGCCCGCCGATGAAGGCCAGCTCCGCGACGATGATCACGTCGTCCGTCAGGCAGAAGCGGTGGTTGGTCCGGGTCAGCGCGCCGCCGCTCAGCACCGTGCCGAGCAGCGCGGCGGAGATGCCCGTCGAAACCCCGCTCATCAGGAAGACGAGGGGAAGCCACTGCCGCGTCCAGAACGGCACCGACGCGAGGTCGCTGAGGAGCATCGCGGTGTAGACGACCACCCCGACCCCAAAGGCCGAGCCGACGATCCGGACGGCGCCGCGGTGACGACCCTCGATGCGGGTCGTGTCGGCGACGATGTCGAGACGGCCGCGGATCCCCGGGTCGGCGTCCCAGGGCATGAAGCGGTCGAGAACTCCCAGGATCCGTCGCGGGAGATAGCTCAGGCCGTCGGCGTCGGCGCGGTCCGTCCCGAACAGCAGCCAGAACATCTCGAAGGTCGACAGGAGCGCGAATATGACGATAAACCACGTGCCCACGACCAGCCAGGAGCCGAAGTTCGAGAACAGGACCGGGAAGGTCAGGGCCCGCAGCGGGGCGCCCAGGTGCGAGATGAGGGCGGTGCCGCCGACGGCGATGGCCAGGACCGAGACCAGCGATCCCCACCTGGCCGTCTCGGCGCAGGCAAAGCGGTGCTTCGGCGAGTCGGTCCGGCTCAAGAGGATGGTCCCGAGCCGCGATTCCTTGTCCATCTGGCTCTTCATCAGGCTCGCCCACGTGGAGGTGAGATAGGCGCCGCCGCTCACCCCACCGAGGAAGAGGTACGTGGCGATGAACACCCCCCAGTGGACGTGGGGCAGCCACAGCAGCTCGTTGCCTCCGGCGGTCATCTTAATCCCCTGCGGAGAGCGGCGTTATCACGCTGTTCTCGGCGGCCTCGGCCGCCGCCTCGTCGGCCGCGGGCTCGACGATGACCGAGGTCGGGTTCTGTTCGAACGTCTCGGCCGCCGCGTCCGAAGCCTTGTCCATGAGTTCCCCGATAGGGCCGGCGTGGAGCGCCTCGCCGACGCACTCGTCCACGCAAGCGGGTTCGAGTGGCTCCTCCTGGGCGTTCTTCGAGGTCTCGCCCGCACCGCTGCCCGGCCCTTTGTCCAGACAGAGGTTACACTTCTGCATCAGGCCCTCCTCGCCGTACTGGGGGGCGCCGTACGGGCAGGCCCAGCCACAGTACCGGCAGCCGATGCAGTCCTCGCGGTTGATGGTCACGATGCCGTCGCTTTCGCGCTTCTCGATGGCGTTGGTCGGGCAGACGTTGACGCACGGGGCGTCCTCGCAGTGCATACAGGACAGGGAGACATTGGTTTCCTGGTAGTTCGGGAACGAGCCCGAGGAGACCGTCTCGACGCGCCGCCAGTCGACGCTGCCCTCGTCGACCCCGTGACGGTTCTTGCAGGCCATGGCACACGCATTACAGCCCATACACGAGTTCGGGTCGAAGTAAAAGCCCCACTGCTCGCCCATCAGGAATCACCTCGTGTCTTCCGCACCGAGATGGGAATGTGCCTGTCGATCTGGCCGGAGATGGGGTCGGTCTGGTCTGGACTGTTGAGTAGCATGTTGTTCGCACCGTCCTCGTCGGGCTGGATCGAGCCGCGGCCGAAGCCGTAGGGTTCGACGCTCACGGCCCCGGGCCGGATGCCTTCGGTCACGTAGGCCAGGAGTTCGGCGGTGCCGTGGCTGGAGGCGATCTCGACCATGTCGCCACTCTCGATCCGCCGCTCCCGTGCGTCTTCGGTGTTCATCACGAGGTAGTTCCCCCGGTAATCCTCGTGCTCGAGGTCGTAGGATTCGGCGAGTTGCTCGAGAGGTCCGGCGAGGGCCTGGTCGCCCCCATGGGAGAACTCCACCGTTCGCGCGTCGAGCATTTCGAGTGGGTACTCCTCGGAGACCGCCTCTCCGATGGTGCCCGGCGGGACCCACTGGGGTTCGGTCCGGAGCTCCGCGCCGACCGTCTTGCCGAGACCCGCATACAGCTTGTCGAGTTTCTTGTCGAGGTCGAACCAGAACTCCGACTGCCCGTTCGCGAAGCCGCCGTTCTTCCACTTCTCGTAGCCGTACTGGCCGGAGAGCACGTAAGTCTCCTTTGCCTCGAGGTCCTCCAGGGTGAGATCGAGGGCGGAGAGCTTGTCGTTGATGAACTCCGCTTTGGAATCCCACGGGAAGTACTCGCCGTAGCCCATGGCCTCCCCGAGTCCCTTGATGATGTCGAAGCCGGGCATCGTGTTCCACTGGGGCTCGATGGCCGCCTTCGAGCCGGTGACCCAGCTTTCGGTGTTGTACGCGCCGAAGCCCCCCGACCCGAGCATGGCCTTTTCGAGCTGTGAGGATTCGGGGAAGACCACGTCGGCCTTGCGAGCGGTCTCGGACCAGAACGCGTCGATCCCGATGATGAGGTCCATCTCGTCGAGGGCCTCGAACCACTCCGCGGCGGCGCCGTCCGTGACGGGGTTGCGGTAGTAATAAACCATCCCGTTGACGTCGCCGTTTGCGACCATCTCGGGGACCTTGTTCTGGATGGGTTTGCCGGCCATCGAGGCGTAGCCTTTCTCCTTGTCCTTCAGGACGCAGGTCTTGCCCTCGGCGTTGTTGGGTAGCTCCTTGTCACAGCCCACCTCGAAGGGGTTCGCGAGCTTCGAACTGCCGAACCAGCGTTGCCCGCCCGGCCGGTCGATGTTGCCCACCAGGCCGGTGAGCGCAACGACGTTCTGGGCGGCCTTCTGGTGGTCGGGGCTCTGGCCCAGGCCGGTCCAGGAGGTGATCCCCGCCGCGGGCGCCGCTCGACCGAAGCCTGTCGCGACCTCGCGGATGACCGCTGCGTCGAGGCCGGTCTTCTCGGCGGCCCACTCCGGGGTCTTGTCCGCAACCGCCTGCTTGTAGGCCTCGAAGCCGTGGGTGTAGTTATCGACGAAGTCCGCGTCGTAGAGGCCCTCCTCGATGATGACGTGGGCGATCGCCAGCGCGAGGGCGCCGTCGGTCCGGGGCTCGATGGGGAGCCACGTGTCCGATTTCTTCGCGGTCTCGGTGTAGACCGGGTCGATGGTGACGATCGTGGCCCCGCGGTCGCGAGCGCGGAGCAGCTGTTTGGCCTCCCACTGACCGGCGAAGCTCTCGAGAGGGTCCCGGCCCCACACGAGGACGTACTTGGTGTTCTCGTAGTCGATCCACCTGATGTTACCGCCACCGAGTCCCATCAGGGTGCCCGTGACCGCCATCGTCCCGAAGCAGGTCGGGGTCGGGTGGGGCATGTGGTTCGGGCAGCCGTAGAGGTTCCCGAACAGGGTGCTGAAGGTGCCGGCGGTGCCCCAGCCGTGGAACTCGACCATGCGCTCGGCGCCGAACTCCCGGTCGAAGGCGTCCAGGCGGTCGGCGGCGTACGAGAAGGCCTCCTCCCAGGACGCGGAAGTCAGCTCGCCGTCCGTCCGGATGTACGGCTGCTTGATGCGGTTGGGCGAGTAGGCCTTCTCGACCTGGGAGAGGCCCTTCGGGCACAGGGTACCCTTCGTTCCCGCGCCCGCGGAGCCGCGTGGATGGCCGTCGATCCCGTGGACCTCCGTCACGGCGCCCTCCTCGTTGAGGGACACCTCCATCCCGCAGAGTTTGTGACACTGCCAGCAGTTGCCGTACGCCGTGCTGCCGCCCGCCTCGCTCGAGTCCGACGAGGTGGATCCGCTGGCCTGTATGGCGGTTCCGCTCACGCCCGCCGTGACCGCGCCGGCGGCGGAGGTCTTCAGGAGGGTCCGTCGCGTCAGACCGCCCCGGCCGCCGTCGCCCGTGGACTCGCCCGACATCAGTCCTCCTCCCGCGAGGCGACCGGCCGGTCGTCCCGGCCGAACTCCGCTTTGACGTCCTCGTGGAACTGCGCGTAGAACTCCGCCTCGTTCAGTTCGCCCGACTGGAGTTTGCGGGCCGCCTCGCCCATGGCCTTGCCCAACTCCTGGTCGAACGACCGCTCGGGCTCGACGACGTCGCCGAGCGGCGTGCTCGTAGATTCGTGTGGCTCGTCTGCCGGCATCGTGATCTCCTACACTTGAACGCATCCGGTAGACGCACTTAGACCCTTGAAGGATTCCAGCCATCTTGGAAGCAATCCCGCATAGTACACAAGACCGTGAGACCGACGGTGCGGGGGCTGTGGGTCTCGAATCGCCAGACAGGTCAGCGGTGCCGTCCCCGACGTGGCGCGGAGCGGGATGCAGCAATCGACGGCTCTGGCGAGATTACTGCAATCGGCGTCGCCGTTGGCGTCGATATCGGAATCGCCGGCTCGGGACAGCGTACAGCCATCGGCGTCGCTGTCGACCTACACCACGTTGATCCCGATCGCGGTCGCCCCGTCTTTCATGTCCTCGATGAGGTCCTCGTCGGGCGTGCCGTCGTCGTAGATGGTCCGGCGCGGGGCGAGGACGCCGACTGCCCCGACGACCTGGTCGCCGGTCGCGTAGATCGGAACGCCGAGACAGGAGATCTGTCCGTGGTCGGTCAGCGCGTAGCCCTGCTCGGTCACCCGGTCGAGGCGGTCATACAGGCTCTCGCGCTCGACTGGCAGCTCGCGGGCGTACTTCGCGAGCGGGCAATCGAACTCGCAGCCGGTATCACACGACAGCAGGCCGTAGCGGTCGACGATCTCCTCTACCTCCCCGTCGGCCATCCCGGAAAGGATGACCAGCCCCGGCCCGTTGCAGTGGAGGTACCGCCGGGTGCCCTGCGAGAGCCGGTTCTTGGAGATGATGTCCGAGGTGGTATGGGAGTACAGGCAGTACCCGTAGCCGTGTTCGACGGCCATCACCGTGAACACGCCCTCGTAGCGGTCCGCGAGATCGTCGATGGTGGGCTTGCCCTCGGTGTACAGTTCCCGCTCGCGAATGGACTTGTTACAGACGTCGAGGACCCGCAAGCCGACCGCGAATTCGTTCGTCTCCAGCTTGGTCACGAATCCCTCCTTCCGGAGCGTGCTCACGTAGTTCGAGACGGTGCCCTTCGAAAGGTCGAGGCTGTCGGCGAGTTCGCCGACGGTCGCGCCGTTCCGTTCTTTGAGTACCTCGATGATCTCCATCGTCCGGGTAGCCGACTGGATCGGGTTCGACGGCTCCGGTGCCGGCGTCTGCTCCGTGACCCGATAACTCGGCGTCGGTCCGACCCCGTCGGCCCCGCGGTGTTTGGACATGCGAAACGTTTCAGGCCGGACCCACATATTAATTATTGTGAATACGTCGCACGGCGGGGCCACAGGCCCGCGGAACGGCGGGCTACACGCCCCGTCACTGGCTCGACGCGCCGCACTGGGTCCGTGCCAGTTCGTGTTTTGCCATCCCAAATTCCGTCATTTGAGGGTTGTAAACATCTCTCCGCCGACCCGGAACCGGCGGCAACGCACGCGCCTACCGCCCCGATTTCCGGGTTGTGAAACGGGATTTTCGGCCAGGCCAAATACCGTGTTCTGAGCTCTCTACCGCCAGTATAGGATTTTCTTCCGCTATTATCTGATCCGTACTATACAACAACCAACCGATCGAGTGCGTTCCCGCGCCGAATCATTCCGAACGCGGTGCGAACAGCGGATCGAGTGTCGCTTTGGTTAACAACACGTGCGTTAAGCGTCGGCCAGTTCGGCCGCCGGGATCCGCGAGTACGCCTCGGACAGCGCAGCGGCCTCTTCGGGCAACACGGCCGCCAGCACGTAGGGCACGTGTTCACCCACGTAGCCCAGCACGCTCCCGAGCCGGTCTGCATCGATTGCTTCGACGGAATCCAGGAGCAGGAAGGGCACGGACTCGCCCACGTCGTGAACCAGATAGCCCGCGAGGGCCAGCACGATGCCGATGAGTTCGCGCTCGGATTCCGAGAGCGTTTCGACCGTGTCCTCGTAAACGGCTCCATCGGGGCCCTCGCGGACGACGTGCAGGACGAACTCGCTTTCGCCCAGCGGGTCCTCCCGCTCGCCTACCCGGCGTTCGAGCCAGACGCGTTCGACGTTGCGATACGCCAGGCGGTCGAGCAGTTCGTTCATGTGCTCGTCGAAGGTCTCGATGACCGCGGTCTCGATCTCGGCCACGCGACTGCGCAGGTCCTCGAGTTCGTCGGACAGGGCGTCGATCCGCTCCTCGATCCGAGGCCGGTCGGCCTCGACGAGCCGCTCGATCTCTTCGATTTCCGAGGCCACGGTGGAACGCTCCTCGACGAGGCGGCCACGCTCGTACTCCAGGTCGCTGAGCCGCTCGTAGGCAGTGGCCAAATCCCCCTCCGCCCCGGCATCGGCCTCGACCGCCGACTCCAGGTCCTCGAGGTCCTCCCGGAGGGCAGCGAGCTCGGTCCTGGCCGCTTCGATCCGCTCGGCACGGAGGTCGAGTTCGGCCTCGACGTCCCGGCGGTCCGCCTCCAGCTGTTCTCGGCGGCGCTTCTCGCCTTCGATCTCGGCTGCAGCCTCGCGCAACTCGCCGAGTTCCGCCTCGATCTCGTCGCGTTCGGCCCGGGTGTGCTCCAGGCGCTCGCGGAGCGAGTCGAGCCGGTCGGAGACCTGTGCGCGCTCGACCTCGCTCCCGCAGGTCCAACACTCGATCGTCCGGCCGCTCGGGTCCAGGGCTGCCGTGAGGTCTCCCGTCCCGCTCGCCGGCCCGAAATCGTCGGCCAGGAGGTCCCGGTTCACCTCGAGAACGGCTGCGAGGTCGTTCGCGAAGCCCTCGAGTTCGCGTTTCCGTCGCTCCAGGCCCTCGATCCGCTCTTCGATGTCGGCCAGACGGTCGGCTTCGACCTCGATCGCCGCGAGTTCCGACTCGATCGCCTCCCGCTCGCTCTCGAGTGACGCCACCCGATCGCGCTGGCGCTCGAGGGTGCGTTCGGCCTCGCCGATCGCCTCCCGGATGCGGGACTGCTCTGCCCGGAGGTCGGCCAGGTCATCGCCGGCGTCGGCCGCCCCCTCGGCTGCCTCGATGTCAGCCTGGACCGTCGCGAGCTCCGACGCAACTGCCTCCAGATCCGACTCGATGGACGAACGGCGCTCCCGCAACTCCTGCAGGTCGGACTGGCGGGCCTCGATTCGTTCGAGTTGTGCCTCGAGGTCCGACCGCTCCGTCCGCGTCTCCCGGATCGAGGCACGAATCGATTCCGTGTCGACCGGGGCCATCAACAGGTCCCGCAAGCCCTCGCCACCACTGCGGATCGCCCGACGGGCCGGATTCCGCTCGTCGATAGCCACGAACCCGTCGACGATCGCTGGCTGGTCCGTGAGCGGACTGCTCGCCGGCTCGTCCACGCCGGCCTCGCCGTACACTCGAGTGAACGTACCCTGGCTCGTCGAGAGCTCGACGCGACCGGTCTCTGCGGCCGATTTCACGCTCGCAGCCGACTCACGGCCCCCGAGGACCGCCGCGAGCGAGCGGAGAAAGGAGGTGCGATTAGTCGCGTTCTCCCCGGTCAGGACGGTGATTCCGGCGGGAACCGTGACCGTCGTGGAATCGATCCCGCCCAGGTTCTCGACGCTGACCGTGACCTCCGCGCCGAGGGCCGGTGGACCCGGGGCCGGACCGTTCGCTCGTGACATGCTCGTCGCCAAGTTGGTGACACGCGGTGATATATGCTGGCATCTCCGCACCGCCCTGGGCCGCTTAGGACTCCTGCTGGCAGGAACAGCCCCCGGCGTCCAGGTACTCCTCGAGGCGCGAGGAGGCTCCACACTCCCGGCAGAACACCCTGACCGAGAGGGTCACGTCGACGTCGGTCCCGTCGAAGTCCGGTTGCTCCCCCAGCCGCTGGATCGTGTTCGCGATGAGCGTCTCCTCTCGGTCCCGCGCGCGGTCGATGACCGCCCGCGCCTCGCTTTCATCGATCGTGGTCTCTCGGGCGGTCTCGACCCCGAGGTGGTCCTTGACGTGGTACCAGACCGTGACGTGGGAGACGAGGTCCGACGCGAGCGCATCGACGTCGACGCCGCCTGCCTCGAGGGCGTCCTCGATCCGTACCCGTCGCTCAGGCCCCGCCTCGTCGCCGCGAAGCACCTCGTACACGCCGACCGGATCCGCCGCTACCTGTTCACCGGTGGCGTCGATCGCGGCCTCGACGATGGCCGTGTTCAGGTGGCGAGCGAGTTCGCGCATGCTCGCGCCGGACGCGTGGAGGTCCCTGAGTTCGTCGTGGACGGTCCCCAGGTCGTGGGCGCGTGCGACCCGACTGACCTTGCAGCAGGGATCCCCGTCGGGGGCAACCATTCCGATCCATCGTTTACCCGGCAGCCGGGTAATGCCTTCGATTGCGGCGAAATTTAACGCCCACTCTGTTAATTCGTAGCCACAGGTCCATCGCGTGGGCCTCGTCCTCCACCGCGGGCGGACCGCACGGGACGGCCCGCGCCCCGAACTGGGCACCCATTATATACTACTACTTTCACTTATTTCCTCATATCTCTGATGTTGATGCTGTCTCAGACCCTGCGAGGGACAGATGACTTACTAACCGGTCGATCCCTGGCTCAGAACAAAATTTGTGAGGATAATCTCATAGATAACACATATACCTTCGAGTTTCCCCCTTGAACTGATTGATTGTCCAGTATCGTCTCGGGCCGACCATCCGGCGCCGGGACCAGTTTCCCCCTGAATTACCAATATTACAGTATATCATCTATACCTTTTTTAATATTTTCTGTCTCGCCTCCAACCGATCTGAGCACGGCTGGGGGGTCGTGCTCACGCCACACGGCGGGTCCAGCGTCCTACCCGTCGGCGCCGCGCAGTCGCCAGCCTGCCTCCGCGGCCGTCGCTGCAAGCGGCTGGAACTCCCACTCGGCGGGCGCGGCGACGTGGTCTTGCCCCGCCACCCCGACCAGCACCAGACGCTCGGAACCGAAACTCGAGTCAGTGTCCGCGACCCGCTGCAGGCGGGCGGCGGGACTCGAGGCACCGTTGAAGAAATCCACCCTGATGTCCTGTCGCCGCAGGAAGGTATGCATCCGAGGCACGCCGGCCTCGCCCACCATCCCGACCCAGTCCGACCAGGACCGCGCGTCGGCGATGGCCACGGCCGGATCTTCGAGCGCCTGGAGTGCCCGGAAGGTGAACACGGTGGTGAGGTCGTGGACGGCCCCCGTTCGGGTCTCGACGTCCGAGCCACACGATCGGCCGCCTCCAGCGGTTCCACTCTCCCCACCCGTGTCGCTGACCCAACTCGTGGCACCCTCCCCACCCATGCCACCGGCCCCACCTGTTCCGCCGGTCCCACCTGTTCCGCCGGTCCCAACTGTGCCGCCTGCCCCAGCCGTGCTACCAGCCTGGTGACGTCCCTCGGCCCCCTGGTCGCCCTTCCCGCTCGAACCGTCGACCGGGACACCCGGCATGGTCCGGCCAGACGTCTCGGCTCCCGACTCTGTCTCCCCACCGGCGGTCGCCGCGTTCGCGGCGCCGGCCGCCGCGGCCTCAGCGTTCTTGGCTGTATCCGAAGGCTGTCCTGCATCCCTCCCAGCGGCGGGCCCAGACCCTTCGTTCGAGTCGCCAGCCTCCTCGCCGTTCGCTCCGGGGACACCGGGCTGTCGCCGGCCGCCGTCGGGACACAACCCGGGCCTCATGGGCTACCTCCGTCTCGCCTGCCCACTGTGCGTGCTCGGGATCGAAGCCGTGCGCTCGTTGCTCGTCGCTCATCTCGACGCTCCCGATATCCCCCTCCTCGACGGCCGCGCCCCCGTCCATCACGCCCGCCCCGGACTCGGCGTCGACCGAACCGTGCTCGCTTCATATCCTCAGTCCGTGGCGTTGCGGCGAAAACCTGCCGTCAGGTCGCGGAGTTCCCACACTATTGTACGGAGACTGGGAACGGCTGGGAAAGCCACCACCGACCCAGGCGGGGCTCCCCCTCGCCCCTCCAGGCTGGAGACAGGTTCCGTACTCGGGCGGCCCCCCAGCTTCCAGTTGCTACGGTTCGGTTTCGGCCATCCAGCCGATCTCGAGGGCCGAGAGGTCCTCGATCTTCGGGGCAAACGGCTTGACGTCCAGGATCGGGGTCCCGTCGACCAGGTCCAGATGCGAGACGGCGAGCCGTGACCCGCTGACCGCCTCGAGTTCGACGACGGAGAGCCCGATCGGGTTCGGGCGGACCGTTCCCGAGGTCGCAAAGATCCCGACCTCGAAATCGTCGCCCTTCGGACGGACCCGCAGGCGGACACTATCTGTCAGGTGGAGATGTGAGACCAGAACGATGTGAGAAAACTCCTCGAGGCCGAACAGACCCGGCTCGTAAGCCTCGTCGAGCACCACCGTGCCCGACGCCTCGACCGGGTCGTGAGCGGGCCTGGGAACGTCGCGTGGATCCTCGAACGGCGACTCGACGTGTCCGATCGGCTCGAAGGTCACAGGGTCCATACCGGCGGTTCGCCCGGCCGTGGAAAACCATTTGCGCCCCGCCGGGCGTGTTCGGGGCTCGACTCGATGCCGGTCTCGAGTGCCAGCTTTCATGCGGGACGCCGCGCGATGCCCCTGGGCCCCCTCCGACCACGCTCCCTGCCGCTGACCGAAGCCGCGCCCACACACCCCGGGGATCGCCAGACACATCTCGGCCGCGGTCGAACTGGACCGTCGTGATCGTCGTGCTGACCGGGGACCGGAACGCCGGCAAGACTACGGTCGTCGCGAAGACGGTGGCCGAACTCCGGGCCAGCGGTATTTCAGTTGCGGGCTTCTACGCGCCTGATTCGGACGAGGGCAAGGATCTGGTCGCCGCCTCGACGGGGGACCGCATTCCATTCGCTCGACGGGGTGAGCCAGGGCCAGCAGAGGTCGGGGTCGGTCGCTTCGCGATCAGTCGGGAGGCCCTGGAGACGGGCATCGAGTGGGCGGCCCAACCCAGCGACGTGCTCGTGGCCGACGAGATCGGACGCCTCGAACGCGATGGGGGTGGGTTCGCTCCTGTCATCGAGAACTGCAAACGCGACCCCGACCGCGGGATCCTCCTGTCGGTCAGGCGCGAGGTCGTCCCCGACGTCCTCGCGGATGTCCCTGCGGAGACACCCTCGCGCCGGTTCGTGGTCACGGATGGGAACCGGGACTGCCTCCCGCAGGAATTGACGGCGCTCCTGGTCGACGACGTGAAACAGGGATAGGGCGCCTCGAGGAGTCTCCCACCAAGCCCGTCAATTCCGGAGGGGATCGGCCGGCGGCGAGAAGCCGTCCGTCGCGGCGGAGTCTGGCTGGTGCTTCTCGGGTCGATCCGCCCCATCAGTCGGTCCCGCGGCCCGGGATTCCGGATCGACGGGGACGACCTGTTTCCCGCCGTGTCGGTCGACCACCGAGACCGGGACGTCATACACGTCCTCGATGGTCGCGGAATCGAGGACCTCGTCGCCCCCCACCGCGTGGAGGCCGCCGTCGGAGAGCAGCGCGAAGCGATCGCAGAACTGCGAGGCGAGCGCGAGGTCGTGGATCGCCACGACTCCCGCGAGGTCCCGCTCGCGGACTGCCCGCCGAACGCGCCGCATGACCGCGTACTGGTGTTTGAGGTCGAGCCCGCTCGTGGGCTCATCGAGCAGCAGGGCGGACTCGGCCTGGACTAGGGCCCGGGCCAGCAGGACCGTCCGTCGCTGGCCGCCGGAAAGACTCCCCAACTCGCGCATAGAGAGGTCCTCGATCCCCAGCCGAGCGAGGACCGACCGGACCGCCTCGCGATCGGTCTCGGTGGGTCGCCAGCCGAAATGCGGGTTGCGACCGAGGAGGACCGTGTCGAAGACGGTCGCCTGCCGGGCGACGTCCGAGACCTGCTGGAGATAGCCCACCTGTCGCGCCACCGCCTGCGTGGAGAGCGTGGCCACGTCGGTTCCTTCGAGTCGGATCTGACCCCCATCCAGATCGACCCCACCCATGACCGCCCGGAGCAGCGTCGTCTTGCCCGACCCGTTCGGTCCGAGGAGCCCGAGCAGCGAGCCGGACTCGGCCGAGACGCTCACGCCCTCCAGGACCTGGGTGGCGCCGTACGAGACGGAGACGTGCTGCAGATCGAGGGTCATTCCCGCCAGTACTCCCTCCCGCGGACGACGAGATAGATGAAGAAGGGGGCACCCACGAACGAGGTGACGATGCCCACCGGGACCACCGTCGGGGCGAGGGCGGTCCGCGCGGCGGTGTCGGACACGAGGAGCAGGACGCCCCCGAGCAGCCCGGAGACTGGGAGCAGGAACTCCTTGTTGTTCCCCACCAGCTTCCGGGTGATGTGGGGAACGACCAGCCCGACGAAGCCGATGATGCCCACGAAGGAGACCCCCAGGGCTGTCACGAACGACGCGACGACCATGCCCCGGTTGCGGACCGAGTCGACGTCCACCCCGACGCTACGGGCGGTCTCGTCACCGGCGTCGAGCGCATTGTACGCCCAGCTATGACGGAGGAAATAGGCCGCGGCGGGCACCAGCACGATTCCCATGAGTGCGAGGTTCGTCCATGTCGCCCGCGCCACGTCGCCGAACGACCAGAACACGATCGAGGCGAGTTCGTTTTGAGAGGCGACGTACTGGATCGCGGTCGTCCCGGCCGTGAAAAGCGAGCTGAGCGCGATCCCGGTCAAGATCATGGTCTCGGGTGACGCCCCGCGGTAGGTCGCCAGGGCCAGGATGACCCCCGTCGAGGCGAGCGAGGCGACGAACGCCGCGATGGTGACGAGGTACGGATTGTCGAGGGCGAACCCGCCCGCCGCGCCCATCTCTACCGCGCCGGCCTGGAGAGCCAGGATCGCTATCGCCGCCCCGAACATGGCCGCGTGGGAGATGCCCAATGTGTACGGCGAGCCCAGCGGGTTGTTCAGCACGCTCTGCATGACCGCGCCCGACAACGCGAGGCCGGCACCGATAACCACGGCCGCGAGCACACGCGGGATGCGGATGTTCCAGATGATCGTAGCCGTCGTCCCGTCCGCCGTGGGGCCGGCGACCAGGAGCGCCACCGCCCGCTCGAGCGAGATGGCGGTCGGACCGACGGTGATCGCGGCCAACGAAAGGGCCACGAGCGCTCCGGCCAGGACGCCGACACTCCGCCAACGCGTCCCGGCGTAGTCGCGATATCCGACAACCGCCTCGGTCCGGTCGAGTATCGACACGGTCTCACCCCAGCTCGACCCGCATGAAGCCTCCGAAGCGGTCGGCCAGCTCGCCGTAGACCGGCGCCCCGAGGAGCCGCTGGTAGAGGCGGTCCGCTTCCCCGGCCGGATCGACGTCGCCGAAGGCATCGGGATACAGCACCGAGCCCACGAAATAGGCGTCCGCGAGCACGCTCCCGTAGAGATTTCCGTAGAACCGGCTGGGGAGCAGGCCGTAGATATCCCCCGACTCGATCGCGGCGACGTCCGCATAGCTCGGGCCCGCGAGCGCCTCGGCGACACGGTCGAGATTGGACTCCGAGATGAAGATGACCCCCGGGTTCCAGGTCAGCAGCGTCTCCCGGCTCACCGTCGCGTGGCCGGCGACCGAACTCGCGACGTTTCCCGCGTCGACGAACGCGAATGGCGCGAACGGGTGTTGGGTTGAAGTGACTCCCGCACCGCCGCTGTCGCTCCGACCGGCGAGGAAGACCCGGTCGCGCTCGGCCCCGGAAACCGTCCCAGCCCGCTCCTGGAGGGCCGTAATCTCGCTCCGGACGAAATCGATGACCGCCGCGGCGCGCTCGGACCGGTCGAGGACGCCCGCGGCAAAGCGCAGGTCGCCATAGAACTTCTCGAGCTGGTGGAGGGGCCGGCCCTCGGCCTTGAGCACAACCACCGGGCGTTCGATCGTTGCCTGCAGGTCTCTCGCCGTCCCCGCTGTCATGTAGGTCCCGACCACGACGTCCGGATCGGCGTCGGCGATGAGCTCCGGGTCGCCGCCCTTGTGGGGGCCGATCACGGGCTTGTCCCGGAGGACGGGGTTCGCAATATTATATGGGTTGTTCCTCCCCCAGCTGTGCTCGTTTTCCTCCACCCCGACCACCATGTCGACCGCGTCGAGATAGGCGACGAGGTTCAGGGCCCCCGGCCCGACCGCCACGACGTCTTCGACGGCCTCCGGGAGCGCCACCGTCCGGCCGGTCGCATCCGTCACCGTCCGCGAACCCGCATCGGCCGTTCCAGACGTTGTCGGTGTGTCTTCCGCCGTTCCGGTGCCGCCGGACGTCGTCGTCCGGTCGTCTTGGGAGGCCCCGCCAACACACCCCGCTGACGTGGCCAGCGCCCCGCCCGCGACGGCGGCGAACGATCTGACGAGTTCGCGACGCGTCGACCGTGCCGATCCCGGGTTCGCCTCGGCGCGCGTCGACCACGGCGAATTCGGCTTCGCCCCGAAATATTTAGATATTCGCATCTATTTGGACGTGGTGAACGCGTGTCGTAAAGTGTTTTGGTTATCTTCCGCCAGTGACGTACATATAATTAGTTACATCCTGTGACTTCTAGCCACGTGGGCCGGCGATTATTCCGTCTACACCCTCCCCCTTGCATGGCCGCCGGAGTCAACGCTGGCCCGGACCGTCCCCAATGGCCGCCGGAGTCAACGCTGGCCAGATTCCCTCTTAGCCCCCCAACCGCCGGTGGACTTGGCGCCGGCCATATCGCAGACTGGGAAACGGCGGGTCCCACCGTCCAGATCCAGCGCGCAAAACAGGTGACCCACCTACCAATAGAGGTTGCGGATTTATACTTTCTAATACGCTAATATTACCTGGGAAGACCCATGGAAATGGAGCAAAAACTCGAGCGGCTCGAGGAGATCATCGATCGACTCAAAGACGACGAGGAGGTAAGCGTCGAGGAACTCCGGGAGATAGCCCAGGACCTCGAGACTGGCAAGAAGTACCGGTGTGCGACCTGCCAGATGTTCTGTACTGGCGAGGACGTGATGGTCATCTTCAACACAGAGACCGAGGAGTTCCTCCAGATCGAGGTCCCGATGGACGAGTCCGAGGACCTGATCATCACGCGGGCGAACTGATCGTGGCGGCCATGCCGGGTCGCTTTCCACCACACCACCATGCACGATCTCAGTGACGAGCGGTTCTTCCAGAAGCACGCGGACTTCTGTGCCGTGTTCTCGAACCCGAACCGCCTCAAGCTGGTCGACATCTTGGCGGGCGGGGACACCTACACCGTCTCCGAACTCGAAGCCGAGGCGGACCTCTCCCAGTCCGCGGTCTCCCAGCATCTCAAGCTGATGCGGGACCAGGGCATCGTCGAACGGGAGAAACGCGGCGTGCACAGCTACTACTCGCTCGCCGACGAGCGCATCGTCGAGGGCATGAAGCAGATCCAGGCGGTCCTCGCCGAGCGGCTGGATTGAACCGTCCGCCCTCAACCCACCCCCCTCCTCCGCCGTGCCTCCGGGCCAGCGCCGAGGACAGCCATTATACTGCCCATCGGCGAATGGGCTCGTATGGCTCGCACCCGCCGGCTCGTGATCGACTTGCTCAAGCCCCACGAACCCCGCACGCTCACCGTCGCCGAGGAGGTGGCCGATCTGGCGGGCGTCGACGGCGTCAACGCGGTGCTGGTCGAAGTGGACGAGGAGGTAGAGAACGTCAAACTCACAGTCGAGGGCGAGGACGTCGACTTCACCCGTATCGAAGCCACGCTCGAGACCCTCGGCGGCACCATCCATTCGGTCGACATGGTCGCCTGCGGCGAGCGCCTGATCGAGGAGCGGGAGACCCCCCAGGATTAGATGTTCGGCGATCACTCCCTCGAGGAACTGCTTCGGGACGATCAGGTGCGGTCGATCTCGCGTCGGTACTTCATCTCGAACGGCTTCGACGGCACCCTGACGAGCGTGGGCGTCGCCATGGGCTCGTATCTGTCCGGCGTGCCCGACGGGGTGACGGTCTTCACGATCGGGATGGGCGCCGCGATCGGGCTGGGCACCTCCGGGGTCTGGAGCGTCTGGGAGATCGAACGGGCCGAGAAACGCGCCGAAATCCACGACCTCGAGGACAAGATGCTCACGGACCTCGAGGATACCCGGCTGGTCGACCGCAAGCGCGGCGCCCGCGTGATCAACGCGACGATGAGTGGCGTGGGGCCCGTCCTCGCGGTCCTCCTGACGATGGCGCCGTTCCTCCTCGAACCGGTCGCGTTGAGCATGCAGGCGGCAACGATCGCGTCGGTCGGGATGGGAATCGCGATCCTGTTCGTCTTCGGCGCTTACATGGGCTCGATCGCGAAGTTGACCTGGTACGTCTCGGGCCTCCGGATGGCCCTCGCCGGGCTCGTCGCCGCCGGGCTGAACCTCCTTCTTCCAGGGTGAGGGTCCGCACGAAGCTGTCCCACCGCCGGCGAGTCTATGCCTGACGGACGACTCCTGGTCTGTATGGCAACTGCACGACGATCCCGCGTCTATCCCGCCGGAACGGGGTGGTTGATCGGGTTCCTCTTGGGGGCGGTGTTTGGCGCGCTGGCGGGCATGCTGTCCGGACGGCTGGCGATGGGGCTCATCCTCTTTGCCGCCACCGGCACCTCCCTGGGGTACACCCTCGAGCAAAGCGTTCGCGGACGGCCGATGACCCCGGTCGAGCGGTGGCTGACCTGGCTCCTCCTGGTGGCCGGCCTGGTGGTCCTCGGGCTCGTCCTGTTCTCCCGGACGGTCCTGTAGGGGCGGCCCCGGGACGGGTGCCAGTTGTCCCGCAGTCTCGGTACTCCGACGAGACCGACCGGCCTCTCAGACGTGTTCCTCGATGAACTCGGTGATGGCCGTGTAGGCCTCGATGCGGTTCGAGAGCTTGGCGAACCCGTGGCCCTCGTCCTCGAAGACGAGCATCTCCACCGGCACGCCCTGCTCGCGGGCCCGTTCGGCCACCTGTTCAGCCTCCCCCAGCGGCACGCGGGGGTCCTGGGCACCGTGGGCGACGAACAGCGGGGCGGCGATAGACTCGATGTTGTTGATCGGGCTGATCTCGGCCAGGAACTCGCGGTCCGCTGCCAGGCTCCCGTATTCGGCTTCGCGGTGCTCGCGCCGCCACGAGCCGGTGTTCTCGAGGAAGGTCTCGAAGTTCGCGATCCCCACGATGTCCACGCCGGCGGCCCATCGCTCGGGGTACTGCGTGAGCGCGGCAAGCACCATGAAGCCGCCGTAGGAACCGCCCAGGGCCACGATGCGGTCGGGGTCGACCGCGGGCTGGTCGTGCAGCCACTGGACACCGGCTTCGATATCCCGGACCGAATCCATCCGCTTCTCGACGTCGTCGAGATGGGTGTAGGCGCGCCCGTAGCCGGCCGAGCCGCGGACGTTCGGCTCGAAGTACGCGAAGCCGCGTCCCACGAAGTACTGGGCAAGCGGATGGAACGAGGGGCGGCGCTGGGCCTCCGGACCGCCGTGGATGTCGACGATGACCGGCGTCTCGCCCGCCCCGGCGTCCGGGGGCGTCGTGAAGAAGGCCGGGATCTCCCGGCCGTCGAACGTGGGATAGCGGACCAGCGCCGGCTCGACGAAGGTCTGGCGCGGGATACCGGCCGTGGCGGCGTCGGTCCATCGGGTGACGTCCTCGCCCGCCAGATCCGCGACGTACACGTTCGCGTTCCGGGAGCGACCGGAGACGGTGACCGCGAACTGCTCTGCGGCGGGACCGAGCTCCAGCCCGCTGTAGACCCCCTCCGAAAGCTGGGGCTCGGCGAGTGTCCGGTAGGTCGTCTCGCCCGTCAGCTCGCCAACGGTCAGCGACGAGTAGCCGTCGACGTTCCCCGCGAAGACGAAGCGGCCCGTCTCGTCGTCGAGTGCCAGCCGGTCCACGTTCCAGTCCCCGCCCTCGGCCACGACCGAGATGTCCCCCGATTCGACGTCGAGCCGGCCGAAATACAGGGTGTCGCTGCCCCAGTCGGTCAGGAGGTAGATCGCCGACCCGTCGGGTCCCCAATGGACCCCCTGGTACCGGACCGCCTCCTCGCTGGGGGTGAGGTGGGTGCGCTCGCCGGACGCCAGGTCGAGCACGTAGACGTCGTGGTCGAAGCTGGAGTGGGATTCGTGGAGGAGCAGGCGGTCGTCGGAGGGGCTCCAGCCCGCGGCCGAGAGCCACCCGTCGCCCTCGCAGACCAGCTCGGCGTCCTCGCCCCCCTCCTCGCGACCCTGGACGTAGACGTCGAAGACCGACGTCTCGCGGCGGTTCGAGGCAAACGCCAGGCGGTTGCCGTCCTGACTCCACCCGCCCCAGAGGTGCTTTGCGTCGGGCATGCCCGTGAGCGGGTCGACGGTGGAGCCGTCGGCTGCAAGGCGGTAGAGCTGCACGCGCTCGTTTCCCCCCTCGTCCATCCCGAAGGCGAGTTCCTCCCGCGTCGGCGACCAGTCCGCGAACGTGACTCGCTCCTCGGCGAAGGTCAGCTGGTCGGGCCAGGCACCGGGGCTGTCCAGCCGCCACACCTGGTTCGTCCCGGTCGTGTCGATGAGAAAGCTCAGGCGCTCCCCGTCGGGCCCGAAGGAGGCCCCGCTCGCGGACCGTACGTTGAGGTACCGCTCGATGTCGTAGCCGGCCATGGCGTCCTCCAGCGGGGCCCGGACTAAAGGGTCCCCGGTCGGTTCGCGGTGCCTCGCCTCTCGGGTCCCCGGTCGGTTCGCGGTGCCTCGCCTCTCGGGTCCCCGGTCAGCCGCTCCCGGTGACGACCTCGCCCTGGGGGTCGTACTCCATCTCACCGGCGACCTGGCGCGCCAGCTCACTGCCGAACTCCCTATCGAGCAGGTGCAAGGCCAGATCGAGGCCCGCGGTGATTCCCCCGGCGGTGACGAGATCACCGTCGTCGACGACGCGGGCGTCGACCACCTCGGCCCCGGCGGCCTCGAGGTCCTCGATGGCGGAATGGTGGGTCACGGCAGGACGGCCGTCGGTCAGTCCGGCCGCGGCAAGCAGCATGGCGCCTGTACACACCGAGGCGACCGTTGTGCCCGCGTCGTGGAACCGAGCGATAGCGGCGGGGAGATCGCCACGCTCCACTTCGGTCCTGACGCTGGCCTCAGCCCGGCTGCTCCAGCCGCCTCCGGGGACGAGGAGCAGGTCTTGGCTGTCGATTACCGCGCTCGCCTCCTCGCCGGGCGTGGCATCTGCCTCGGGGCTCGGCGGCGGGAGCACCCCGTCAGGCTGTATCCGGAGCCCGTGACTCGACGTAACCACGGCCTGCGGGGCGAGCGTGTAGAGCCCCACCGAGAGGTCGGCCCCGGCCGCGCGGGCGTGGTCGAATACCTCGAACGGGCCGATGGCGTCGAGGTCGTCGAACCCGTCGAAGAGCACGATCGCAACGTCCATGGGCCGACCAGGCGGCGGAGCGGCAAAACGGTTCGCGACGAGCGGACCGCCCCGCCAGACCAGATCCGGGCCGCACCGGCGCGTCCTCGCCCGGCCCGTCGCCCGAACGACGTGGGCACACCCTTCATGCTGCAGTCCGCCCTATAGTGAGTATGCGATTTGCGACGAAAATGGGCCTGTTGGGCGGCGGTGCGTTGCTCGCGGCCTGGACCGCGTGGGGGCTGTACTCCGGCCGCTCGGCGGAATCCGTGCCGTACGAGGAACAGCAGACCGTCGACGGGATCGAGATCCGCCGGTATCCACAGACCGTCCTCGCCGAGACGACGGCTCCCGATCAGATCACCGCGTTCCGTCGGCTGTTCCGGTACATCTCGGGCGGTAACCGGACCCGCGAATCCATCGAGATGACCGCCCCAGTGGCCACGAGAGGGGCGTCCATCGCCATGACCTCGCCCGTACGGACCAGGACCACCGGGAGCGGCGTGGAAGAAGCCGCGGCGACCGAAGACGGTCGAGCGCCCGAGGCCGGAATGCGGATGGGATTCTACCTCCCCGCGAGCTACGGGCCCGACACGGCCCCGGAACCCACCGAAGAAACCGTGGAGCTGGTCGCGGAGCCCGAAAAGACCGTCGCCGTGAAGCGGTTCTCGTGGTACGCCCCCACCTGGCGCGTGAACCGGCTGGAGGGACAGTTGCTCACCACCCTGGAGCGGTTCGGCATCGAGCCGCGCGGCGAGCCCTACCTCCTGCGATACAACGACCCCTGGACGCCGCCGTTCATGCGCCGCAACGAGATCGCAGTCGAAATCGAGGCCCGGACGTAGCGCGGCTCCGCCGATCGACTCAAACCCCCCGGTCCTGCTGATGGACCGGTCGATTTTATGACAAAAAGATGATACCACGAAGATCAGAAGCGGGGCACCGGTGTCACCGCTCCCCCCACTCTGCACTCCATAGCCGCTGGAGTGGCTCTGGATAGACACTGGTTGTACGCTGGAGTGTCCATTCAGTGCAACCGGGTGGCCGACGGATCGCGCCCCGTCCGCATATCAGCAAATCGAGGGTTGTGCGAGGCTCCCCGGGGAGGATGCCACCCCAGATCGCGGCGGCAAAGCCGACACGTTCCGCTGGTAGAGGTGGACTCATGCCTCCCTCGCGCCAACCGTGCGCCATGGCAACAGCCCTGGCCGACGAACCCTGTGAGGCCTGCACGTCCGAGGACGAGCCGCTCACCGAAGCCGAGTACGCGGAGTATCTCGAGTCCATCGACGGCGACGTCTGGTCGGTCGTCGACGAGCACCACCTGGAGGGCACCTACACCTTCGAGGACTTCCGGGACGCCCTGGATTTCACCGTCGAGGTCGGCGAACTCGCCGAGGACGAGTGGCACCATCCCGACATCCACCTCTCCTGGGGGGAGGTCCGCATCGAGATGTGGACCCACAAGATCGACGGCCTGCACAAGACCGACTTCGTGATGGCGGCGCGGATGGACCGGTTCTACGAGGAGTACTAAAGACCGACCGGATTCGAGGGTGTGATAGGGGGATGTGGACGGTAACTGAGCCCTTTGGGGAGCCTGTCATCAGCCGCGCAGGGCGTACAGCCCCGACTCGGTGGCCATGACGAACCGGTCTCGGGTTGCCGCGAGACCGATCGAATGCCCCTCGGGGAACTCCGCCGAGTAGGCTCGGGTCCCGTCGGCCTGGTCGTAGGCGTGGACCGTCTCCTCTGCGGTGCCCGCCACCAGGGTTTCCGTCGCCGCCTCCAGGTCGAAGTAGTCCGCGGGTATCGAGGCAGTCCACTGCTCGTTGCCGTCCGTCCGCAGGGCGTAGCAACGCGAGTCGTCGGCGCCGAAGAGCAGCCCGGAGCGATGTGCGCCGAGCCAGCCGCCGCGGTCGTACCGCCAGGTTTCGGTGCCGTCCCGCTCGAGCGCGGCGATGACCTCGCCCCTCGTATAGACGCGGTCGCCGACGCGAATCGCGCCGTGGAGGTCGAGCGACCCGCCGAAGGTCCACGCCGCGTGGCCGTTCGACGGATCCAGGCCCGCGATTGTCTTCCCGGGGACGACCAGCACCGACCCGAGGCGAAACGGCGAGTCCGGGAACTCGACGGGGCGACTCCAGAGCCTGGCCCCGCTTCCGGCGTGGAAGGCAACCACGGACTCGTACTCGAGGGCGTAGATCCGCTCTGGCCCGGCGTTCCCACCGTCGACGTCTCCGGTCTCGTGCCGCCAAACCTCGCTGCCGTCCCGTATGTCGAGGCCGAAGGTCGCCTCGCCGGTGGGCTTGATGTTGTCGTTCTGGAGCCCGACCCCCAGCACGCCGTCGGCGACCCCCAGGATATGTGCCTGTCTCGCGCGCTTCCCGACACCGGTCGCCCACCGCTGCTGTCCCCCGCGCTCGACCGCGTGCACCTGTGCCCCGGAAATGTGGGCGCCGGAACGCTCGCCGGTGGTCAGGTACAGCGTATCCTCCGTGACCTGGACCGACCGGATGGCGCTGTCGGCCTCGTAGGTCCACTGCTCGGATCCGTCTGCTCCGAGCACGTGCAGGACGCCCTCGCGGTCGCCCACGACGATCGTCCCGTCGGCGACGGTGAGGTCGGTCGTAACCGGGATGTCCCGACTCCATTCGATTTGCTCCGGGTCTGCAGTGTTCGTGCCGCCGGTAGTGGTCGTCCCGTCCTGGACCGACGTGGTCACCGTGCCTTGCGGCGACTCCTCGCGGGCAAGACAGCCAGCCAGCGGGAGGAGAGCGGTGCCCCCGGCGGCGAGAGCGCGCCGTCGGGTGTACGGTGGCATATGTGTCATTGGTTAGCATAGTCATACATACTTTCGGGAGACCACTATCGCGATTTGTGTCTTCGCCGCCGAGTGGGGTACCGAGGTCCCTCCGGCGCTCGAGTCGCGAGGACTGGACCGCGGGCCGTCAGTATGGAGAGTGCGAAACCGCGTCCTCAGGCGATGTCTCGCGAGGTGTCGACCCGCACCCGCTCCGTGAGGTCGAGCTTGATGGCCTCGCCGGGGACCCGGCCACCGCGGTATTTGAGGACCGAGAGTCGGCTCTCGAGTTCGCCGCCGCGTAACTCCACGTCCAGGTCGAAGACCACGTCGGCCATGTGCTGGGTGTCAGAGCGCGTCTCCGGTGCGTTCTCGCGCTTGAGACAGTGGAGGAAGGCGATCCCGTTGGTGTTACGCATGTGGGTCTTGAGCTCGTTGAGCATCGTCTTGTAGCGGGCGCGATCCAGCCGCTCGAGGTTGTCGACCGGATCGACGATCACCGTCATCCCGTCGAAGGCCTGGCGGAAGCCGCGACGGGCGGCGTCGATCTCGTCGTCGCCCCGGATCAGCTGGACGTAGGGATCGCCGGTCGGGGCGTTGGCGTTTTCGATGGCGTCAGAGACGTCGTCCTCCGTGCGGTCCGTGGTGAGATAGAGGGTCGGCCGCGGGCGCGTGAGTTCGTACAGAAGGAGTTCGCCCTGGCTCGCTGCCGGGGCCTGATAGGCCACGACGCTCCCCGGCGGCAGCCCACCGGCTATCTCCCTGTCGAGCACGTCGACGCCGGTGGTGAGCCTGTCTGTGTCCCGCATGTGGCTGCCCTGGATGGGATGGGGGGTTGGTCCGTCCGCCGACACCGGGAGGACCCGACAGCGGCGGCGGTCTGCTGCACACTAGCTATCTGTGTGGTCTGTCTTAAAAATGACCCATGATTTATAAAGGTGCGTCTGACAGGATCGGCCCCGATCCGGGGAATCCGGACCCGTCGGACCGGGTGCCGCTCGAGGGGCGTTACTCCGACGATGGCGCGTTAGCCTGGAACCGAGCGAGGCCCTCCCGCAGGTACCCGACGTCCGTCCCCAGGACCAGGAAGTCCATGTCCCAGTCGTCGAACCGCGTGCCGACGTTCTCCGGCGTGGTCGCGAGAGTGCCGATCGGAACGGCCGCGGCGCGGGCGGCGGCGACCGTGGCGTCGATGGCGTCACGAACGTCGGGGTCATCGAAGGATCCGAAGGCACCCAGGCGGGCGGAGAGGTCCGCGGGGCCGATGAAGAGCGCATCGAGGCCCTCGGTCGCGGCGATCGAGTCGATCTCGTCGATCGCGCCCCCGGTCTCGACCTGCAGGATCGTGGCGACCTCGCGGTTGGCCGTCTCGACGTACCCTTCGAGATCCGATCCGTAGCCCGACGCGCGGCCTCCGGCGACCCCCCGGACGCCTTCCGGCGGATACTGCGTCGCCTCCACGGCCGCCCGTGCCTCCGCCGCGGATTCGATCTGGGGGATCACGAGCCCCTGCGGTCCGAGGTCGAGGAGTCGGCGGATCTCCGCGCGGTCCGCGCCGCTCGCCCGGACGAGCGGCACGGTGTCGGTGTCCGCCGCGTCCACGGCCCTGATCGCGGCCGCCAGATCGCCGATCGTGTTCTCGGAGTGTTCGCCGTCAGCGACCACGAAGTCCAGTCCCGACCCCGCGAGAACTTCCGCGACGACCGGATGGCCGATGCTCGACCAGGCGCCCAGGAGCGGTTCGCCGGCGCGCAGCCGCGACGCGAACCCGTCAGTAGGCATGTCTATCCCGTCCCGGGCCACCCTCTTAATGCCCTTCGGGTGGCCCGACGACTGTCGGCCGCACCGTCGAGAGCGAGAACAACCCCTTCCCCCACTGCAGCAGCCCCGGTGAACGACTGGCCCGTCAGAGCCCGCCATAGTCAACGTCGACGGTGCCTGGCTCACCACAGGCCCTCGCGTGCGTATATTAGTTAATAATATACCCATAACCCTAACTTACAAGGCCGTCGACCCCCTCGGTAGGTAGCATGGACGTCGACGCCTTTACCGAGGGGCCGGGAACCTTCGACGACTTCGAGGGAATCCCCTGCCATCGACCGCCGAGCCTGCCCCCGGATATCGAGGTCGACGGCGACCTGCTCGCGGTCTATGGCGACGCCCAGTACGCGCTGGGCCGCCTCGCGACCCTCCATCGCGACCTGGAGAATCCCAACCTGATCATCGCTCCGTTCATCCACCGTGAGGCAGCGATGAGCTCCCAGGTCGAGGGCACGAACGTCACCATCTCGGACATCTATCAGCACGAGGTGGGCACGAGTCCGGAGCGCTCGGCCGCGGCCTCCAATGACGTCCGCGAGGCGTACAACTACGTCGACGCGGTCACGACCGGGTTCCAGCGTCTCGACGACGGGGACGCGATCGGCGTGGACCTGGTGCGAGACCTGCACGAGATCCTCTTGGGCGGCGTCCGCGGCGACGAGGACGCCCCGGGAGAACTTCGCGACGTCCCGGTCTACATCGGTTCGCGGGACGGGAACCTGGAGTCTGCGACCTTCGTCCCGGCGAGTCCGGCCCACGTCGATCTACTGCTGGACCAGCTGTTTACCTATCTGCGCCGGGGCGAGTACCCCCCGCTCGTCGACGTGGCCATCGGCCACTACCAGTTCGAGGCCATCCACCCGTTCCGCGACGGGAACGGCCGGCTCGGCCGCCTGCTGATCATGCTCCAGTTGTACGACGTGGGCCTGCTCCCGGGGCCCTACCTCTATCTCAGCTCCTCCTTCAAGCGGCACGGCCAGGCCTACCGTGATCGCCTGCTCGCGGTGAGCCAGACCGGCGCCTGGCGGGAGTGGATCGTCTTCGTCCTGAACGCCATCGCGGAGCAGGCCATCGACGCCTACGAGAGCGGGGAAACGCTCCGCTCGCTCCGGGAGCGCTACCTCGAACAGTTCTCCACGGCACCGACTGTCAGGGACCTCGTCGAGTACCTCTTCGAACAGCCCTACCTCACCGGCCCCCGTGCGGTCGAGGCGACGGGCCGCTCGAAGCCGGCGGTCTACGACGCCATCGAGACCCTGGAGTCGGCCGGCGTCGTGACCGAGGTGACCGGGAAACAGCGGAACAAGGTCTACGAGGCCCCCGAGATCCTGGGCGTCCTCCAGGGATGAGTCGGCGGCTATCGTCTCGATAGCTACTGGCCCGGAGCAGCAAACGGCCGCATGGCCCGGCTGCCGAGACCGCCGGGAGTCTCCGCGGGCAGCAGGGTCCGGATGGGCAAGCGCTCCGGTAGCGAGGAGTGGGTCGTCCAGTCGGTCCTGATCAAAAAGCAGGCCGGCAAGTCCACCGCGAGCTCGCAAGCCCGCAAGATCCCGGAGAAGATCGAATCGTAGGCCGGTCGGTTTCGGCCGCCCGACGTCTCAGCCCGGGCGATCGCTGGAGCGGCGTTCCGGGTTCGGAAAGCGGGTCCCGCGACCGGGATAGAATCGTTTTCAAGTCCGGTGGCACATCGAGTACCCATGGACACCGGTGCGATCGATCACACGATGATCCGGGTCGAGGACCTCGAGACCTCGATCGACTGGTACACCGAGCACCTCGGCTACGAGGTCAAGCGACGCAGCGAACACGAGACCTTCACACTCGCGTTCCTGGGCCCCGAGGACGTCCACGACGCCGGGGCGCTCCTGGAGTTGACCTACAACCACGACGGCCGGACCTACGACATGGGCGATGCATGGGGCCACGTCGCTGTCCGGGTTCCGGACGTCGAGGCGGCCTACGCCGAACTCATGGACGGCGGCGTCGAGGACTATCGACCGCCGGACGAGAACCCGGGCTATGCCTTCGTCAAAGACCCCGACGGGCACGAGATCGAAATCGTCGAGCGCGATTTCGGCGCCCGCTACAGCATCGATCACACCATGATGCGGGTCGAGGACGCGGACCGCGCCATCGGGTGGTACGTCCGGAAACTGGGCTACGAGCCCGCGGGCCGCTGGGAAGCGGAGACCTTCGCGAATTACTTCCTCCGGCCGGAATCGGCCCCGCAAGAGGCCATGGCGGTCGAACTTACCTACAACTACGACGGCCGGAGCTACGAGATGGGCGACGCGTGGGGCCACCTGGCCGTCCGCTCGGCCGACCTCGAGGCGGCGTGGGACGAACTCATGACCCGGGAGGCCGCGGACTACCGCGATCCGGCGTCCTGCGACTGGAACTACGCCTTCACGAAAGACCCCGACGGCCACGAAATCGAGGTCGTCGTCCGGTAGCCCGAACGAGCACGAAATCGAGGTCATCGTCCGGTAGCCCGAACGAGCACGAAATCGAGGCCGTCGTCTGCTTGGCCAACGGGGCCGAGGTGGTGCAATTCTTCTCCCCCCTTCGAGGGGCAACCTGCGGGAGACGACGGCTACTCCGGCAAGAGCCTCGACCAGCTCGACGGGGACCCGATCCGTCCCAAATCAGTTGGGCCACAGCCCTACCCAACCGGGGCTTCAACCGTGGCCTGTCGCATGACACAGCGAGTCGAATGCATCGTGGACGGTTGCACCGGCATCTGTGAAGGCGAAACTGAAGGGGAAGTCATGGCCGAAGTCGAGGCCCACGTACAGGACGCCCACCCGGACCTCACGCTCGACGAGGACACGGTCGAGGCGGTCCGGGCCGAGATCGAGACGGTCTGACGAGTACCGAAAGTCCGACGATCTGACGCTGGCACCGACAATCGACGGGCTCACGTCCCGACACGCAGATGGACTGACCCGTTGCGGGCTTGGCCCACTAGTAATGCGGCCAGCAGACCAGTCCGGTCCCCGTTCTACGGTCGCGGACCGAATCACCAGTGACCCGACCGCAGGGTCGGCGTGGTTCCGGGCCGGTGGACCGGCCAGACTACCGACTACCCACTGATTATTGGCGCAGCCGCCGTACGTATCGCCATGCCCACAGACATCCCCGGCATCCACCACGTGACGGCCATCGCGGGTGATCCGGGTCGGAACCTCACCTTCTACACCGAAACCCTCGGGCTGCGACTCGTGAAACGGAGCGTCAACCAGGACGACGTCTCGGTCTATCACCTGTTCTACGGCGATCGCCAGGGCTCGCCGGGGACCAGCATGACCTTCTTCCCCTACGGGGACGCCCGCCCCGGGCGGGTCGGGACCGGACAGGTGGAGACCACCCAGTTCCTCGTTCCCGCCGAATCGATCGACTTCTGGGTCGAGCGGCTGGACGCTGCCGGGGTCACCGTCGAGGAGCCCGTCGACCGCGCGGGCGAGCGGGTCCTCCCGTTCGCCGACCCGGACGGCCTCTCGCTCGAACTCGTCGGCGTGGCCGACCCGCCAGCAGGGGATCCGCCTGATGGGACAGTGGCTTCCGAACACGCGATTCGCGGGTTCTACGGGGTCACCCTCAGAGTCGGGGACCCCCGTGGGACCGCGTCGCTGCTCGAGGCCATGGGCTTCGAGGAAGCCGAGGAGGACGGCACCGGCTCGGCGCCACCGGACGGCTCGCGCAGGCGGTTCGTCGCCGACGGCGAGCTGGCCAGCGTGGTCGATCTGACCGTCGACCCGGACGGGGAGCGGGGGCTACCCGGCGCGGGCACCGTCCATCACGTTGCTTTCCAGGTGACCGCCGAGGAACAGGAGGCCTGGCGCCAGCTGTTGATCGATCGGGGGTTACGCCCCACCGAGATCATCGACCGGAAGTGGTTCGAGTCGGTCTACGTCCGGACCCCAGGCGGCGTGCTCTTCGAGTTCGCGACGAAATCGCCCGGTTACACCGTCGACGAGGACCTCGAGGACCTTGGCGAGTCGCTGATGCTCCCCGGGTGGCTCGAGGACCGGCGCGAGGATATCGAATCCTCGCTCCCGGAGTTAGACGTCAGAATCGGCGCCGAGTGAGTCGAGGGAGGGGACAGGTGTGTCGGTACTCAGGGCTGGCGGGCCGCTACGTGCCGCGCCGGATGGTGATGTCGCCGTTGGTCGCCCGGAGTTCAAGCGTGGTGGACGCCGCACCGATGGCGCCCTCGAGGGCCGTCTCGGTCGCGATCTCCACCTGGTCGAGGACCTCGAGCCCCGATATCTCGCCGTTACGGGTCCTCGCCTCTACGTGCAAGTCCAGGTCGGGGTGGAGTCTGACCAGGATATCCCCGTCGGTCGTTTCCACCACGGAGTCACTCGCGACGCCGCGCACGTCCGCGGTCAGGTCGCCGTCGGTGACGACCAGGTCGCCGAGATCCCGGGGCTCCCTGACCTCGATGTCGCCGTGGAGCGTCCGGGCGGTGACGAGACCGTCCGCGTGATCGACCGTGACGTCGCCGTTCGTGACGTCGCTCTGTACGTCGCCGTCGACCCGGCGGACGGTGACGTCACCGTTCTCGGTGCTGACCGTGGGGTCGCCGGACACGTCCACGACGGTCACGTCGCCCGCGATGGCGTCCACGCTGCCCAGGGCGACGTGCGGGGGTAACTCGACCGTCAGGTCGATCCACCCGCTGCCGAAGACGTCGGTGTCGGGAAAGCGGGTCGCGATTTCCAGGTGCTCGCCAGCGACGCTCGCGTCGACCGCGAGTTCGGCCAGGGAGACGTCACCGCTGGCGTGCTTTTTCGCGCGGATCGAGACGGACTCGCCGTCTCCCGCCCGCACGATCACGTCGCCGACGTCGTTCGCGATCGTCACGGTCTCCAGGGGCTCGGCCCGGACGGATCGGGTCACCGTGGTCTCGGAGCCCTCCCGGCTGATAGTCACACAGCCGGCGAGTGTCGGCAGTGCGAGGCCCGTCGCGCCCGCTGCGAGCAGTCCGCGGCGGGAGATGGCCCCACCGGTCCAGTCGTCAGTTGCGTTGGGTTGCTGGTCAGTCATGTCTGGGTGGTGGGGGTGGTGGCGTGCAGGTCCGATCCCAGCAGGGTGGCCGTGACGAGGCCGAAGAATCGGGCGAGCCCGTTGAGGAGGTGAAGTCCGACAACGAGGACCAGGAGACCGCCGATCGCGAGCAGCGTCCCCTCGGCCGCCGTATCGACGACGTAGGGCCCGATGTGGTACATCACGCCCGGGACGTCGTAGAAGAACGGGGCGCTCACCATCGTGGCGACCGCGGTGCCGACGACGGTCAGTGCCACGAACGCGACGACGCCGAAGACGAACTTCAGGCCGACGAGGACCAGGCTGGTCCAGGTGGTCGAGGCCGTCAGAAAGCGGGTCAGGCTGGTGACGAGCCCGTCGACGTCGGTCGGGATCGACCCGTCCTCGAGCCCGCCGACCGCGCGGGGGGTCGGGACGTCCATGTCCAGCAGCCAGCGCGCCAGGTTCGCTTCGAAGCCAGCGAGGACCGTGGCGCCGAACAGGGTAAGGACCAGGACGGGGACGCCGACGAGGGTCACCAGCAGTCCCATCCCCAGGGAGAGACCGGTCGTCACGCCGACGAAGTAGCCCAGGCCCAGCGGAAGGGCCAGGGCGAGGTACGCGAGGTTACGGTACGTCTGTGCACGGAACGGCACGTCGAGGAACCGGCGGAGAGCCGAAAGCGCGTCGACGTGCGCGGGTTCAGGGTCGGTCATGGTATCGACACCTGAACGTGCTGGTGCCATGGGCATATAATGGAATTCAGGGCTGCCGGACCGGCAACTCGGGGAAACTTTTAAGTGCGGTTATCGGAACGTCGCGTAGATCGCCAACAGCCCGATCGTATGTGAAAGCATGATGCCCAGGATCGAGAGGCCGTCCGAGAGCGCCAGTGCGGGGCCGAGGACGTGGGCAACCAGGAAGGGGACCGTCGTGATGGCGACGATGCCTACTGCGAGCGCACCCATCGTCCGGCTCCCGTGCGTTCGATAGCCTCTCGCTGCCAGGGCCGCGACGTACAGCCCCAGGAGTGCCGTCACCCCGGAGGCCACCGCCGTGATCGTGGACGTAGCGATCATCGTTGATACACCGTATATAATATACAGAGCAGCCCGAGCAGTTCGGCCCCCGCGGCGGTCAGTGACCGCACCGCGAACGGGACGCTCGTCGCGTTCGCGAGCACGAAGCGGAGCAGCATCGGGGCGGGGGCCAGGAGGAAGATTCCGACCGCGAGGAACAGGAACGGCCGGGCTCTGGTCTGTCGGTACCCCTGGACGACCTGATAGGTCACGACGATCGACAGGCCGACCGCCACGAAGAACGTGAGGATGGCCGCGAGGGCCACCACAGTCGAGCCCCCGACCGTCGACGAGACCGCCGGGAGGGGGCCGAGGGCCTCGCTCCCCGCCGCTGTGGCCATCGCGTGGACCGCGCCCGCGATTTGCTCGCTCGTGCCGCCCATCACTGTCTCCGCCCCGGCACGGGCGAGGGCGTCGGCGGCGGTCGTGTGTCCGGTCATCCCAGGGGACGTGTGTGCGATCATCCCGAGAACTCCTCGTACAGGCGCGTGAAGCGGTCCGCGGGGTCTTCTTTGGCCAGACGGTCCACCTCGACGTCGAAGCCGGAGGGCGTCAGCGTTATCGAGACGCGGTCCAGGCGAGCGGCGTACACCTTGTAGTGGTGCCCGTCGGGGTCGAGTCGCTGTTCGGGCTCGACGAGGTCGCGGTTCTCGAGGCGGTCGATGCGTCGGTAGATGGTCGAGGGGTCGGCGTCACAGGCCTCGCTGAGCGCCGAAACGGATCTGGGCTCGCCGGCGGTCTGGACGAGGATCTCCCTGGCGTAGTCGTCCTCCAGGAGATCGAAGAGTTCCTCGGCCGAGGAACCCGCCGCCGGCGCCATTGCCCTGGGAGACTGGCGCCGCGGGTATAAACTTTTGAGACGCGGCTCCTCGGCTGGATCGCGGTCTCCGCCACTCCGGAGCCACTCCGCAGCCCCACCGTCTCCGCCATTCCCCGTCCACTCGGCAGTTCCTCGGTTACCCCCGCCCGCGAGCCCTTCGGCGGCCCCGTCGTCTTCACCGCTCGCGAGACACCCAGCCAGGTCGCTATCACCGCGGCTCTCGAACCGCCGGGTCGACCGGGCCGACGGCTGACGGGTCCGCAACGGTGTGCCGCGAGGCTGTGTGCCACCCACACCGACTCCTCCACTGGCACCGCACTTGGGTCCCGCGCGGAGTTGCTGGCTCGACAACTCGCCACGCGCTTTTATAAGGCCTCCACGGGCAGGTCACGATGCGTATGTCAGCGTCCCCCGGCTTCCCCGTCGTCCACGTCCCCAGGCCGACGCTCCGCCGTCTCCTCGCGGCGCCGCTTCGGTTGCAGTCTTATCGGAACCTCCTGTACCTGGCACTCACGTTCCCGCTGGGTCTCGGGTACTTCATCGTCCTCAGCGTCGGCCTCTCGCTGGGCGTGGGCCTCTCGATTCTCCTCGTGGGCATCCCGCTGTTCTTGGCGGTACTCGTGCTCGCCCACGGCCTCGCGACCCTCGAACGCGTCCAGGCCCGGGTCCTCCTGGGCTTGTCCGTCCCCGACCCCGGATACGCGTTCATGGACGTGGAGGGGCTCCGCGCCCGCATCGAACGTCTCCTGCTCGATCACATGACCCTGCGGTCGGTGATCTACCTCGTGACCAAACTCGCCTTCGGCATCGCGTCGTTCACGACCATCGTCGCCGGCGGGGTCACGACGGCCGTCTTCCTGGCCGTCCCGCTTTACTATGACCGCCCCGGCGTCGACGTCGGCCTGGTCCAGACCGAACCCATCGAGATCAGCTCCGGAATCTACGTTCCCTGGGACGACCTGCTGGTGGGGGTCGAAGCCGCGTTCCGGATCACCGAATGGCAGGTCGATACGTTCCCGGAATCCCTCGTGATGTCGCTTCTGGGCGTCGGGCTCCTCGTCCTCCTGGTCAACGCGCTGAACGCGCTTGCATGGCTGGCCGGCGAGTACACCCGAGTGCTGTTGGGCGGTGGACGGCTGCGGGACCTATCCGTCGCGATCGAGTGAACCCGAATCTCGGGTGTCGCTGGGAAAGCAGTCCTCGGTCCGACGGCGCCTCGGCCAGTCGATCAGGCGTCCCGCGGGACGCTCAGGTTGAGGAGCGTGCCCTCGCAGACCGAACAGACTCTCGAACTCGGGGACTGGACTCTGGCGCCACACTCGACACACTCGAAGTGGGCGTCGGTGCGGGTATAGGGTTCTGGTCGCATCCTGCCATTCGGTAACATACGACAGTATTTAAGCATTGTCCTAATAATCGCTAGAAGACCTAGAGAGTTTCGACCATAGCGGCGAACCTACCCGTGAACAATCCCCTATAACCGGGTATATGTGGACGAATGTACAATTAATAATGATGCAGATTGATCGACGCCAGGTGACCCTGTGGACCCGGTGGCGTTTCGACTCGGCCGATAGGTCGGGCTCGACAGCGACGTCCTCCCGACCTGTCAGCCACACTTATTATGCGGCGGGTTCACATGCCAAGCGGCATGGTCACCACCAAGACGTTTACCTGCATCACCTGCGAGCACGACTTCGAATCGCCGGCCGGACTCTCCCAGCACGTCGCCCTCGCCCACAAGGAGTGTGCCGCCTGCGGGGAGACCTTCTCGACGGCATCGGCACTCGACGAACATACGGTCGAGGAGCACTGACTCCGGCGGACGGACGGCTGCTCTTCGCCCTCACCACTCGACTCGCTGTGGCCGCTACTGTGGAGGCCGTCTCTACCCTTCCGCAGCTGCCGCCGGGCTCCCCAGCGGTTCGTGGTGGTCCATGAGGTCCTGGCCCACGAGGGCCCACGTGATTCCGACAGGAATCGCCGCCGCCACCGATTGTTCCGGGCCAGAGACGAGATAGCCCAGCAGGACGACGCCGAGTGGCATCACGGCCAGCGCGTAGCCGATCCGGGGTCGGCTGGTCTGGACGTACCCGTAGGAGAGCAACACGACCGACGGCAGGAAGAGGAACAGGCTTGCCGCCCCGACCACCAGTCCGACGAACGGCAGCAGGAGGTTACCGCCGGTGTCCTGCATTGAGTAGACGAACGCGGGCACGGCCACGGTGAACCCGGCCAGGGCAACGCTACCCCCGACGCCGCCCCACCGTCGCGCACGACCGGCGACGGGCCAGTCGCGGGCCACCAATCCGACCAACCCACCCAACAAGCCGAGGGTGGCAACCACGGAAAGCAACGGCACCAGAACGCGGTTGATCCAGAGCGGGCTGAAGATGGCGGGTTCGAACACGTACGCGTCGGTTTCGGGCAACCCGTACCATGCGGGCGGCACGTTCGTGACGACCGCGAGGAGGGCACCGAGGACGGACGCGGACCCCAGCGCCCGTGCACGCCGCCTACGCATCCGCACCCGCCCCGCTGATCGCCGCCACGGTGCCGCCGCGAGTGGTCGCGATGACTGCCCCATCCAGGATCGCCGGCGGCGTAACCCAGTCCCGGGGTCTGGACCCGCCCTCGATTGCCCAGAGGGAGTCCCCGAGCGGGGCGGAGAAGCCGACGATTCCCTGGGCGGCGTCCGGTCCCTCGCCGATCGAGAGGATGCCCAGAGCTATCTCGGCCGTCGCCGCGGCGACCGAGCCGCTACCGATATAGGAACACCACCGTGGCTCGGGTTCGCCGTCGGTCCGGTCGAGCGCGAACGACGCCGCGCCGGCCTCACCCGGCTGCTCGACGGCGTAGATTGTATCCGGGGCGACCACCGGCGAGAGCAGGGCTCGATAGTCCCCGCGGCTGAAGGACCATCGCTCCGCTCCCGACCGCGCGTCGAGCGCGTAGAGGCCCCCCGTGTTGCCGACCAGGCAGATCCCGCCATCCAGGACAGGACCCGACTCCGTCCGTTGGTCCGACGACCAGCGCTCCTCGCCCGTGGCCGGATCGAACCCGCGCAACCCCGACTCCGTGCTCGCCACGACCGCCTCCGGACCGAGAGCCGGGGGTGTCGGTTCCTCGCCCCGGGAGACCGACCGACGCCAGCGCTCTGACCCGCCGACATCCAGGGCCACCACGGTCTCCCGACCCTGCGCGAGGACCGTCCCGTCCGCGATGGCAGGTGGGCCCACGTTCCGCAGATCGGTGACCGCCCATTCGATCGCGCCGTCGGCAGCGGCCAGTCCGAACAGCCCGTCCTCGGACGGGACCACGACAGTCCCATCGGGCCCGATCGCTGGAGCGGCAGTGTTCGCCTCGTACTCGTAGAGCGAGTCGTAGAAGGTGGGCGCGACGGGATCGCTCCGCCATTCCAGCTCACCGGTCGAAACCGAGTAGGCGTGTACCCGACGCGAATCCGCGACGACGACCAACCCCTCGCCCACGATCGGCGAGCTCGCGGACAGGCTGCCCCTGTCCGTGTCCGGGAGGCCGATCGCGGCGCGCCATTGGAGCGAGATGTCGGCCTCGGGCAGGGACCCGGAAGTGAAGCCGGTCCGACCGGGGGTTCCACGGGCCATCCGCCAGGAGCCGCCTGGAGTGCCGGCAAGCTGTCCAGCCGGCTCCGCGCCCAGCGTGACGGTCTGCTCGGGGGTCGGCCGGCTCGTATCGGGACAGGAAGAGGAACAGCCCGCAAGCGCCCCCAGGCCGCCGACGGCGAGCGCCCCCGCCGCGAGCCGGATGAATCGGCGTCGAGGTATCGTCATTGTCCTCCGTTGGGGCACCGATCTGCTTAATGTTGTGATAGGTTCGACGGGGACTGTAGTCACTCGCGCTGGCGTCGGCTGCCAGCCCGGGGTTCCTGCCGCATCGTCGGACCGAAAGAGATGGGGCTCCCGAGCGCCTCGTACCGCTATCGATTGCCATGGAGATCCCCGTCTACCTCGTGCTCGCGGTCGGCCTGCTCGTCGGCGGCGTCATCGGGAGCATCGCCCCGATGGTTCCGGCCGGACTGCTCTCCATCGCCGGGATCCTGGTCTACTGGTGGCAGACGGGGTACACCAGCCCCGGACCGATCCTCCTCGCGGCCTTCCTGCTCGTTGGGGGGCTCGTGCTCCTGGCAGATTGGGCCGGCGGCGCCGTTGCGGCGAAAGCTGGCGGCGCGTCCACCCGGAACAGCGTGATCGGCGCGGTCGTGGGCGCTGGGCTGTTTTTCGTGCTTGGGCCACTCGGCATCATCGTCGGGCTGGTCGGGACCGTCTTCGCCCTCGAGTTGCACCAGGGGCGAGAGACCCGCGAGAGTGCCCGCGCTGCGCTCTTCGCGCTGGTCGGCGCACTGAGTTCCGGCGCGGTCCAGTTCGTCCTCACGCTCGGGTTGCTGGTGGCCTTCGTCGGCTTCGTGCTGGTATAAGCATCGAGTCCCCGACGGGCGGCTCTCGGCCCCCCCACTAGTGTGTCCGTGCACCCGCAAGCGGTTCAGGCTGTCCGCCGGTTGGACGGCGGTGCGATCGGCACACCCGAGTTGGCCTTCGCTGGCGGATGCTCGGTGCCGCCGGCACGGTCCAACCGAAGTGCCCTCGACAACGCCAGCATCCGGGTCGGTCGCCCGACGAAGACCGCCTGGCTCGTCAATCGCGCCGGTACAGGGTTTGGCGGTGTTCTTCGAGTTCGTCGATTGCCTCGCTGATTTTTCCCCCCCCCTGCCCTCGCCCCAATCTCCTCGGCTTCGTCCGCCGCGCCATCGAACCGGTCTCGGACGTGGCAGGGCTTCGTCCGTCTTGTCGGACCCGTTCATGCTCCGGCCGGTTCAGCCGAAGAGCCGTTCTCTGATGGAACGGCTGGACGGACGCTCGGCAAGGAGCACCGAGCACTCGATCCCCTCGGCGGCGTCGAGGATCGAGGACCCGAAGACCAACCGAGAGAGCAGTCCACGGCTGGTCGCCCCGATGACCACGAGGGTACTCTCCTCGGCTGCGGCGGTGATGACCTCGTCGACGTCACCGGTCTCGACGCGGGTCGTGGCGTCCGAGAGGTCGTGTGCGTCGGCCCAGGATGCCATGAACTCCTCGCCGTCCGACGGGTCGGCCGCCACGTGCAGCAGCGTGACCTCGGAATCGAACTCGCGCTGCAGCGTCCGGGCGACCTCCGCGGAGAGATCCGAGGAGGGACCGCCGGCCGTGGGCACTAGGACCCTGTCGGGCTCGAATCCGCGATCCTTGAGCGCGAGGAAGTCACACGGCAACTGGGTGGTAAGATCGTCGAGGGCACTTTCGACCCGGCCGGGCGATCCGTGCGAGTCGGGGCCCCAGCCCATGACCACGAGATCGGCGTCGTGCTCGCGGGCGGCATCGAAGATCTCCTCGAAGGACCGGTGGGAGAAAATCGTCGTCTTCTCGATCGGGACGTCGTAGACGTGGGCGTCGGATTCGGCCGCGTCGAGGAGCGCTCTCGACTCGGCCCGCTTGTCCTCGAAATGCTCCGACGCGTAGGCCAGCGAGGTCTGGTCCGGCACGGTCACGATGTGCACCGCATCGACCACGCCGTCTCGCTGTTTGGCGATCGCGCTCGCGAGGGAGATCAGGTCCGACTCGTGTTCGGGATTCGCCAGTGGGACCAGGACCCGAAACTCGCCGCCGTCCGGGTGCACGCTCGAGGCCGCGCTCACGATCGAGTCCGGCATGTCCTCCCGGCGGGTCTCGATGAACTCGAACAGCGCCCCGCGCTCGGTCGTTCGCTGCTTGGCGTACGCGAAGTACCAGACGATCGCCCCCGCCACCAGCAGCCCACCGAGAGCGATGACCGTCGGCGAGATGAACACGATGAGCGCGAAGGAAAGCAGGGCCCCAGCGGCCGGCACGATCGGATAGAGCGGGACCCGGTAGGACGGCTCGTAATCGATGACCGCGGTCTCCCGGAAGGTGATCAGTGCCAGGTTCAACAGGCCGTAGATGACCAGATGGAGCACGCTCCCGAGCGTGGCCAGCAGTTCGACGCTCCCGGCGAGGATGAAGAGGAGGATGAGCGCCCCGGTGATGCCGATGGCCCGATAGGGCGTCCCGAACCGGGGATGGACGGTGTTGAGTTCCGGCGTGACGATCTCGTCCCGCCCCATGGCGAAGTTGATCCGCGAGGAGGCGAGGATCGAGGCGTTGGCACTCGAGGCCGTGGCTAGCAGTCCCCCGAGAAGCAGCGCGAGCGCCCCGATGGGACCGAGGAGCACCCGACCGACCTCCACGACGGCGATCGAGCCCGCCCGCTGGGCCTCGGCGATGAATCCCTGCTCCACCGCAGCCGCCATGGTGATCAACACGAGCGCGTAGATCGTGGTCACGATGAGGACGCTCCCGATGACGGCCCGCGGGAGGTTCTTGCCCGGGTTCTTGATCTCCTCCGCGACGCTCGTGATCTGGACGAACCCGAGATAGGAGACGAAGATGATGCCCGTGGTAGTGAGCATCGGGGAGAGGCCCTCGCCGGGCGGCAGATTGGCCGGATCGGCCCGGAACGCCCCCACAACGGTGAAGACGGCCAGGATACCCAGCAGGATCAGGACGATCCCGTTCTGGAGGCGGCCGGTTTCCTTCGCACCGACGTAATTCACGAGGATGAAAAACGCCGCCCCGAGGAACGCGATCAGCTTGACGCTCGGGAGGGAGAGCGGCCCGAGGACGAGGACGGACTCGATGTCGAGGATGGCCTGTACGTACTGGCCGAACCCTACCATATAGAATGCGCTCGCGAAGGCGAGCCCGAGCCAGTTCGACCACCCCGCGATGGAGCCGAACAGCGGTCCCAGCGCCTGGTTGACGTAATAATACGCCCCGCCGGATTTCGGCATCGCCGTCCCGAGCTCCGAGGCAGAAAGTGCGGTCAGCAGCGCGATACCCCCGCCCAGGACGAAGGACAGGACCGCGAACCAGCCGGCGTTCTCGATCGCCGTCCCGGGCAGGACGAAGATGCCCGCGCCGATCATCGTCCCGACCCCGATGGTCAAGGCAGCAAGGGGCCCGAGGTCCTTGGCGAGTTCCTCTCCGTCCGCACTCATGCTGTTTGGTCCCCGCGGGGTAGCGCGATGACCGGCCTGTCGGCGTTCGTCACCAGCTTGATCGAGAGGTCTCCCGAAAGGAACTGCAGCAAGCGTCCGCCCTCGCGGGACCGGAACGCGATCGCGCTCGCGTCGATCTCCCGGGCCGTCTCCAGGATCGCGTCGAGCACGTCTCGATCGTATGCCACGTGGTCGCTCGCGTCGGGGAAGACTCCCCTGATCGCCGCGAACGCCGCCTCGGCCTGTTCCTCCGACTGGGCGACCGGCGTCTTGTCCGGGACCCCCTCGCCCTTTTCGACGACGTGCAGGGCGCTCACGCGACCAGGGTCGTACGGTTCGAGCGCCCGCGCCGTGCGGCGGGCGTCCTCCTCGTTGGCGACCGGGAGGAGGACGTGGGCAAGGAGCGCTCCGTGCGACGAGTCCCCGCTATCGTCCATGCACTGGGGTAACCGGTGGGTGATTAATAACACCGCGGGATTCGCGACGCCGTCGCCGCAGGACGCACGCCGCGACGACCCGCACTGGAATCCACTCGGGGCACCCAGAATCCCTGGTAGCGACGTGCTATCATGTCCCAGTCGGGCCACAGGTGGAGCGTCTCAGTGAGGTTTAGATACGAATCGATCCTATTACGGCCATGGATTGGTCGGTCGTTAGCGGACGGATCGACGTCGATCCGGTCGCCTGGCTCTCCTCCCTCGATCCGATAGCGGCGGCCTTTCTCGCCTTCGTCGGCTTGCTGGTCGTCGGGGACGGCTTCAGGAGCCTCCAGGATTACTGGCGGTTTCGCGCACCGGCCACCACGGTCGACACGCTCGTCCCGGGGCGGAATCCGGTCGAAGTCGAAGGGATCGCAGCGCCGCGGGCAGAGGCCACGGTCACGGGGCCGTTCACCGACACCTCGTGTCTCATCTGCGCCTACACTGTCGAGGCCTACTACGACCCCGTCACCGGCCTCGACGAGGGCCTCTTCGATCCGACGGCCGTCGTCCGACCGGAGGGGTGGACGGAGGAGTACAGCGGTCTTCGGGCGGTCCCCTTCTACGTCGACGACGGGACGGCGAAACTACTGGTCGACCCGGCCGACGCCGCTCTCCGGCTTTCCGCCCACGAAACCACAGTTGCCGATGGCGACCCCCTCCCGGCAGGCATCCAGCGCTTCGTCGACGAGATGGCCGAAACCGGAGACGAGCCCTGGGCCGAGCGGTTGCTCGAGTCCGATCCCCCGTCGGGATTCCGGCGACTCGGATCGCTGTTCGAGTGGGAGATCGACGAGTGGCGGTTTACCGAGCACCGACTCGGCCTCGAGAGTCCGGTTGCTGTATACGGCGTTCCGTCCCGGCGTCGGACCGAGCGGGACGAGATCGGCGTCGTCCACGCGATCATCTCCCGCGGCCCCGCAGACGGCTCCGACTCGACGGTCGTCACCGGGAACCGGTCCCGCGCACCGCTGGTCATCTCGGATACGGTCGGTGCGTCCCTGGAGCGGCGACTGTTCCGGTTGGGCGTGCTCAAGGGTATGGTCGGTATCACGCTCGTCGGCAGCGGTGCACTCGGATTCCTGTTCTAGGATGGGGACTTCCCCGTCCCACGCGGCGTCGAGGTCCATCGAATCGACGGTACCGATCGCTCACTCAGACCCTCCTTGGCCGCCGCTCCGCAGCGTACCCCGCTTCGATTCCCGACGGGGCGGTCGCTCGCGGTCACGACGGCTCGCAGAAATGGCCTCGCGGCGTCGACGCTCGGTTACTGCTGAGGTCTCACTTCGTTCGACCTCGCAAGCCAAGGGCCGGATTTGAACCGGCGGTAATCCGCTCTGCAGGCGGACGCGTTCGGCCGGACTCTGCCACCTTGGCGCAATACGAGGTACTGCATTCCGCTGGTTAACGGTTGCGGTCCGCCCCAGGGACCCGTCTACCTGACCGACCCCAGCGAGGGAACGACACCGAGGGACGTCGCGGCGAAGTACAACCCCACGACGATCATGAATCCCCCAGCCACGGTCTGGAGCAGGCTCTCGCCGGCCGCCTGGACGCCGATGAGCATCCCGAACCAGACCAGGGCGAAGGCGAGGAGGGCCAGGACGATGGTGCCGACCGCCGAGATGATGCCGTCCTCGACGGCCTTCCTGACCACGACGTAGAGTTCCTGTCCGCTAAGATCCTGGGCGGGTGGGGTATCGGAGTCCATACCAAATCAACGTGATCGGGCCCAAGAATGTTCGGATCGCAGCCGAGAGATCCGGCCGGGCTGGTGCCGCCACGGACAATAGTACCATTATTGGTCCTCCCGGCAGAAGGGAGGGCTAGTGCGTATCGAGAACAGCTACATCCCGGTGCGGGGGGTCGGCCAGCGAACCGAACAGGACCTGTGGACGGCCGGGGCGACGCGCTGGGACGGGTTCGATCGGGACCTCGTGGGGGACACGGTCGGCGAGCGCATCGAGCGGTTTATCGAATCCGCCCAACCCCACCTCGAGGGCGGGGACGCGGACTTCTTCGCCGACCAGTTCCCCGATTCCGAGCAGTGGCGGCTCTACGAGAACTTCCGCGAGGGCACCCTCTTCCTCGACATCGAGACAACCGGGCTCGACCAGCGCCGGGATTCGGTGACCACGGTCTCGGTCCACCGGGGCGGCGAGACCCGGACGCTGGTCCAGGGGCAAGACCTCACCGCGGACCGCCTGCGAACCATCTTCGACCGCTCCGAACTCCTCGCGACGTTCAACGGCGCCCAGTTCGACGTCCCCTTCCTCGAGACGCAGTTCGACCTCGACGTCGACCTGCCCCACCTCGATCTCCGGTTCCTCGCCCGTCGCGTCGGCCTCTCGGGCGGGCTCAAGGCGGTCGAGCAGGACATCGGGATCGAGCGCGAGCGGCCGGACATCTCCGGTCGGGAGGCCGTCCGCCTCTGGCGCGAGTACGAACGGGGCGACCGCGCAGCGCTCGAGACCCTCGTCGAATACAACCGCGAGGACACGGTGAACCTCCAGACGCTCATGGACCACGTCTGCGGCCGTTTGCACGACCGCGTCACGCCCGACACCGATCTCTCCTGGTAGGCAGACCGGAGTGCGGCCCGATGCGCCGCCACCGCCCGCAGGCCAGTCACGGCGCCGGCTCTCGCCTGCGCGCGGGCGAGCCCAAATTAGTTAGTCCGGCGCGGCTGCCGAGCTTCCTGGCCCGACTTCCATGCTGCCCGGCCTGGCTCCGTGCTTCCCGGCTCGGCTGTAATCCCCACCGGCCCGACTGCCATCCGTACCGGCCCTGCTTGGGCCCCGCAGCTTCACCTGGCCCCTCCCACGTCCACGTTCCTGCCTGTGACTCGCACCCAGGACCGGCGAGTCTTGCCGGAGCATTGGGACGTTATGCGGGGGCTGTAGAGACGTTCGAGTTGGGGTATGGCAGTGGGCTCATTCGGCGTTTTGTCGTTGGTGCCCCCGCTGACCGCCATCGCGATCATCGTCCTCGCCTGGTCGATCAGTCTCGCGGCCTCGAAAGTGGGGACCGCCGCCTACGTCGTCGACGTCATGGTCGGCAGCGGGGTGCCCGCGGGCGTGCTCCCGATCATCGTCTTCCTCGCCGCGATGTTCGTCTCCTTCACGACGGGCACCTCGTGGGGAACGATCGGCATCCTCACGCCGATCGCGGTGCCCCTCGGCTACGAGTTCGCGGGCCCGGAGATGCTGCCGGTGTTGAGGGGCGTCCTCTTCGGCGGCGCGATCTGGGGCGACCACTCCTCGCCGATCACCGACACCACCGTGATGTCCTCGATCTTCGCTCGTTCGGATCACATCGACCACGTCAACAGGCAGATCCCGCTCGCGCTGAGCGCCGCCGGTGCAACTGTGGTCGCCCTCGTGCTCTACGCGGTGGCAATCAAATCGATCCTGGTCCTCCCGCTCTCCACCGTGCTCACGGTGGTGGGCGTTTACGGCCTCAACAAGTTCGACGCCTCGCAGAAGAACCGCCCCGAGGTGCTCCCGAGCCGCGCGCGAATCGCCGAGTACCAGGACCTCGCCGAGCGCATCGAAGCGGGCACCGTGGATCCGACCCGACTGCGGCGACCTCGAGTGGCGGAACGTGATGGTCTGGCTCGCGTGGGGAACCGCAGCGATCTACATCGTCGCCGTGTTCCTCTGCGCGAGTCTCGCCTGACACCGGTTCTCTCCCGCCGGGGAGTTTCTCCGTTTGCGTTTCCCTCCACGAGTCTCTCGGTGGCACGGCCGAGCCCTGGGAGCTTCGATACTGGGGAAAACCCGACCCGGAGTCCGCGTGCCAGCCGCTACTGACGGGGGCCTCGTGGTCGCGAACCCGCAACGCCCGAGGTGGGGCGCCTCACGCGGGGCTGGGTTGTTCCACGTGTGAGAGGTAGGCCGTCAGATCCGAGGTGGTGACGATGCCGATGACCGTCCCCTCCTCGACGACCGGGACGTGGTGGAACCCGTGTTCGACGAGCAAGTCCGCGATGTCGCGGATCTCCTGGTTTGCCGTTGTCGTGATTACGTCCTCGGTCATGAACTCCGTGACCGGGGTCTCCGCCATCGAGCGGTCGTCGGCGACCGCGTCGACGAAGTCCGTCGAAGTGAGGATGCCACAGAGCTCGTCGTCATCGTCCACCACGATCACGGAGCCGATGTCGTTGTCGCGCATGAGTCGCGCGGCCTCGCGAACGGTCGTCTCCGGGGGGACCATGGTGATCGGCGACGACATGATCCGCCCCACGAAGATGTCCTCCATATCTGTGCTGTCATTGTGGACCGTCAATAAGCTCCCGACTCTCGGCGGCGATTACCGTCCTATCCCTACGCGGCCGGTGACACCTGGCCAATCCCTACGCGGCCGGTGACACCTGGCCAATACTTCTTATACCGACGGGGCGATAGCTCGCAGTGGACATGGAGTACGAATTCGACACCAAACCCTCATACACGATGGCGACGGTCGCGCTCGAACAGGGCGAATCGCTCACCGCGGAGGCCGGTGCCATGGTGGCCCACTCCCAGGAGATCGACGTCGATACGAGTCGCGGGGACTCCGGCGGCTTGCTCTCCTCGGTCAAGCGCTCGGTCCTGGGCGGCGAGTCGTTCTTCCGGAACACCTTCACCGCGCGAGACGCGCCAGGCGAGGTCTCGATCGCTCCGGTCAAACCCGGGGACATGGACGTCTTCGAGATGACCGACGACGCGGTGATCGTCCAGTCCGGCGGCTACGTCGCCGCGGGCCCGGACGTCGAGATCACCACCGACGTCGGCGGCCTCGACACCCTGTTCGGCGGCGAGGGGCTGTTCTTCCTCAAAGCCGAGGGCACCGGCCCGCTCTTCCTGGGCAGCTACGGTGGGCTCGTCGAGCGGGAGGTCCGCGCCGGCGAGACCCTCACCGTCGACTCCGGACACTTGGTGGCCTGGGACGACGAGATGACCTACGACACGCGACGGGTCGGCGGCCTGAAGGAGACACTGTTGAGCGGCGAGGGGCTGGTCATGGACTTCGAGGGGCCAGGCACGCTCTGGATGCAGACCCGGGACTACGACGCCTTCATCATGGACATCGCGTCGAACCTGCCGAATCAGAACTCCGGCTGAGGAGTGGACCGACCGCCGGCTCAGAGCTGTCCGGTCGTGCCGTCCCGGTGTTCGATCCGGTCGATGGTCCCACGCCAGTAGCTCGATTCGCCTTCGGGCAGTTTCCAGGCCACCTCGCCCTCGGTGGGCACGAGCCGGCCGTTCCGGCGCTCGTAGGCCCGGAAATGGCCCACCCACGTGGCTGTGTCCCCCTCCTCCTGCCGGTATCGCTCACCAGTTACGCGCTCGACCAGCCCCTCGGCGTCGAACTCGAAGACGAGCGACGCCGTGCGGTCGCCGTGTGACAGCGTGGCCCTCGCCGACGTGTCGTCGATGGGCTCCCACTCGAGGCGGTCGTCTGGGATCAGCGCCGTGGGATACCAGACCGACTCGGCCAAATACCGGAGGAGCTCGCCCTCGTCCATCTCGGGGTCGGGTCCGGCGGTCGCGACCGGGATGGCACCACGGAGGCGGGCCCGGAGCCGGCCCGCTCCGCGGACGTAGCAGTCCAGGACACGGGCTGGAAGTAGCGGGGCGATTTCGATCTGGGCGTCCCACACGAAGGCCGGCGGGTCGCGGCTACAGTGTTGGCCCGCGGTGAATGCTCGCCAGTCGCCGTCCGGCCCGCCGAGGCGAAACTCGCCAGACTGCTCGATTTCCACGGTCTCGACGAGGGGTTGGCCCTCATCCAGGACGGTCTCGAGGTACCGACGGACAGGCGCCGGGGCGTCCGCCACGTTCGCCAGCCGGAATGGATCGCCGGCGGATACCGCATCGTCTCGGAGGTCATCGACGAGCCCCTGGATCTGCCGGTCGAAGCGGCGTGCCGACACCCCGACGGCCAGGAGCAGCAGGGCGAACACCGCCAGCAGTCCGGCGAAGAGCGTCTGCGGCCAGTTCATCCGATCCGCTCCCCCGAGGCGTGGTCGCTGTCTGTGGCGGGGCTGTCGTGCATGGCGTGGCTATTGCGGCGGACCGGGCTTCACTGTTGCTCGACAGCTCCCGCGGGTCTGTGGCTTCGGCGGTCGACAGGCGATTTCTCTCTTCCTTGCCCGACCGATGTCGGCTGGCAGGTCCGCCATCACACAGGGCGGTGTTTCCACTCGGCGCACAAGATGACCGGCCGATGGCCGATCGACACGGAAAAAACCCGCGAGCGACGGTGATGTCACTCGCGGGTGGATGATGAATGGGTGATGAATGGAGGCGGCGAACCACCAGTTACAGGCGTCAGCGAGACGGTCTCGGGTTCCACCGGGACGGACCCTGCGTGTACTTCCGATTGCGCCTCTCGGCCTGCACTTGGCCCCTCGCTAACGCGAGGCAGTTTTCCCAGAGGCTCACGCACTCCAGTACTCGCCGGAACGCAGGCGGGCTTAACTGCCGTGTTCGGGATGGGTACGGGTGTAACCCCGCCGCTGTGGCCGCCTTAACGCCGATCCACGGAATCGAACCGTGGGCCAGAGTGTTCTGGCACACCTGTATCGGTGGTCCTCGACCATGTGTACGTGCAATCCAGTTAGCGCCCGGACTCGTCCGAAATGCGGATGCGGAATGAGTGGTGGCTTCGGCCGATTAGTGCTCGCGGGCTCAACATCTCGTTGCCTCGATGCGTACACCCCGAGTCTATCGAACTCGTCTTCTACGAGTGGCCTCGTCGGTGCCTCTTTTCCAGGTGGGTTTCGGGCTTAGATGCATTCAGCCCTTACCCCTCGAGGCGTAGCTGCCCGGCATTGCCCTGTTGGACAACCGGTACACCAGTGGCCTCCGTCCGTAGTTCCTCTCGTACTATACGGACGTTCCCGTCAGGCACCGCACACCCCCAATAGATAGCAGCCGACCTGTCTCACGACGGTCTAAACCCAGCTCACGACCTCCTTTAATAGGCGAACAACCTCACCCTTGCCCGCTTCT
>Ga0207797_1000099_pt1 | contig 58705 bp, 65 predicted proteins | sample PRCRCaboRojoPR_6_FD_187275 | JGI IMG/M metagenome (GOLD analysis project Ga0207797, IMG submission 187275) | Marine sediment microbial community from Cabo Rojo, Puerto Rico - PR CR 10% Liquid 1 (SPAdes) | ecosystem: Environmental > Aquatic > Marine > Coastal > Sediment | place: Cabo Rojo, Puerto...
TCCCGTATACGATGCCGCGTCCGGTCGTCGGCGCAAGGAGGCCGACGAGGATGCCGCCCACCAGGAGTCCACTCCAATGTACCGAACTCGCAAGGAGCCCCAGGACGATCGCCGCCGCGTACCTCACCGCCAGGCTCTCTGGAAGCCAGGCTGCTGCATTCGGGCTCATTCCGTACCCTCCGGGACAAATTGCAGGTCAGGCTCGGGTCCTGGGTCCCGATCGAATGGGAGATACCGACCCTCCGCCCACCTCGCCAGCTGGTCGTCGTAATGCTCGTCGAACGGCTGCCCGCTGTTGCCACCCGGGAGAATCACCGACGAGTCGCCCTCCATCGGCGAGACCATCCGCCAGGAACTCCCGACGTTCGAGTCCCGCCGGTAGTTCATCACGGTGGCACCGGAGCCGCCGGTCGGCATCTCCGGGTAGTTGAGGAAGGCCTGGTCGAACGGGTGATCGATGGTGACGACGTTACGGTCCCCGTAGACGCGATCCGACGACGCTGCAAGCGACTCTGCCGCGGTTTCGAGACCCTCTACCATCGCGGCTCGTTTCGACGAGGGCGGTTCCGGCCGCTCGAACCAGTCGCTGGCCGGGTCGATCGTGATGGCCACCCAGTCACCCGGCAAATCCGCTTCGTCCAGGCCAGCCGCCTCGAAGCCCGCTTCGAACAGCGCGGCCTTGTACGCCTCGAACACCTCGTCGAACACCAGGGCGCCGCGGGAATCCACGCTCATCGAATACTCCCAGCCCTCGAGCCTCGCGAGGAGGTCCGCAGCCTCCGAGGAGAGTTCCGCCCGAACACTCCGGAGTTCGGGGACCAGCATCGCTGCCCGGTAGTCGACCGTGTCCCGCTGGATCCGTCGCATCGTCGCCGGCGTGACAGGTCCCGTCTCGATGGCGCCCCGGAGCCGGTCGTAGATCCGTCGGCCTCTGAACGGGGGTGCATACTCGCTCCCGATGTAGTGGGCCGGATCATCGACGACGCGCTGGTTCGCGGTCGCGAGCACGTCGGGGTTCACCGCACCTGGCTTCTCCTCGAAGGGCACGAACCCGTCCCAGGTAGCCGTGCCAAACGGCGTGAATCCGTCCCACTCGCCTTCGGGCGCGGAGCCATCGAAGATGCGATTCCCGGGAATTTCGCTCCCCTCTGCGGTCCGGATCGGGATCCGTCCCGTGACGTGATAGTAGGTGTTTCCCGCTCGGTCGGCGTACACGACGTTCTGGGTGGGCAGGTCGAACAGACGGGTGGCGGCCTCGAAGTCGGAGAGGCCAGTACTCTTGCCCATCCGGTAGACCGCAAGCGTCGTCTCGGTGGCGGTCAACCCCGTCCAGGCGACGCCCACCTCGATCCCCTCCCGCGAGAGTACCGGGCCGTGGACTGTCTTCCGGACCTCCACGGACTCGTCGGGAGCCCCGGCCACCTCGATGGTCCGACTCGTTGTCTCGAATCGGCGCCACTCCTCGCCGTACCGGTAGCGATCGCCGTCGGTCTCGTACTGGTAGTGGTCGATGACGTCGGCGCCCACGTTGGTGAATCCCCAGGCACCGTGGTCGTTCTCGCCGATGATGACGAAGGGGACTCCCGGAAAGGTTACACCGCGGACCCCGTAGTCGGGCCCGGAGAGGTGCTGCTGGTACCAGACGGGCGGGGCCTGCAGATCGAGGTGCGGGTCGTTCGCGACGATGGGCAACCCGCTTTCGGTATGCTCGCCGGACACCACCCAGCTGTTCGACCCGACCCCAGTTGCGGGCTCGAACTCCTGGACCCAGGAGAGCACTGGGCCGAAGTCGGCCGCGAGCCCGTCGGTCTCCTCGGAACCGGCCACCTGTGCGTCCCCGAGGATGGGCACGTCGTGGTCTTTGCGGGTCGGAAAGAGTTCGGCGTCGGTTTCCCGGCCCAGGCTCTCCCTCCGGGTCGCCCGCCGAAGCGGCTCGAAACTCCCGGTCAGACCCCACGAGATCTGCTTTTCCATCAGCATCGAGTCGACTGGCGTCCAGGGAGCGGGTTCATACTCCAGCAGCGAGAACTCGACGGGGAGCGGGCCCTGGGACATACAGGCATTCACCCCCTCGGCATACGCGGCGAGCAACGGGCCGACCTCGGTGTCCCGGAGGTGATCCCAGGTCGCCTCGGCCGCACCAACGAAGTCCATGGCGACGTGGAACCGGTCGGACTCGAGGGTGGCGTCGCCCACGACCGCAGAGAGTTGCCCACGCATGACCCGGCGGAGCAGATCGAGCTGGAAGAGTCGGTCCGCTGCCTGCGCGTAGCCAACCGCGAAGTAGAGGGCCGGTTCGGTCGAGGCATCGATGTGCGGGACGCCGTAGTCGTCGTAGGACACCGAGGCCTCACCGTGGGGACTTTCGATCCTGTCAGGAGCCTCGGTCGTCGCCGCGTCCCAGACGGAGCCGCTGAATGGGGCAAACCGATCCAGATACGAGTTCGCGGGGGAGAGCGCGCCGCCGGCCACCGTCCCCGCCAGCGCGACCGAGACCAGGGCGCGGCGCATCCGATCGATATCGGGCATGCATCTCGTTACCATCAGACACTATTAATGCGTACCGCCCGAGGAGTCACGCTCGTACCAGTCCCAACAGATGCACGGCTCGATCAACTGGCGGGTCGGGACCCCTCAGAATGAAGGCGTGGATGGACCGAACAGCCCTCGCTGACGAGAGTCACTATCCGAGCGGAGATAGCAGATCAGCAGCCTTGGAGCACGGGTAGCAGATCAGCAGCCTTGAAGCACGGGTAGCAGATCAGCAGCAGCCGCGAACAGGTTCACGATCAGAAACCGAGACCGGTGATGAATCGGACGAAAGCCGTGAGTGGGCCGACGGACTGGTCCACCGCATTCGAGGGGTCAGAGCGATTCGCCGCGTCCGAACCGTTCCCGTTGTTGCCCGGACTCCCCGGATCCGTCCGATTCACCGTTCGGTTGTCCGATGGGGAACCGCGGTCGCTGCCGGAACCGTTGCCGGATGAGTCGGGAGGCCCGCTCGTCCGGTTCTGGTCAGCACCGGTCGTATTGGTCCGATTTTGGCCGGGTGCGTCACCTGGCTTTCCCTGTCCGGGGGCATCCCCTGGCTGACCCTGTCCTGGAGTATCGCCTGACTGGTCTTGACCGGGGGCGTCACCTGGCGGGCCGTGACCTGGCCGGTCGTTCGGCGGTCCACGTCGCGGGCCGACAGGGTTGCCGACGTTCGGTCCGGCAACCTGCCGCGCGATGGCTGCGACCTCCGGTCCGGTCATATTCCGGGCGTGGGTCCGGAGCCGCTCAAGTCGGCTGACGTTGACGCCCTGCTGTCGCAACGTCTCGGGGGGGAGTGTCGAGGCTGACTCCGCGGTCTCGTTCGTCAACCGCTCGAACATCCGGAGCTGCGCGGTGAGTCTGGCGAGTCTGGCGTGATAAGCCCCGGTGGCAATGGATCCGTTCCGGTAACTCTGGTTCAGGCGGGTCATTCGTGCCTCCAGGGTGCGGAGTCGTTCCTGGAGCTGGTCGCTCTGGTTGGCGATGACCCGCGCTTTCGACCCGTTCGAGCGGGCCGCGGCGACAGCTAATCCGAAGGACCTCGAATCGACCTCACCCTGAATCTCGGCCTGCTGGGCGCCGACGACCCCGGCTAGTTTGGCGCCGGGGGCCAGGGTTTCGGTTTCCCCGTCCGTCGTCTCGTTCGTCTCGTTCGTCGCCTGCAGGGTCGCATCGAGCACCGGCGACCCCGAGACGTCCTCGGCCGGCGTCGGCCCCGCAGCGGCCACCCCCGTGATCCCGAACGCGAGCACCACCCAGGCCGAGGCGACGATCGCGGCGATTCGGTTCATTCCACCCCTGTCTTTGGGGCCGATCCCAATATACCCGGGCGTCCGTGTGCCCGAGTTCGCGTCGATTAAGCCGGATTCACTCGTTTTTACCATCGGTATCCGGGAGTTTGACCACGTTTTCTCGGCCGATGCGGAACTTCTCGATGCGTCCCGACTCCTGCATCGTCGACAGCACCTGGCTCGTTTTTGCCTCGGTCCAGCCCAACCCGTCCACGATCTCTTGCTGTTTCGAGCGGCCGCCTTGGGACTCGAGGAACTGCTCGACGCGCTCCTCGTTGCTCAGGAGTTCGGCAGGTGGTTCGTCCCCGTCCTCGGTCTCCTGGACGGGGGCCGGCGCCCCGGGCTCACCCCGCAGGTACCAGATGGCACCCGCACCGATCGCCAGGAGGACGATTCCGGCCACGATCCAGACCCAGATGGAAGTCTCCTCCTGGGCCGGCGTCGTGGGTCCGTCGCCCGGTGTTGTGGCTGGCGTCGTTCCCTGGGTGGTCGTACCGCTCGCGGGTTCCAGCGTGAGTGACGGTTCGCCCGCCGCGAAATCTAGCGGACCGCGCCAGACGACCGTCCGATCGCGTTCGTTCGTGGGATCGGGAGTGACCGAGGCCACCTGGTAGTCCTCGCTCCAGCTGAACTGCAGGGTCGTCTCCTCGTCGAGGAACAGGCCCTCGAGGGCGTCACCGGCACTGATTTGATCGCCGGAGACGGTGGCGAAGTGTGTCCAGGTGAACGTGTAACTAATGACGCCGTATCGATTCCCAAGAGACCGTATCTCGGCGGAGACGTCGTAGTCCGTTGCGGTCATCTCCCGTCCAGTGCTCGATTCCGCGTCGGCGACCGTGCCGTTGATCCGGGTTTCGAACCGGTCCAGATACGCGGAGGTGTTCGACTCCACGTCTGCCTGCAGGTCCTCGAAGGCCCGTGTCTCGTTTTCGTCGCTCAGCCGGACGAAGTACTCGATCTCCCATTCGGCGGTGCCGTTCGACTGGATAGCGACGTTCAGATTGACCAGATCAGGGTCCACGGTCTCCTGGAGGCCCAGTCCAGCCGCCTGGGCCCCACCCGCTGGCGGCACGGCCGCCCCGACCCCCACCAGCACGACGAACGCGATGCCCAACACCAGGGACCGATCCATGTCTCTACGGTCGAACCCGGGGGATTGAAATCTTTCCGCTCGGGCATCCGCGTGTCTGACGGGCCGCCTGCGGGCGATTCTCACCGAGCCATTCGACAGTCCGAGCGCGACTGTTTGGTTCCTCGCCTAGCCATGGGGCGGGTATGATCGTGAGATACCGATACGGGAAAACCGAATATCCGGGGCAAAATCGTTCGGCCGCAGTGTCAGACCAGAAGTTGGACGTCCGATTTCGCCATCTTCCGGAGGGCGTGGGCCGCCCCGACGCCAGTCTCGACACCCTCGATGAAGTCGTCCTCCTCGTAATCCATGAGGTCCATCGTCATCTGGCAGGCCTGGAACTCCACGCCCGCATCGAGACCGCGCTCGATGAGTTCTGGGACGGTGTCGGTGCCGACCTCGTCGATCTTGCGCCGCATCATCCGGGTGGTCATCCAGTCCATGCCCGGGAGCACCGCGACCAGGTTCGGCAGGGGCATGCTGGTGTTGCCCACCGAGGAGAGTTTGAGGTTCTTGTGTTTCTCCACGTGGAGCATGTCCAGGGCCCAGAAGGTCGAGAACACGGTCACGTTCCAGCCGAACGCAGCCGCCATGGGGGCCAGGATCAGGACCGGGTAGGCCATGTCCAGGGTACCCTTGGTCGCGATGATGGTCATCCGGGTCGGCTCGTCTTCGTCGCCCTGGAGTTCTTCGACCTGGGATTCGAGTTCTTCGAGCTGTGCTTGCAGGTCCGCCACTGAGATGTCCTCCGCTGTCATATGGGTCACCTATGTGTCATCGGGACGACAGCGGGCCGAGCCGGTTCGTTCGGCCCCATACGGCCCCTGTCGTGAGTTCACGCTGCAACTTCACCATCGTACCAATAAAAACGTAGGGTCGATTATCCGATTCTGAGAGGTCCAAATTTCGCGGACTGGGACGCCAAAATTTCGGGTGTATTCGAGGAAAGCAATGTACGGATTGGTACAGAGCGTACACTGCCATCTCGACAGCGGATGACCTAAACCTCGGGCCGCCGAACACTCGTCCATGCGCGTGGTGAGCGTGGCCGGCTACAAGGGCGTGGGCAAGACGACCCTGGTAGAACGACTCGTCGAGGCCCTCGGGAGCCACGGGCGCGTTGCGACGGTCAAATCGATTCACCACGACGTCCCAATCGACGAGCAGGCCACCGATACGTATCGCCACCGGGGCGCTGGCGCCGATACCGTGGTCGGCGTCACACCCGGAACGACGTTCCAGATCGACGCCGTCGGCAAAGACGACGGCATCACGGTCTTCGATATCGTCCAGCGGCTCGCCTCCGCCGACTACGATTTCGTGCTCGTAGAAGGTTTCAAAGGCGCGGACATTCCATCCATCCGCGTTGGAGACGTTGCGGAAGCCGATCTTGCGGGTCCGGTCATCGCCACTGTGGAGGCTCGTACCGACCCCGATATCGAGATGCTCGTCGAGTCGATTCTGGCGCTCGAACCCTGGCAGGAAGGCACCTGAGTCCCGGGGGAGGAGTTGGGTTTACGCGACCGGTGTGCTTGTCGAGGGGCGAGCAGGTGACCCGACATGCGGATGTGGTCGGGCGAAGTCCTCCGTCTCGGAGTTCCAGCACACGTTGCCCGCCGACCAACACTTAATACTAGGGCAGCCGAATTCCCACCAGTTTCATGCATCCCGATGCACTCGACGAGGTCGAGCCCCCCGGCGATCCCGTCGATCCGTCGACGCTTTACGAGTGGATCTCCGCCGAGCGGCCCGTGACGATCGTCGACATCCGGAACCGGAGCGAGTTCGAGGAGTGGCATATCTCGGGCCCGTCGGTCACTGTTACCAACATCCCGGCCTACGACTTCATCGATGACGAAAACGACGCCGTCCTCCAGCGGCTTCCGAACGGCGACCCGCTCGTGATCGTCTGTGCCGAGGGCAAGTCGAGCGCGTTGATCGCCGGCTGGTTGACCGACCACGGGTTCGACGCTCGAAACCTCGATGCTGGAATGGAGGGCTGGGCCAGGGTATACGACTCGCGGGAGGTTGCCGGGTACGAGGGGCCCGGCACGTTGTACCAGTATTACCGTCCGTCGAGTGGGTGTCTGGGCTATATGCTCACAGATGGCGACGAGGCCGCCGTCTTCGACCCGCTCCAGGCGTTCACCGATCGGTATCTCGCGGACGCGGCGGAGCGAGCGGTCGATCTGGTTTACGCATTCGATACGCACATCCATGCCGATCATGTAAGCGGCGTCCGCGCGCTCGTGGCGGAGGGCGCCGAAGGGATGGTCCCCTCGCCAGCGATAGACCGCGGGGTCACGTACGAGTCCGCGATAACGGGCGTCGAGGACGGGGACACCGTGACCGTCGGCTCCGCGACGATCGAGGCCGTTCACACGCCCGGTCATACGACCGGCATGACGTCATATCTCCTGGCCGGCAGCGTCCTCCTGACCGGTGACGGGCTATTCACGGAGAGCGTGGCCAGACCCGACCTGGAGGAGGGTGACGAGGGGGCGCCCGAAGCGGCCACAGAGCTGTATCGATCTATCCAGGAGCGGATCCGCGAACTCCCGGGGGATACCATCATCGCGGGCGGTCACACGAGTGAGGCGGCCGAAGCGGGCCCGGATGGGACCTACACCGCCGAACTCGACGATCTCCTCGCGGATCTCTCGGTTCTCAATTTGGGCGAGTCGGAGTTCGTGGAAAGGATCCTCACCGACATGCCGCCCCGTCCAGCGAACTTCGAACGGATCATCGCGATCAACCTCGGACAGGCCGAGGCCGACCGGGAGGAAGCCTTCGAACTCGAATTGGGACCGAACAATTGTGCGACGAGCCGGGAAGCGCTCACCTGAGGATCGGTTCGAACGGGAGGAGCGGAGCGGCGGGTGGGTCATTATCGGGCCACGCAGTCCGATGGACGACTAGTCAGTCTGGTGGCCATTTCTGCCACGCGCGGAGCCCTTCGACGTCCGTGACACTGGTTACCGTGCGCGCCCGCGCCGCTCGCGCAATTAATTACAGTGGTTTTCATATCGGAAGGTTGGTAAATATCCCGTCGCGTCGCTATCGATAGGTTATGGATATGTGGGCCGGATATGGTATTGTACACGATCCCCATAAGCGTTATAAGCTGGTTCCGGTTACCCGGGCGTATACGAGGAAGCATGTCAGCACCAACGCAGGAATGGCCCGGAATCGGGGCCCGTGACGAGATCCGGTGGGTGAGGCCCCCATCGGAGGGCAGCTAACGGATGTTCGGGATCGCCACACTCAGTCCCCCCTTTCACGGGGCGGCCGTCGTCGGTATCGTGCTGGCCGAAGCACTGGTGCTTTACGTGGGCTACGGCGGCCTCACGCGGATCGCCGGGCCGGAACTCGAAGACGCCATCAGAGACCGATAGATGGAGGTCCTCGGCGTCGCCATCGCGACGATTCTGCTATTCGTCCTGTACGGCGGGATGGTCGGCGTCGTGTTCGGGTTCTTCGGGATGGGTTCGTTCCTGGTGACCCCCGCGCTCATCGTCATGGGGTACGACTCGCGGGTGGTCGTCGGCAGCGGACTGGCGTTCGTGTTCGGTACTGCGGTCATCGGGACCCTCCGGCACCGCGACTTCGGGCAGGTCGATTACCGGTTGGGGGTCGTACTCATCGCCGGGACGGTCTTCGGGATCGAAATCGGCAAGCGTGCGGTGTTGCTCCTCGAGGCAGTAGGCGTCGCCTCGCTCGTGGTTGCGAGCACCTACGTCGTGTTACTCTCGGCGATCGGGGCTTTCGTCGTGCTGGAGGCACGAGGCACGCCGATGGGGCGGCGAGTCCCGGTCCCGAGCTGGCTCAATCGGCCACGGGAGCGACTTTGGTCCCTCTGGCCACGGATGGACCTCCGCGAGGGAGAGACCGTCTCCGCGTTGGTCGTCTTCGGCGTCGCGGTGATCGCCGGCGTACTCTCCGGATTTCTCGGCGTCGGCGGCGGGTTCCTCCGGATGCCAGCACTGACCTACCTGTTCGGGATGTCCCTCCCAGTGGCCGTCGGAACCAACATCTTCGCGGTCATGTTCTCGGGCGCGTTCGGGAGTTTCACGTGGGCCCAGGTCGGTGGCGTCGACCTGAGCGTGGTGGTACCGCTCCTGGTCGGAAGCGCGATGGGCGCCCGGATCGGGTCCGCACTCACGCGGCTGGTCGACGACGACGAGATGAAACTGCACTTCGGGTCGTTGCTGATCGCGGCGGCGGTGGCGGTCGCAGCGAGACAGACCGGTGAGCTCCTCGGGATCGGTCCCCTTCGGACGGTCTCGCTTGCCGTCCTCGTGGCTGCGGCCACGGTGGTAAGCGGATTGGTCGTGTATAGTGGCGTCACCGCACTCAGGGCCAGACCGTCCGATCGAGCCGCACGGGCGGATTGAGCCCGATTCCGGCGGCCAGGAGGCCAGGTTACCGCGACGGTTGTGCACTTGCTACACAACGCTTTTGGTTCGTACCCCCCAAGAGGGGCATAATGCCCGACTCGATGAGCGAGTACCTCTCCCAGGACATGCAGTGCGAGGGGCTTCTGGAATGTATGCATGGCCTGAAGGAGTTGGACAAAGAGGTGTTCAGGGTTCTGACCTCGGCGGCCGATCCCCTCACGGTGGACGAAATCGCCGAATCCGTCGATCGCGAACGGTCGACGGCCTACCGGTCGGTTCAGCGGCTGCTCCAGTCCGGATTCATCCAGAAAGAGCAGGTGAACTACGAGCAGGGCGGCTACTATCACGTCTATCGGCCGACCGACCCCGACCGGATCGCCGATGACATGCAGCGGCTCCTCAACGACTGGTACGCGAAGATGGGCCAACTCATCTCGGAGTTCCGCGATCAGTACGAGGGCGAGTTCACCGAGACGGCCCTCGAGCAGTGAGATTCCCGTAGGGTTTAGTAATCCCCTCGTGGAGTGGTAGCTATGGCAGCGCCACCGCCGCAGGGCGAGGACGCCGAACCCGAAGCCATCGCCTTCGGGATCGCCGCCGTCGACGCCATCCTCGAGGACACCGAACTGGCGTTCCCGGCAACGGGCCAGGAGGTCCTCGAGGCCGTCGGCGACCACGAGATACCCTACGATCCTCGAGGCCGATCGATCCAGTTGTCGGCGGCGCTGGAGGCCACCGACCGGACGACGTTCGAGTCACGTCGCGAACTGCTAAACGCGCTTCACCCGGTCTTCGAGGCGAAACGGGACAAAGGTGGACTCGGTGGCTGGGTCCGGTCAATCCTCCCCTTCTAAGGTGTGGTCGTGTGAGGGGCCGGGCCGCGTTCGTTTTTCCCTGTCTTTTGCTCTTTACCTGTCGTTTTCTCGGTCTCTCCTACTCCGGGCCTCTCGTTTTCGCTCCCTCTCGCCGCGACGCGAGTCGGTTTTATCGAACCAGGGGACGCATTTCGACCATGCAGACCACCATCGAGGTCGAGACGCGGGACCGGGTCGAATTCCGTGACATCACGGAGCGCATCGACGAGGAGCTACCTGCGGCCCTGGAAAGTGGCCTGTGCCACGTCTTCGTCGCGCACACGACCGCGGGCGTAGTAATCACTGAGGCTGAGTCCAACCTGCTCCAGGACGCAGTCGATCGATTCGAAGCCCTGGTTCCCCAGGGAGCCGGGTACGCCCACGATCGCCTCGACGACAACGCGGCCGCCCACCTTCGCAGCATGCTACTCGGCAACGAGGTCTCCGTGCCGATCTCAGGTGGGGACCTCGCCCTCGGTACCTGGCAACGCCTGCTCCTCTTCGACGGTGATGGTCCCCGGACCAGATCAGTCCGGCTGACAGTCCTCGAGGCCTGATCGGAGGGCGTCCCAGACGTGCCCGCTGGAACCCGACGCCGCGGTCAAGATAGAAGGCGCGGGCCCGCTCGTTCGGGACGGTGACGTCGAGGCTCAGATGCGTACAGCCCCTGTCTTGGCCACGAGCCGACGCGGTCGAGCAGCCGGTCGACGAGACCGCAGCCTCGATCGTGGGAGACGACGGAGAGTTCGTGGATGTGCCCGCCTCATGGCGGGCGACGGCCTGTGGGCTCGCCTGGTGGTCGACTGTCGCCAGCCCAACTACCATCTCCCGGGTCCCTACCCACATGCCCACGTCCTCCCGCTCACGGAGTCCCTCGCGGTACGACCGAGCCGGCGCACGGACCCCTCGACGAGTTCGTCGAAAAGGTCTATCCCGGCCATCTCCTCGGCGAACGGCTCCCAGTGGTCGTCGGTGATGGCCGGCACGTCCTCGTCCGTTGCCGGTCGAAGCTCCAGGGCCGAGCCCTTTGAGACACCCGTCATGAGGGGTTTTCGGAGCGGTCGGGTCGCTGGGTCCTGCAGGTGGGGGCTACCTTGATTGCAGTTCGGGTACTGTATGCAAACATGGTCACACTCGAAATCCGGTGTCCGAACTGTGGGCGCACGGACCCGGTCGAGAAGGTCGGGCTCGGGGAGTACCGCTGCCGGGAGTGTGAGACACGCTTCGACCGCGAGGACATCGAGGTGCCGGGCAGATAAGCCGGGCTGGAGCGAGCGTCCGTCGGGGAACGGACAGCCAGGCTACCCGCCCGCCGAAATGACCTCGTTGAGTGCCTGCAGGAAGCCGTCCGCATAGGTCCCGTCCATCACCTCGTCCGCAGCGTCTCGTGCCACGTCCACCGCGTTTCCGACCGCAAACGACCTGCCGACGACCTCGAAGAGGGAAACGTCGTTGGCGGAGTCACCCACCGCCACGAAGGTGGCCGGATCTACCTCGTAGTGGGCGGCCAGCGCTTCGAGTGCCGCCCCCTTGCTCACGTCAGTTGCCTTGACGTGGTAGGCGAACTCGGAATCGAGAACCTCGAGCCCGTGAGCCTGGGCAATCTCGACGAGTGGCTCGAGCGGTGACTCCCGGCTCACCGCGACTTCCGTTTCCCGCCACATGTTGGCCAGGTCGGGTTCGCCCCAGCCGAGGTCGTGGCCTCGGGCCCGGTATTCCTCGGTGACAGCATCGGCGGCTGCCCGATCGCCGTGGACCTGCAGCGCGTCTTCCGCGACCGCGATTCCACCGTTCTCCGCGATCACGATCTCCTCGACGCCCGCGTACTGGGCGAGCGCGACGGGATATGGGAGGGCCTTGCCAGTCGCGATCACGACCGGGGCGTCCCAGGCACTCAGCGCGTCAAGGGCCCGGGGATCGATGGACCTATCCGGGCGGCTCATGGTCCCGTCGATGTCGACGGCCAGCGGCGGGGTCATATACCGTAGTCGACGGTCGGGCCTTTTACCCGTTCTCACTCGGGCGAGGCCGGGGGGATCTGTCTGCGTTCAGACCCGCCAGTCCCGGCTGACGTGATTGAGGCGCCTGCCGCCGTCCTCGGTCACCACGACCAGGTCCTCGATCCGCACGCCGAATGCATCGGTCAGGTAGATGCCGGGCTCGACGCTGAACACCATCCCCGGTTCCAGTTCCATGTCGTTGCCCGACACGATGTACGGCGGTTCGTGGACCTCGAGGCCGATTCCGTGGCCGGTCCGATGGACGAACGCGTCCCCGAATCCCGCCTCCTCGATACGCTCCCGTGCCAGCTCGTCGATTCGCTCTGCCGGGACGCCGGGCTCGACGGCGTTCACTGCAGCATCCTGGGCCAGGGCGACGACGTCGTGGGCCGTCTCGAACTCGCCCGGTGGCTCGCCGTCGAAGACGACGGTTCGAGTCATGTCGCTCGGATAGCCATCCACTCGCACACCGAAGTCGAGAACGACCGGATCGCCCGATTCGATGTGGCGGTCACCATGTCGATGGTGCGGTTTGGCACCGTTCGGGCCGGAGCCGACCACGACCTCGAAGGAGACCTCCTGTCCCCGTTCGAGGAGTTCATCGCGGATCCAGCCCGCCAGGTCCGCTTCCGTCATACCGACTGCGTCGGGCCCGAGGCGCCTGACACGCTCCATCACCTCGTCCGCTGCCTCGCTTGCCGTCTCCATGCTCGCCAGTTCCGCCTCGTCTTTGCTCATCCGGAGTTCGGCGAGCACGTCCTCGACGAGTTCGAACGTCGCAGCAGGGAAGGCCGTGCGCAAGTCGAGGGTGAACCGCGCCCACATCGTCGGATCGAGCAGGAGGCGACCCTCCGAGATGCCCAGCTCCGCACCGATCTCGCGGACCAACGCGACGGGGTCACCGCCATCGGGATACGTCTCGATCTGGTCGATCCAGGTTTCGTCAGCGAGCTGATCCGCGTAGAGGTCCGGCGCGACGATTGCCGGGTCGCCGTCCGCGGGCACGAAGACGAGCAGGTGTCGCTCCATCGGTTCTTCGCGGAAGCCGCTGAGATAATAGCAGTTCGGACTCGGGAAGAAGACGGCGCCGCTCGCACCGACCCCCAGGAGCCGTTGCTGGAGGCGGCGGGTGCGTTCGCGGAACGGGTCGGCCATGCAGTGACCATCGACCGCGGGACCATTAAATCACGGGCGCCGCCAGGACTGGGGGGAGTGGCCCCGTACCCAACGCAGGACAGGTTATCCAGACGTCACACGCCTCCGTCGGGTTCGTTCCGGGACTCTCGTGTTATCCTTCCGGGAATATCGTTCTTGTTCTGCTGTTCCGGGTCTATCATCTCTATAGTATTATATACTATTCGCGCACCCATTTACGGGGTCCCGCCAGTTCATATCACGCTACCTATAAGTAGGACGATATCCTCTAGATTGGTGGTGATTTCACGATGAGTAGTCGCGGCTTCGACGAGATGGATCGCATGTTCGAACAGATGGACCAGCTATTTGCCCGGATGCGGTCCCGCCTGGCCGAAAGCGAGTTCGGTCCCGCAATCCCGGAGATGCGCTGGGGTCGGAGCGTCGCCGTCGACGTCGTCGACGACGAGGACACGTTGCTGGTGGTCGCCGACCTCCCCGGCTACGAACCCGACGAGATCGACGTCTCGATCCGGGGCACCGTCCTCCACATCGCCGCCGAGCACGAGCCGACCGAGGAACACGGCGGCCGGCACCGGTCGGTCAGCGAGCGGGTGACGGTCCCCGCCGAACTGGACCACGACGAGATCGTCGCGTCCTACCGGAACGGGGTGCTCGAGATCTGTCTCCCGTACTCGACCGAGCACGAGGACGCCCACCACATCGACATCGACTGAGGGGGGAACTGTCCGCTCTCGTCCTTCGTTCCGCAACTGTTTTTCTGCAAGTGGAAAACGGGGTCTGAGTGAGTGCAGAAACGGTCACTGCCGACTACAGCCGCTCGGCGACCGCCTCCGCGAGGTGCTCGCCGAAGGGAAGGGACGCAGTCAACCCCGGCGAGACCGCGTTTAGCACGTGGATGGCGTCGGACTCCGTCTCGAAGAGGGGGTCCTTGACGAGGGTTCCGTCGGTTCGGACGACCTGCGCGCGGATTCCGGCGAAACTCTTGACGACGTCATCCTCGCGGAGGTCCGGGATCAACCGCTGGGCGGCCCGGACGAACCGATCGGGCCGGTAGGATTTATTGAGTTCCGCCGCCGCGACGGAGACCATCTTCGGGGAGGCAAGCATCCGCCAGAAGCCGCTGTAGCCGAGCGTTTCTGCCAGTTCGCGAAGATTCACTTGGGTGTTCCGGTAGGCCTCCCGGCCGAAGGCAAGCACGGCGTTCGGGCCGATGATCACTTTGTCGTCCGTCCGGCGGGTGAAATGTACCCCCAGGAATGGCAGCTCGGGATCCGGAGTCGGATAGACCATCGTATTCACCAGCTGGCGCCGATCGGGCACGACCTCGTAGTACTCACCCCGAAACGGCACGATCTGGTACTGTTCGCCGACTCCGACCTGATGGGCCAACTCGTCGGCATAGAGGCCTGCCGCGTTGACCACGAAGGCGGCATCGATGGCGCCGGCCGTCGTCTTCAGTCTGTAGCCGGTCCGCGTCCGGACCAGTTCTTCCACACGGGTGCCTAGATAGACGTCCACGCCGGCCTGTTGGACGTCCCGTGCGAGCTGGTGGACGTACTGTACCGAGTCGATGGAGGCCGCCCCTGGAGCGTAGAGTGCGGCTTGGCCGGCCGCATGTGGTTCGTGCTCGACCAGCTCCTCGTTGTCCAGGAGAGACGTTTCGACGCCGTTCTCCTCGGCTTGGGCGCGTAACTCCTCCAGGCGCGCCCGTTCGTCCCCATCCTGGGCCGTGACGAGGACCCCGAACTCCTCGAGAGGAATGTCGTGCTCTCGGCAGTACTGCTTCATCCGCTCGGTGCCGGTCGTCGCGAATCTGGCCTTGCGGGAACCGGGCTCGTAGTTGAAGCCAGGGTGGAGAACGCCGGAATTGCGCCCGCTCTGGTGGCCTGCGAACTGGGCCTCCTTCTCGAGTAGTGCGACGTCGAGGCCTGTCGACGCCGCCAGGTGCTTCGCCGTCGAGAGGCCCACCACGCCGCCACCGACGATCGCCACCTCGTGGTCCATAGTGGGTCTGTGCCCGGTCCACACTTAGGTCTTCGAATCTTCGGTCGGCTCGGGCGGGACCGCCGATTCCTCGGTTCCCGACCCGGACTCCAGGAGACGGATGCAATCTGTCAGGGTCCGGTTGACCGGGACTCCGATATCGTGTCGCGCCGCCCGTTCGACGACCGCCCCGTTGAGGGCGTCGATCTCGGTTCGAGACCCTCGTTCGACATCCTGTAGCATCGAGGATCGATTCGGAGCCGTATCGCTGGCCACCTGACGGGTTACCTGGACCGGGTCCCGATCGAACTGGTGGCCGTCGGCCAGGGCCACTCGATGGGCCTCTTCGACGGCGGTTTCCAGCACCCGCTCGCCAGCCGGGACCGCGGTGATCTGGCCGTTCGAAACGCGCGAAAGGGCGGTGAGCGGATTGATCCCGACGTTGACCAAGACTTTCTCCCAGATGGCACGTTCGACGTCGCCGACGACCGTCGTCTCGAGGCCGACCTGACGGAACGTGGCGGCCAGGTGATCGACCAGCGCGTCGTTGCGGCTCCACATCCGGCCGATGGTCGTAGTTCCGCGGCCAGTATGCTCGACCGTCCCTGGTTCGTCGATGACGGCCCCGTTTGTGGTCGTGCCGGCCAGGATGTGTTCCTCGTGGACGAATTCGCGGATCGTTTCGGCGTTGCCCAGCCCGTTCTGGAGGGTGAGGACGTGCGTCCGCTCGAGAAACGGCTCGACGTCGGCCATCGCGGCCTCGGTATCGTAGCTCTTGACCGCGATTAGCAGGATGTCGGCGTCGCTCACTGCGGTATAATCGGCGGTCGCGTCGACAGCGTACCCCTCCGTCGACCCATCGGGTCGCCTGATACGGACCCCGTTGTCGGCTATCGCGTGGAGGTGTTCGTCGTCGCGACCGACGAGCGTGACCGGTCGCTCGGCGGCGAGGCTGCCCGCGAAGAGCGTGCCGAGCGCACCCGCACCCAGGACGGCGATTCGCATGCGAGCCGATTCACCGGGACGGCCTATAGTCGTGGGGGCACGAGGCGGGAGACGCAGGGGCCGCTGGTCCGACTGCGGACCCCGAACACTCACGGTCCCCCGCGCGAAAGCCATCCTCCATGCCCGGTCGTGGCGAGGCGCTGGCTCCGTTGGGTGCGGCTTCCCTCTGGGGCGGCATGTACGTCGTGAGCAAGTGGGGGTTCGCGGCCGTGCCCCCGGTAACGCTGGCGTTTCTCCGGGTCTTCGTCGGGGGTATCGCTCTCGCGGTCCTCCTGCGCGTAACGACGCCCCGTCGCTCGTTCAGCCGGGCCGAGTGGCGCTCGTTCGCGATGCTCGGGGTCTGGATCGCGGTGACCCTGCTCACACAGTTCGTGGGGACCGATCTGACGAACGCCAGCCAGGGTTCCCTGCTCACCGTCCTGACCCCCGTTTTCACGCTGCTCCTCGGGATCGCGCTGCTCGGGGAATCCCTTTCGGGGCGAAAGATCGGGGGCGTGGCCCTCGCGGCGGTGGGGACGGTACTGGTGCTGGCCGGGCAGTACGATCTCGCTGCGATCGGGGCGGCCAACTCGATAGGGATCGGTGCCCTCCTCGTCGCGAGTTTCGGCTGGGCCGCCTACACTGTCTACGGGGCACCGCTGGTCCGGCGCTACTCGGCGCTCGAGACCGCGACCTATTCGACGCTCCTCGCGATGCCGATCATGGCCCTCGCGGCCGTCGTGGAACTGGTCTCACTGGGATCCGGTCCGGGGTCGATCCCGGTGACCGCCGGCGTGGTCGGCGCAGTCCTGTACCTCGGACTCGGGAGCACCGCGCTGGCCTGGTACCTGTGGTATCGCGGGATCGAACATTTCGAGGCCGGGGTCGTCGCGGCGTTTTTCTTCATCCAACCGGTCGTCGGCTCCGTCCTCGGCGTCGTGTTCCTCGGTGAGTCCCTCGGCCCGCTCTTCGCGATCGGCGGCGTCGTGATGGCCGGCGGCGTGTACATGGCCAGCACGGTCACCGAGTCGATATAGCCCCCGCAGGTCGAAACACGTCCTGCGGGTCATTCGAGTACTTATGTGCCGATACCACCCGAAACTGGCGCCCGCGAGGAGAAAATCCAGGGATGCGGGCAGGGGGTTGCGGTGCGTAGTGGGAAGGGGGAGGGATGAGCGATACGGGAGGACAGCGTGTGAACCTGGGACTGGAAAGAAATCACCGCGTGTGACAGGAGGAGTGTACGCTATCGGCCCGGTGCCGTAACGTCGACCCTGTCCTCGGTCTCCACTACGGTCACGGTGTACCCGAAGGCGCGCACCAGTTCGACGGCGGTTTCTAGGTGGTCGGTCCTGGCTGGTGCGGTCACGTGACCACCCGCGACGGCCAGAAAGGGGAGGAGTTGGTCGACGAGGTGGGTATCGATGGCCCCGCTGGCCGCATCGAAGGTTTCGAACGACGAGATGGCCTCTCGAGCGACGACCTCGGACGGTTTGCCGCGCTCGCCGAGGGCCGTGAACCCGGCCCGGGACTGCTCGTACCGAGTCACGAGGACAAGACTCGAACCGGCGGAGGCGGCCTCGACGTACTCGACGGAGGTCTCCACCGGTGCCGACGCCAGCGAATCAAGCTCGAGCGCCGCGGTTTCGGCCTGGCGCTCTGCGACCTCCGCATCTCGTAGATCCACCGTCGCGACGGAATAGACGTCGAACCCCGCCAATTGGCCACGGTCTGTGTGCTCGATGGGCCGGAGGTCGCTCGGCTCCAGAGTGAGTGTGGCTCGACCACCGCCGCGGGGATAGAATCCCCGCCGTTCGACGTCGAGTGACATCTGGAGCCCGAGATCCGCAAGCACCGGGGCCTTCACGTACCGCAGATAATCGATCGGTGGCGACCACTTGACGTCCGTGCCCCCCGTGACCGTGAGCTGGATCGGTGCCCGCGCCTGCAAGGCGAGAGGGAGCACCGTATCGAAGACGAGCGGGATACTGCCAGCCGTGCCGACGTCCACTGCTGTGGCACCGCCCGTTACCGGTCCCGGGTCGAATTCGAGGGTTTCGGACCCCTCCTCGAGTCCCGAGACCTCGGCGTCAGTGAAGGCCGCGGCAGCGCGAACTGCCGCCAGGTGCTGGGGCCTGAGCCCGGTCGGATCCCGTGCACCCCGGATCGACTCGATCTCGATGGCCTCTCCGCGGAGTGCGGACAGGGCCACTGCCCAGCGGAGCAGTTGCCCCCCTCCCGCTCCCCCGTCGATCTGCCGCATGGTGGCAACTGGGCGGGGGATCCGATTCAAACTACTGGTCACTCGTCCCGGGAGAAACAAGTTGTAATGGGCCACGCGCTGTAGGGCCGTTGATGACCGAGGACGCATTCGACGTCGGCGCGTGGGAGCGGCGACTCCAGGACCATCGGCGAGCGAAAGACGAGTTCTTCGAGACGGACCCGGACTCGCCCCTCCCCGAATCGGCGCGGGGGGACTTCGGAGGGCTCTCGTACTTCCGGCTCGACCCGGATTTGCGGATCGAGGCCCGCTACGAACCGCTCGGGGCCCCCGAGGAGGTCCGACTCGGTGCGACGAGGGGCCCGGATCTCGAATACGAGCGCGTGGGCACGGTGGGCTTCGAGCGAGCGGGTGACCATCACGTGCTCCGGGTGTATCGGGCACCGGGCGTCGAAGACCTCCTGGTCCCGTTCCGGGACGAAACGAATGGGCGGGAGACCTGGCAGCACGGCCGTTATCTCAGTCTATCGGTCGAAGACCCGGAGTCGGCGGGAGAGATCGTCCTCGATTTCAACCTGGCCTATCACCCGTTCTGCGTCTACGAGGAAACTTACGTCTCGGCGATCCCACCGACGGAAAACGAGCTCCCTTTCGGCGTTCGCGCGGGTGAACGGCTCTAGGCGGGGACTTCGGCAGCCTCGAGCAGTTCCTGGTAGCGGTTCCGGATCGTGACCTCGCTGACGTTGGTCACGTTGCTGACCTCGCTCTGGGTGACCTTCTGGTTGGTCAAAAGCGAGGCGGCATAGATGGCCGCGGCGGCAAGCCCGACGGGGCTCTTGCCGCTGGTCACGCCCTTGTCCTGGGCGGTCTTGAGCAGTTCCCGGGCCCGGCGCTCGACTTCCTCGGAGAGGTCGAGTTCGGAGGCGAACCGCGGGACGTAGCTCGCGGGATCTGCGGGCTGGACCTCGAGATTGAGTTCGCGGACGATGTAGCGGTACGTGCGCTTGAACTCCATCTCGTCGATGCGGCTCACGGTCGCGACTTCGTCGAGACTCCGGGGCGTCCGCATCTGGCGTGCGGCGGCATACAGCGAGGCCGTCGCGACACCCTCGATCGAGCGGCCGGGCAGGAGGTCCTCCTGGAGGGCCCGGCGGTAGATCACCGAGGCCGTCTCGCGGACCTCCTTCGGGAGGCCGAGCGCCGAGGACATCCGCTCGATCTCGCCGAGGGCCTGCTTGAGGTTCCGCTCCTTGGAGTTACGCGTGCGGAACCGCTCGTTCCAGGTGCGGAGCCGCTGCATCTTCTGGCGCTGGCGCGAGGAAAGCGCCCGACCGTAGGCGTCCTTGTCCTGCCAGCCGATGTTCGTGGAGAGGCCCTTATCGTGCATCATCTTCGTCGTCGGCGCACCGACGCGGGATTTCTGGTCCTTCTCCTTCGAATCGAAGGCTCGCCACTCGGGCCCACGGTCGATCTCGTCTTCTTCGACGACCAGGCCACACTCGGAGCACACCGTCTCGCCGCGCTCTTCGTCGATCGAGAGGCGACCGCCGCACTCGGGGCAGGTGTCTTCGTCGACTCGCTCCGGCTCGGTGGTCTCTACCTCTCTTCGCTGCCGCTTTCCGCTATAGGTTCGTATTGTTGCATCACTCATGATGTGGAGGGGGAAGGGGCACGGCAAGGTATAAATTGCCGCTCCGAATTTCCTTGAGCTATTGTAACACCGAAACCTACTTAAGTGTTTCCCTAAATTTGGTCACGGTTGTACACGGGTTACCCCCGAGTAAGCCCCTCAAACTCGTAAATACTGCCGGTTTTGGCCTCCCTAACATTGTGCGTACCTTTACCAAGGGCCAATAGCCCGCTTAAAGGTTCGTCGGTCCTGACGCCGTTACGAATCCTGTCGGAGCCTGGCCGACTTTGTGTCCTTCGGTCAAAACCGCCCCACGCTCACGGGCGTTTTCGAACTTGCTGTACCGGGTACTGGCTACGTATCCTCGAGACTGCCCGCGATGTCGGCCAACCCGGCGTCGGGTCGGCCCGTGGGATAGGTCGCGTTCTCGCCCGGCGCCCGAATCCCGTACCGAAACCCTGCATCCACGAGGTCGACGTGGACGGTCCGCCCCCAGTCGAGGTCGCGGTCTGCGACCCAGTCTGCCAGTGCATTCTCCCCGGAGGCTGGCTCCCGTGCCTGCCTGGGCGTCGGGAAGGCGCCACGGATCGCCGAGCCACCGCCAGTGGTGGTTTGAACCTGCGAGCGATACTCGGATCCGTCGAGCACCAGCCGCACCACAGTTCCAGGATCAGCCAGTGTTTCCCGGACGCGGATCTCCGGTCGGTTGGTCCGTCCGTACCGCTCGAGGGTCCCATCGAGGGTCTCGACTGTGGGATTGTCGTGGGCGATCCGATCGCTCATCGTCGGAACCCAACCGCCGCGCGGTCCTGAGCCTGTCGGTCCTCCCTGGCGTCCAGAGGAAAACCTCAAACAGACGCCTCGCCAATTCCGAAGCGATGGCGGACGACAGGGCGGCGTTCGTCCGGACCTCCTGGGTCAACGTCGCCGGCAACGTGGCGAAGATCGCCGTCGAGGGCTCGATCGGCCTGACCTTCGGCAGTCTGGCCCTCATTGCCGACGCGGCCCATTCGCTCGCCGACCTGCTGGCGAGCGTCGTCGTGCTGGTTTGGGGCCGGTTGACCTTCGAGGGGCCGGACTCGAATCATCCGCACGGACACGAGCGGATAGAGCCTCTCACCGCGCTTTTCGTGGGCGTCACGCTCGTGGCCCTGGCGGTGAAGATCCTCTATGACGCCGCGAACGCGGTTCGGTTCGGTCCGGAGGTCCGCTTCAGCGTGTTTCTCATCGGCGGGTTGGGCTTCGCCATTGCAGACATGGTCGCGGTGTACTGGTACACCCAAGAGGTCAACCAGCGCCTGGGGTCTCCGTCGCTCCACGCGCTCGCACGGGACGCGCTCAATGACGTTTATACCTCCTTCGCGGCGGTCGTCGGGGTGGTCGGGACGGCCTTCGGGGCCCCGATGCTGGACCCGCTGGCGGGTGGATTGGTCAGTATACTCGTGTTGCGGGAGGGCGTCGCCATCGCGAGGGAGAACATCGATTACCTGATCGGGAGCGCACCCCCCGAAGAACAGCTCGAGGCGATTCGCGATTCCGTGCTTTCCCACGGCGCCGTCTCCGGGATCCACGATCTGCGGTGTCACTACGTCGGCCCGAGGGTCGAAGCCGAACTCCACGCCGAGATTCCCGGTGATATCACCCTGCGGGAAGCCCATGACCTCGAGACCGAACTCAGGGACTCCGTCCTTGCCCTCTCGTTCGTCGGTGACGTACACATACACCTGGATCCGGAAGGGATGGGCGAGTGGAAGTCCGAGAACTGACCGGTCTTGCGGGCCCCGTTTCAGACGAGATCATAGCCACCGAGGTCGTGCCAGATGACGACCGCCGATGGCAGGACGACGACCGACGTGAGGTAGGAGTAGACGATCGCCATCGCGGTGACAACGCCGAACTGCCCGAGTATCGGCGTGACGGCCACGACGAGGACGCCGATCCCGAAGGCCGTGGTGAACATCGAGCCGGTGAGCGCGCCGCCGGTGCCCAGGACGGTCGCGGAGAGGGCCTCGTCCAGGTTATCCCCCGTGTACTCGTCGACGAACCGGTGGGTCATGTGCGCGGAGTAATCGATCCCGAGCCCGATGGCGATGGAGAGGACCGTCGCCGTCAGGGCGTTGAAGGGGATCCCCAGGTACCGCATCGAGGCCAGGATAAGCGACACGGTCAGGAGGATCGGGACCAGATTCACGACCCCGAGCATGGCGCCGCCTTCCAGCACCCGGTAGATGATGACCAGGAAGATCGCCGTGAGGGCCAGCGCGGCGGTCAAACTCGTCAGCGCCGAGTCGAAGATGGTGTCCGAGACCGACTGGAACACGACGATCTGGCCAGTCGGTGTTGCGTCCAGTCGGTATCGGTCGGCCAGGGTCTTCGCGTCGGTGACGATCTCGCGCTGGGACGACCCCGCGTCGGTATCGTATACCACTTTAGCCGCCCGGTAATCCGGGGTCAGGTACTGCTCGGCCTGATCCCTGTAGGGCGACTCGTAGAGTTCGTCATAGATGGTCTCGAGGTCGTCGTCCGGCACGCCGTTGTCGTTCAGGTCGTTGCGTTCGACCAGCGCGTCGAACGCTGGATCGACCGCACGGTAGTCCTCGATGACGTCAATGATGCTGGTCGCGGCGGCCTCACGATCCGTCTGGAGGAACGCCTCGGGCGGGTCCTCCGAGGCTCTCGCTATCGACTCGAGCGCGTAATCCCTTCGTAACTGTCCCTTGACGTACATCGTAACCGAATCGCGAGAGGCCGATTCGAAGTTGGCTTCCAGGTAATTGAGGTCCCGCGTGACCGTGTAGGTCTCTGGTTTGAAGGGTTCCGGAAGGTCCTCGAGGTAGTCGGGGACCTCCTCTGGAGGCAGGAAGTCCTCCTCCGAGAACGACGTGTCGATGCCGGCACCGTAGGAGGCGCTCGCCAGTCCGACGAGCAACATCGTGACGAGGAAGATCACCGGGAGACGCCGCGCGATCACGACGCCCAGCTGGAGCGCTTCCCCGATCACAGTCCCTTCCCTGCCGATGGGCTTGGTGCCGAATGTGGGGAAGCCGAAGCGTTCGCGGGCCCGGTCGACCTCGAGTTTCAGGGCCGGGAGGAAGATGCCGAAGATGAGGAAGGTAAAAACGATCCCGATGGCCGCGATGATACCGAAGTCCCGCAGCGGCGGGAGCGAACTCGTGACGTTCGCCCCGAACCCGATGACCGTCGTGCCAGTGACGATGAAGAAGGCCACCACGAGCTGGTTGGTCATCGTCTTCATGGATTCGGTGATGGTCTCGCCAGTGATCCGTTCTTCCCGGTACCGATTGACGGAGTGGATGCCGAAGTCGATCCCGACCGCGAGTAATAGTGGGGGCACTGCGGTCAGCATCTGCGTGAACGCGATTCCGGCCAGGCCCATGAACCCGAACGTCCAGACGATAGTCAGGACGATCGAAATCGCCCCGATGAGGAGGTCGAGTGGGTCACGGTAGGCGTAGACCAGGAAGATGACGATGAGGATGACCGCCGCGGGGATCACCAGGATCAGCGAGTCGAAGATCACACTCGCGAATTCGGCCGAGATGATCCCCGAACCGAAGACCCTGATGTCCCCGCCCACGGAGTCGACGACGTGCTGGGTCTCCAGTTGGATCGACTGTAGTGGACTCTCCCCGCTGGTTCCGGCGCCAGTCGAAAGTCCGGCTGGAATCGAATGGGTGACCACCGCTATCGTCGCTCCAGCAGCGGCGTCCTGGCGGTTGAAGTCCTTGCTCAGGATTCCCGTGAAGCCGGGTCCCGCGGCGGCCCGACGGATCGCTGCGTCGATCTCACCTGGCGTCGCGCGTTCGACGGCCCGTATCTGTGCCTCGAGCGTGGTCGCCGAGGGATCGAGTTGCCGCGCGATTTGCTGGGCCGCACTGCGGGAACTCGAGACCCGCAGACTCTCCCGCCCTTCTAATCGCTCCTGCGCCCGGAGCATCCGCAACAGCGAGGGCTTCGAGAGGACGTTGTCACCGACCTGTATCAGCTGGGAACTGCCCTGGTCGCCGCCGAAGGTGGCCCCGAACTCCCGGGTGACGTCCTTCAAGGCCTCCTCGGATGGCGTCCCCTCCGAGAACTGGCTCGTGCCGGTTTCCGTCGTGATGTTCCCGAGGCCAGCGCTCATCACCAGCGTGATGACGAAGAACGTCGCGATCACCCGGCCCGGGTGGACCGAGATGTGGGTCGCGAGTCGTTCGACGAGGGCCTCGTACTCGACCATCGATTACCGGCGGCGGTACCAGACGAGTGCCCCGGCCGCCACGAGCACGATCGCTCCGGCCCCGATCAGGACCGGCAGGGGAACCGGAAGCTCGGAACCTTCGGAGGGGGTGGCGGTGACGGGAATCTGGTAGGTCTCGGACAGCTTGGTTTCGCCGTTCTCGTCGTACTGAAGGTCCATGGAGAGCGGGTAGTCCTTCGCCAGTGCTTCCCCCGAGACGGCGATCGAGAACGTGATCGTCGCGGACTCCCCTGGCTCGATGACGTCCACGAATGCCTCGTCGTCGTTGGTCGAGAGCGGGTCGTCTGCGAAGATCTTCGCGTTGACGTTCTCCACGGGTTCCTCCCCGTTATTGGTCACCGACACCTCGAGGACGCCACTGCCACCGATGGGCATGGTTCCCCCCACTGGCTCGACGACGAATCGGTCTGTCCGCTCGCCGATCGGGACCCTGAGATTGTACGGTGGGGTCTGGCGCTGGTCCGAATCCTGCTCCTCGTAGTTCACCTGGAAGGACAGCTGGCGCGGGACCGGCTCGGCGTTGTCCGACACTTCGATGGGGAACGAGATGCTCGTGGTCGCGCCGGCCTCCATGTTCCCGATCGCGTATTCGGTCTCCTGGGGGTGGACGTTCTGGCCGGGTGGGACGATCGTCACGACCACGTCCCGTACCGCCTCCCCGTTATTGCGGACCGTCATCGACACGTCACCTTCGTCACCGACCTCCAGGGAACTCTCCACGCCCGAGAACTCGAAGCGGTCACGCTCCGGAGCGACCTCGGCCGTAAGCACGGTCTCGTCGGTGCGCTGGAGGTCGTCGTTCACGTTCCAGTATGAGACCGTAAAGGAGAGTCGTCGCGGCGAGGGTTCGGCGGTCTCGGCGATCGCGATGGGGAAGGTGACCGAGGCAGATTCGCCCACTTCCAGGTCCCCCAGACCGTACTCGGTTTCCTGCGGTGTCAGCGTGGGGGCGGTCTGGCCGAGCGCGACGACAGCGTCAGCAACTGGGCGCGGACCCTGGTTCGTGACGGTCGCTGTGACGGTTCCCTCCTCGCCCACGCGAAGGGTGCTTTCGAGATTCTCGAAGGCGAATTGCTGGGCCTCGAGGAGTTGCAGCCCCGAGTCCATGGGGAAGGACTGGCGGTCGTTCCCGTCGGAGTCCTCGTAGGCGACCGACGTCGTGAGGGTATACCGACGTGGTTCCGCGCCATCGGTCGCGGTGGCGTCGAAGCTGACGGTGCGTGTTTCCTCAGGTTCCCAGGTGCCGACGTACTCAGATGCGGCCCCCGACTGGCCGAAGCGGAGGTCGGCGCTGGAACTCTGGGTGGTGATGGTCGCGTTGTGCGCGGCCTTCGTCCCCACGTTCTCCAGGGTCACCGAGACGTCGCCGCTATCCCCGACCGGGACCGAGCCCTCGCTGGAGACGACTCGGAAGTATGCCCGGTCGTCGATGCGGACGGTGGCGCTGACTGTCACTTCCTCGGACTCGTCCCGGTCGTACTCGTATGTAAGATCTATCGGGACGTTGTACGTGCCCGGCTCGATGTTCTCGGGAACCTCGATGGTGAACCCGGTCGTGACGGGGACACCGTCGGACAGCGAGCCGAGTAGTTTGGTTCCGGACTTCACCGAGAACGGCGTGTTTCCGGAGCGCATCTCGGCTTTGACGTTCCGTGCTGTTTTCACCGAGTCGTCGACGTCTTCGGCGTCATTCACCAGCTGGACCGAGACCTGGGTGGTTTGCCCCGGGACAAGCGTGGGCTCGGGTACGTACGTTTCGAATCGCGGGTCCTCGGCGGCCGCGACGGGAAGCGGTGCGACCGTGAGCCCAACGACGACGAAGAGGAGGAGTGGCAGGGTTCGATTCATTGAGAAATCCTCGGGTACTGGTTCGTGAGCATCTCTTGTCCGTGGTCGTATTTAAATGATAGTACTTTTCTACAACTATGCCGGTTCGTGGTCTGTTTCCGTCCCGGGCGTCTCCTCGGCGATGGTTGCGTCCTCGACCAGCGGCACGAGTATCCGCGCGAACCCCGATCGGGCGCTCCAGATGGCTGTCTCCGTCCCGTCGGGTTCGACGACGCTCATCAGCACCGTGTCGTCGTCGACGATAAGCAGCCGACCGGCCTGTTCGCTCCCCTGCAGATTGGGCGGTATCGTGGCCACCACTGTGCCAGCTATCTCGGGTACGTCGTCGGGGTCCTCGGTCAGGATGATGACGCTCACCGGGCCGGCGGCCTGCGATTCGAGATGGTCGATAACCGACTGGCTGAAGCTCACGTCCTCGTTGAGCCCGAACACCACCCGCTGGCGGGCGGCGTCGATGAGTTCACACGTACGGCTTTCGATCGAGGCGGCGCCGTTCAACCGCCAGACACCCTCCTGCTGTTCGTCGCCGCCGGCCTGGTCGTCTTTTACCTCCTCGAGGTAGGTGAAGGCTCGATCGCTGTTCTCCTCGAAGCGGTCCTCGAGCCGCTCCCTGGCCTCCGCCAGGCCGACGGGGCGATAGGTCTTGGGCGTGGACTGCTGGATCTCGATGAGGCCGCGTTCCTCCAGGGCTTCCGTCGTCCCGTAGACCTGCGACCGGGGCACCTCGGCGATATCGCTTACCTCCTTTGCGGTCCCGGTCCCCAGTTTCTGCAGCGCGACGAAGACCTTCGCCTCGTAGTTGGGGAGCCCGAGCGCCTCGAGCGCGGCGATCGGGTCGAATGATTCTTCCGTCGACATCTACTCCCCTGGAGGTCCGCGACCGCCGGACAAGAACCTGTCCCCGCCCGTGGCCCAAGCCCTTATCCGTCGGTCGCCCGGACGGAGGCTATGAACCACGGGTCCGAGGAGGTCGGCGCCGACCGCGACCCTCACCGCTTCGATCCGGCGGCGGCCGACAAGCTGGAAGACACCGAGCGGTATCGATACCTCTCGCGGGACGAACTGGTCGAGGCCCTCGATCCCGACTCCGAGGACCGAATCGCTGACATCGGTAGTGGAACCGGGTTCTACTCGCGGGATGTCGCCTCGTTCGTCGAGCGGGTGGTGGCCGTCGACCTGCAACCAGCGATGCACGGGGCGTTCAGGGCTGCCGGCCTCCCGCCAAACGTCAGTCAGGTGCTCGCGAAGGCGGACTCGTTGCCGTTCGTCGACGCGGCGTTCGACGGGCTGTTCTCGACCATGACCCTCCACGAGTTCGACAGCGGAGCACCAACGGAGCTCTATCGAGTGCTGGCGTCGGACGGTCGACTGGTCGTCGTCGATTGGTCGGGAGCGGGCGCTGGGGAGCGCGGCCCGCCGCTGGAGTCGAGACTCGAGCCAGCTTCGGCCGCCGATCTGGTAGAGTGGGCCGGGTTCGAGGTGGTCGAGACGCGTTCACGACCGGAGACGTTCCTAATCGTCGGCGTGAAGCCCTGATTATCGGCCCCGCGTGGGGGTATCCGACGATTTTAATATGATGAGTTACATATTGGCGAGATAGCATGATGGACGATCTGACCGGGTTCCAGCGAGACCTCCTGATCGTGATCGCTGGGCTGGACGAACCGAACGGCCTCGAGATCAAGGGGGAGGTCGAGGAGTACTACGAGTCCGCGATCAATCACGGTCGTCTGTACCCGAATCTGGACACACTCGTCGAACGGGAACTCGTGGAGAAGACCCAGCAAGACGAGCGCACGAATGCCTACCGGCTTACCGACGAGGGCTGGGACCTCCTCGAACAGCGCCGCGACTGGGAGGCGAAGTACGTCGCGGCCATGAAATCGGACTCCGCGACCGTCTGAAGCAGTCTCTCTCGGTTCTACGTCTGGGGACGGGGATCGTTCCGTCGGCAGGTACAGTTCTGCACGGATATTCACCGAAAAGGGCCGCTACTCGTCGTCGAACTGCAAGGTTTCTTCCGCCTGACCAGCCGCGTCCAGCACCTCGTCGGCGATGTAGATCGGCGCGTCCGCCCTGATCGCGATCGCGACCGCGTCGCTGGGCCGAAGATCGAAGGTTTTGGACTGCCGCTCGCCGTCCCGGTACTGGTCCAGGTCGAGTTTGGCCATGAACGTGCCTTCGCGGAGCGAGTCGACCCGGACGCGATCGACGGCGCCACCGAACTCCGTCAGCATCTCGAGGAACAGATCGTGGGTGAGGGGACGGTCGAACTCCTCCCCTTCGAGGGCGAGCTGGATGGACTGTGCCTGGTCGCTCGTGATGAAGACCGGCACGATTTTCTCGTGGACTTTCAGGATGACGGCGGGGACCTGCCGCTCGGATTGAGTCACGGCCACGCCTTCCACGGTGGCCTCGTGTTCCATACCCATACCTGGGGCGAGGAACACCAAAAGTACGAGGGTCCGGTCGGTCGCCCGTCGGACAACGGCGCTGGCTGGAGCGGTTCTGGAACCTGCCGGGGCGACCAGCGATCACGCCGCGTCGAGTGACCTACGGGGTATGCCCGGCTGCGTACTGGGCGGCGAGCTCGCTGGTGGCCCGCTGGACCGCCTCGTCGCTGGAATCCGTCGGTTCCCAACCCAGCGCTGCCAGCTTCTCGACCGACAGTCGCATCTTCGGGACGTCACCGGTCCAGCCGCGATCCCCGCCAGTGAACGTGTACTCGGGGTCGAGGCCCAGTTCCTCGCTGACGATGTCCGCGATCCCGATCACCGAGGTGGTCGTCCGGGTGCCCAGGTTGAACACGTTGTACGAGTCGGTTGCGGACTCCACGGCGAAGGTCATCGCGTCGACGCACTTCTCTACGTGCATGTAGGACTTCTCCTGACGGCCGTCGCCGAGGATCTCGAGTTCCGCCGGATCCTCGAGGAGTTTCTGGATGAAGTCCACGATGACCGCCCCGGGCTGGAGTCGTGGGCCGACGATGTTGGCAAAGCGAAAGATCCAGGCGTCGAACCCGTTGGCTGTCGCGTACGTCGAGATGAGCCCCTCTTCGGCCACCTTGCTCGTCGCGTACATGCTGATCGGTCGCTGGGGATAGTCCTCGGGTGTGGGTCGAGGCGCTTCCCCGTAGACCGTCGATGAAGAGGTGTAGACGATGCCATCTACGTCGACGGCTGCCATCCGTTCGAGCACGTTGAGCGTCATCGCCGTGTTCGCCTCGAACTGCCCGCGTGGGTCGGGGTCATTGACGGCCTTCCGGGCGGCGAAGTGGAATACGACGTCCGTGTCCTCGCTGATCGCCTCCTCCGCGACCGCAGCCTTGGTGAGGTCGCCTTCGACGAACCTCGCACCGTCGGGCACCCATTCCCGGTTGCCGTTCGAGAGGTCATCCACCACCGTCACCGCGACGTCCATGGACAGGAGCCGTTCGGCGAGGTGCGAGCCCACGAAACCCGCGCCACCCGTGACGACCGCGCGCCGTCCTCCCAGGTTCATGCGCGATTGTCCGGAGGCGGAGAGAAGAGCTTTCTGTTTGGCCGACGGTAACGTCGGGCGCCGACGCGGGTGAAGCGCGGTCCTGCCACTGAATGGCCTTCGGCGATTCACAGACCTCGAGCACTGTGAAGCTGCTGACTCGTTCCCCGAACCGTGGATGATGCGCACGCACCGCCGGGCTGGGTCAGTCCGTCAGGGTCAGTACCTGCTCGCCCTCTAGCGAGGTGTATTCCAGGGTCTTCTCCCAGAGGGCCTCCTGGAGGGACTCGTCGGAGGTCCCTTCCGCCGAGCGGGTTCGTTCGACGTCCGCGAAGTACGCGCCGGTGACCTGCGCGACCTCCGGGGAGGCTACTAGATACACAGGCGTCGCGGCTGCGACGACAGGGGTCTTCCCGATGAGATTCTGCATAACGGCCGGGAGCGAGCCGAGGATACGAAGGCTCCACTTGAAGAGGGGCCGACCGCCACGCCAGAGTGCGCTTCCGGGCACGAACCCTGGATGGAGGCAGTTACTCGTCGCGGCCTCTAGTCGACGGGCGAGGGCGTAGGTGAACAAGACGTTCGCGTACTTCGAGTAGCTGTAGGCGTCGAAGGCGTCGTAGGCTTCGACGTTATCGAAAGCCGCGAGGTCCATCTCGACGCGGCGATGTACCCCGGAGGCGACCGTAACGACTCGGCCCCCCGCACGTTCCACAGCCGGAGCCAGGAGATTCGTCAGGACGAACGGAGCAACATGGTTGACGGCCATCGTCCGCTCGACGCCCGCGTCGTTCAGGGCGCCGGTCGCGAAGGCGGTCCCAGCGTTATTGACGAGAGCATCCAGGTGGTCGGTTCGGTCGAGCACAGCCTCCGCCAACCCCACGACCTCCGATTCGTCGAGGAAGTCGGCGAGCAGGGCCTCGGCCGTACCGCCGGCCGATTCTACCGCCGACACCACGCGGTCTGCCTTTTCCGGGTCCCGGCCGTGCACCAGGAGGGAAGCGCCGAGACGCCCGAGGCTCACCGCCGTCTCCCGTCCGATCCCGTCCGTGGCCCCAGTGACGAGGATTGTCATCTCGGAGAGATCGACGTTCTCGACGCCCGCGATCGTTTCCGGCCGGTTGGCCATGGCCGGAATCCGGGCGCTCCTGACAAAAACACTACGGGAGTTCCCGTGGCTGCGGTCCGATGGCGGGCCGGCGAGTCGAAATCTATTCCCGGCCGACTGGCAATGCTGAGATATGCAGGGTGAACCGACGGTCGCCGTGCTCCGGTTGGGCCATCGCCCGGGTCGCGACGACCGGATGACGACCCACGTCGGCCTCACGGCGCGGGCTCTTGGCGCCGATCGGGTGATCTTGCCGGATAACGCGACGGACGCGTTCGAAACCGTCGAAGACATTACGGAGCGCTTCGGGGGTCCCTTCACCGCCGAGATGACCGACGCTCTCGGTCGTGCGATCCGCTCGTGGTCCGGCGTCGTCGTCCATCTCACCATGTATGGCGAACGCGTGCAGGACGTTATGGCCGATGTCCGCCAGGCAAGAGCTGCGGAGCCGCTCCTGGTCGTTGTCGGTTCCGAGAAAGTGCCCTTCGAAGTTTACGAGGCTGCCGACTGGAACGTCGCGGTGACGAATCAACCCCATTCCGAGGTCGCCGGTCTGGCGGTCTTCCTCGATCGCCTCTTCGAAGGGCGGGAACTCGATCGGGACTGGGATGACGCCCAGCAACGGGTCCTGCCAGAGGCCACTGGAAAACGGGTCGAGGACGTGTAGCGTCGGAACGCGAATCCAGCCAACGGCAACGCCCGCTCGCTCGCTTCCACTGTTTCCTCGTCCCACAGTTCATGGGGGCAGGGCTCGCGACCCGCCCGCCGGCTCAAAAGACTTAATGACCGTCGGGGTCCGATGGGCACACAATGGCTTTTGAGGCGTTACTCGAGGACCCCGTCGTCCAGAAATACCTCAACGAGCTGGTGGGGCCGAAGGGGATGCCCGTCGCGGCGGCACCACCGGACGGCGAGGTGACGGACGAGGAGCTGGCCGAGCGGTTGGGCCTCGAGCTCAACGACGTCAGGCGCGCACTCTTCATCCTCTACGAGAACGATCTGGCGTCGTACCGCCGCGTCCGTGACGAAGATTCCGGCTGGCTGACGTACCTGTGGACCTTCGAATACGAGCACATCCCCGAGAATCTCAGAGACGAGATGGAACGACTCCTGGTCGCACTCGAGGAGCGCCGCGAGTACGAGGAGCAAAACGAGTTCTACCTCTGTGAGGTCTGTTCGATCCGCTTCGAGTTCGGGGAAGCGATGGATCTGGGCTTCGAGTGTCCGGAATGTGGCTCCCAGGTCGAAGCGATGGACAACGAACAGCTCATCACCGCCATCGACGACCGCCTGGAGTCCCTGCGGACTGACCTCGGGATCGCCGCATAATGGTCGTTCTCGCCACGAAGATCTACGTGTCCGGTACCGCACGACAGCGCGCCATCGACTCGCTTTGGAGCCTGGTCGAAAACGGCATCGGCGAACTCGACGTCGAGTTCGACGTCGGCGTGCGACACGACGAGTTCCCGTCTGTGACAGTCAGCGGCCCCGACGAGACCGCCGCTCGGAACTGGCTCAGGGATACCTGGGGCGAGATCACGCCCCAACGTTCGCCCGGTGAGACCTACGTGGGCACGCTTCAGTCGTGGGACGACGATGGGTTCGTCCTCGACGCTGGCGAGCCCGTACACGTCCCGGCCGCGGAACTGGGGCTCGGGGGCGGCAGTCCCGGACAGGTCCGCACGAGGTTCGGACTGGTGCAACACGTCCCTCTCCGATTCGAAGCCGGGAGCCCACCGTCGCTCGCGGACGCCGAACTCGACCGACTGTTCGACTGGCGCCGAGGGGAGAACGGGCGAGTGAACGTGAATAGCGCGACCAGGGCGGAGGTCCGGGCGACGGTGAACCGGGCGGGGCACGCCCAGGACATCGTGACCGTCGAGCGACTGGGACTGCTCGAGCAGAGCATCGTCTGCAAACCCGATACCGACCCACCGGGCCTGCTGGCCAGCATCGGCGAATACCTGCCGTCGGAACTCCTGGCCGTCGTCCCATGAGGCGCACTCTCGCGGTCATCGGCCTGCTCGCGCTGGTGGTCCTGGCGGGCTGTGGCGGTGGAGTCGTGAGCGAAGAAGCGCTGTCGGAGGAGGCCACGTACGAGTGGGAGACGGCGTCGGACGCCACCATCAACGTCACCGGTTCCGAGTTCCAGGCCGTGCTCACGGTCGACAACCAGTCCACCGTCGAGCTCTACCAGCGAGCGCAACTGGGCGGCGAGGAACCCGTCCCCATCAGTGCGATCAAGTTCCGATATCGGAACGGTACAGTCGTCAACGCCTCCGCGATCGATGTCAGCGAGTCGGACTCCCGGACCATCGTCGACCTCCCAGCCCGCGAGGGCCAGTTCGCGTACACGGGCTCCGCTCGGTCGGGCGAACTCTTCGTTCCGGTGGCAGTAAACGGTAGCCACGAAGTCGTCCTCCCCGCGGGCACGCGCATAAGCGCGCCAATAATTAGTGGGGTCGAGCCAGGTGGGTACGAGTCCGAGATCGAAAGCGACCGCGTCCACATCAGGTGGGAGACGATCACGAGTGACACGATCACGGTCTCGTATTACCTCGAGCGGGACCTGTATCTGTTCGTCGGGCTGATCGGCCTGGTGGCGGCGATCGCTGGCGGGGGCTGGCTCTACTTCCGGTATCAGCTCCGGGACCTGCGGACCGAACGCGCTGAGGCGGGACTCGACATGGAGGACGGCGAGAAATGACACGCCCCCAGTGAGTCCGGACCGAGGAGGGTTTATACGCGGCCCGGGAGAATCCGGGGACATGGACGTGGGCGTCGTAACCGTCGGCGACGAACTTCTCGCCGGGGAAACGGAGAACACCAACGCGTCGTGGCTCGCGAGGGAACTCCTCGCGCGCGGGGTCTCCGTGGCCCGGATCGTGGTCGTGCCGGACGAGGAAGACGCCATCGCGACGACGGTCCGGGACCTCAGCCGGCGGTACGACGCTGTCATCGTCACAGGCGGCGTGGGGCCGACCCACGACGACGTGACGATGGACGCCGTCGCTACGGCGTTCGACAGAGAGATGGCGGAGCATCCTGACGCCGTGGAATGGTTCGAGAGCGAAACCCAGTACGCCCGGTCGGACCTGGTGGAGGGGACGAGCCACCTGCCGTCTGGTGCGCGGATGATCCCGAACCCGGACGGGGTGGCACCGGGCGCAGTCGTCGAGAACGTCTACGTGCTGCCCGGCGTGCCGACCGAAATGAAAGGAATGTTCGGCGAGGTCGCCGCCGAGTTCAGCGGGACGACGCTCGCGACCGAGGTGGTATACTCCGAGGAACCCGAAAGCTCGATGGTGGATGTATTGCGCCGTGTCACCGAGGAGTTCGGGGTCAGGGTGGGAAGCTATCCAAACGGCGAGGTCAGGATAAAGATCCAGGGAAGCGACCCGGACGAAGTGGCTGCCGCGGCCGAGTGGCTCCGCGAGAGGGTCTGATCGGCTATCGGTAGAGGTACAGCAACCAGAGCGCGACAATCACGACGCTGAGGAGGGTGACGAGCCAACCGATTCCGGCGACCGAGGGGCCGCCGGCCGCACTGAGCACCTGGAGCATACGTTCGGGTTCCCCTTCGGGCGCCTTAACTTTTCACGGGAGCTCGCCCGCTCCTCCATGGCGAGGCCGCCAGGTCGATAGCTGGTGACCCAACCGAATTGGAGTCCTTTTTGACGCCACCGGGGCCTATCCTCGACCATGCGGACCATCGGCTTCGTCGTGAACCCGATCGCGGGAATGGGCGGGCGGGTCGGACTCAAGGGCACGGACGGCAAGGTGGACGAGGCCCGGAAACGGGGCGCGGAGCCGCGAGCGCCGGTCAGAGCGGCCGAAGCCCTCTCGGCTATCGATGCCCGATCGGAACCGGTGACTGTCCTCACCTGGGGCGGCCAGATGGGTGCAGTGGAAGCCCAACAGGCAGGAATCGATTACGAGGTGCTCGGCGAACCCGCGGGCGACGAGACTGACGCCAGCGACACGGTGCGCGCCGTCGAGGCGTTCCTCGACAATGGCGTCGACGTGGTGCTCTTCGTGGGTGGAGACGGGACCGCCGTGGACGTCTTCGAGACAATCGACCGCCTGGACGGTGACACGCCGATGCTGGGTGCCCCGGCCGGGGTCAAGGTTTACTCCTCTGTCTTCGCCGTGTCACCGGCCGCGGCTGGCCGGATCGCCGTCTCTTTCGACGACACCGAACTCCGCGAGGTAAACGACATCGACGAGGATGCGTATCGCGAGGGCGAGGTCCGTGCCGAACTCAAGGGATTGGCGGCGGTCCCGGTGGCCGAAGACCTTCAATCCTCAAAGCAGATCCTGGGTGGAGACGTGGAGGGGCTCGCCGAAGGGATCGTCACTGACGCCGAGCCAGGGGTCACGTACGTCCTCGGCCCCGGAGGGACCCTCCAGCAGATCAAGGAAGCGTTCGGCATCGAGGGCACGCCGCTGGGGGTCGACGTCGTGCGTGACGGGCAGGTCGTCGCTGCAGACGCGGCAGAACAGGACATCCTCGACGCGCTGGGGGACCGGAACGTCATCGTGGTCTCGCCGATCGGTGGACAGGGGTTTATCTTCGGCCGCGGTAACGACCAGATCTCGCCCGCCGTCATCGAGCGTTCGGAACTGCTCGTGGTCGCTTCGCGGGAGAAGCTCGATTCGACCGGCGTGTTGCGGGTCGACACTGGCGATGCTGACCTCGACGAATCCCTCAAAGGGTGGATCAAGGTCCAGGTCAGTCGGTACGAACAGCGGATGATCCAGATCGTCTGACCGTCTCTCGCCCTCACGTCGGTGAGTACCGTCCACGTGATGTCCTGCGGCAACCGGTCCGTTGGAAGCCCGCGATGTCAAACGGAGCGCCAACCTGCCCTCATCCCTCGACGCTGGCCGCGATATCGGCTTGCTGAGGTGGGTTTACCCATCGCGGACTCCACATCGAGCCAGTACAGCAGACTCGGGGTCGAGAATCGATGGGACGGAACAGCGTCTGCTGGATGCGGCCCCAGATGAGGTTTCGGGGTGGCGATGGTATCCGACTGCGCGCTCCACGTTGTCTATGATGCCGTCGCTGCAGTAGATGATGGACGTGTCGCGTCGAGAACTCGGCGCGGGAGCCCACCCGCGGTGTCGCCCCTGGGCGTCCCTGGTCGGCCTGGCGGCGACGGCTGATCCCGTGGTGTTGCCGTCCGGCTCACAGTACTGGACTTCTACGCGCCGGGATTCGCCTTCGTCGCGGGATTCATCCTCGGAGCCGTTGTCTGGTGGCGGACCGTGTCCCCTGCCGCCAGCCCGCGGCACGGTCTGCGAGCGGGGATCGTAACGGCGGTGGGAACGGTCCTGCTCGTGCCGATTCTGATTGGTATCTACGCCCTCGTCTTTCCAGTGCTCCTCAGCGTCGCCACGGGCCAGGAGCTGCAGGCTGCACTGGCTGTCTATCCAGCGCATGTCTGGATGTCCCTCGGTATCACGCGGGATGTTGCAGTTGGATGGAGCCCCGCCCTCGGTGTCGTGGTCCTCCCACTCGATGCCCTCCGTGGCTGCATATCCCAGGGCAGGCCGTGCCCAGTGAATCCATCGTGCATACGCCGCGACAAGCGAGAGATGGCGAGTGCGCGCGGGTTCTCGAGGACTCCCGATTGGTGCCTGGCTGAAGCACGCCATTATGACAATATACATACGTGTCCGCGCTCACGATAACTGGCATGGGGTTATCCGTCGGTTCGAAAAGGGCGCGACTCGGCGGCATCTTCCTGCTCCTGCTCGCCGGTGTGCTCGCGTTCTCCCTGCTCCTGGCCACACCGTTCACCGGATGCACCGATGTCGGGGTACCGGCGGATGCTGACACCGGCTACGAGTTCGTCGGGGTCGAGAACGGGAACGTGGTGTACTCACCCGACGGGGCGAACGTCTGTGAGACCCCACTGGGTGTGGTCGCGATTCCACTCGTTTCTGGGGCCGGTGGACTGACGCTGCTCGCCTTTGGTCGCGACCGACGGGAACCAACAGGCACCTGATTCACGCGAGTCTGCCCGACCTATTTGCCGCCGGAATGCCGGAGCTGTCTTCCGCCGCCAGCTCCGTCGCCACGTGGGTCAGTCCCACACAATCAAATATTAGGAATACGGTTGCTGCGTTGCATCTACAGACAGATTAAAGGTACCTAATTCGTAACTCGATACATATGGAGACGAGAAAGGTACAGCGACTCGGTCCCTCCACGCTGGCGATGACACTGCCCGCGGAGTGGGCCCGGAACAACGACGTCAAGAAGGGCGACGAGGTGGCCGTCAGGGAGAGCAGCAAGGGCACCCTGACGATCACTCCGGAATCCGCGCGGGGCGAGGAAAGCGAGGCGACCATCCACATCGAGGGGTTCGACGCGGACGCGGTCGAGCGGGCGATCATCGGCCAGTACGTACTCGGCCGCCGCATCATCCACGTCACAGCCGAGGAGACCCTCGGGGGCGAGCACATCAACGCCGTCTACAACGCCGAAACCCAGCTCATGGGACTTGGGGTCATCGAGGAAACGCCCGAACGGATCACGATCCGGTGTTCCGTCGACCCCGAGGACTTCGACCTCGCGAACCTCATGGAGCGACTCGAGAACACCGGCAGCACCATGCGCGGGGAGGCGATGAAAGCCCTCGCGCACAACAACCACGATCTGGCCGAACGGGCCCTCAACCGCGAGCGGCAGGCGAACAAGATCTTCGTGCTCCTCCTGCGATTGATCTTCACGGCCTACCAGAATCCGAGTCTGGCTCGCGCGGTCGGGCTCACTGACGGGTTCCCGCTTATCGCGTACCGCTCGGTCGCGAAGAACCTGGAGCTAACCGCGGACAACGCCGAGAAGATGGCCGAGATCGTCCTGGACGCTGGCGGGGACCGCCTGGGGCTCGACGACGCCACCCTCCGCAAGATCCGCGATTACAACGAGGACCTGGACCGGCTGACCAAACTCGCGGTCGAAGCCGTCGTCGAGCGGGACTTCGAGAAGGCCCTCGAGGCCCAGTCGATCTTCTACGATCTCTCCGACCGGGAACTCAGCCTCCTCAAGGACCTCCCGGACATGAACAAGAAGCGTCTCTTGCAGGTACGCGAGGTACTCGTCGCGCTGCAGCAAACCGCAGAGTACGCGGTCCGGAACCTGGAGATCGCCTTCAACCTGGCGCTGCACGAGCAGTCAGAGTAGCGCCGACCCCCGGTTTCAGTCCGCACTCACTGTGCGTGGCTGGGGTTCGTCCCGGTCCGTCGGCGTCTCAGCGTTCTTGCGGCCCCGTAGTGGGTTCCGGGAATCAAGTTCACAGTCGAACCCGGGGTGCTCCACGAAGTGCCTGACGATCATGTGCCGTCGCGAGCCCGTGATCCCCGCCCGCGAAAGCGTCTCCGCGTCGAACGTCTCGGGAAGGCGGTCGTATAGCCGTTCGAATGCCTCGAAGCTCTCGAAGACGGAGGCGTTGCCGGTCGACTCCGCATTGCGTCGCTCGACCACGTAACTCCCGTCCTCGCGGTGGACGCCGGCGGTACGGAAGAACTCGCGTCGCTCCGTGAGCGCGCCGGCGACCTCGTCCCGGAGCGCCGTAGCCACATCTCTGGGCAAAACGTGCGTGACACCGTCGATCGTAACCCGAACGGTACTACCGGCAGTCTCGACGTCGATAGGCTCCTCGCTACCGGAGAACTCGATCAGGAGCCTGGGAACTCCGCGCCATGATACGCCAAACCACGTGGACGGTTATAAGGATGTCCCTCCACGCAACGATTAGCCCCACCTGACCCAGTCAGGAACGAACCCAGATGGACGAACCGGAGACGAAAGACGCGGGGGAATGTGGTGGGTGAGGTCCCGACATGTCGGAACGATGACTCGCTCGCACGACGGCTGGAACACCCGGCCCGCTCGGGACGGGTCGGCCCGGCTGCGGCCGCTCTGGCGAGCGCATATACTTAAGGCAGCGCGGCCGGAATCCTGGGTCATGAGTACTGCCGTGGACGGGACGGACATGGGAGTTGGATTCGCGGCGCTCTTCGGCCTTCTCGCGGCTGGCTCCGCACTCCTCATGTTGATCGGCGGGGAGCTCGCAAGCGCCTTCGGCTTCGGCGCGGCCATCGTGTTCGGGATGCTGTTGATCGTGGCCCTGCACGTCTACGAGTAGCCCGGTGACCGGTTCTGAAACAGTTAAACGGTCGGAGTGCCTACTATCGGACAATGAGTGATTTCACGGAGGAGGAACGTCGCATCCTCGACCACCTCCGGGAAAGCGCCACCCGCGGGCAGCGGTATTTCCGCGCCAAGAACATCGCGGAGGCCCTCGGCCTGACGGCGAAGCAGGTGGGGGTCCGACTCCCCAAACTCGCCGAAAAGAGCGACGACGTCGAGATCGAGAAGTGGAGCCGCTCCCGGTCGACGACCTGGAAGGTCGAGCCGGTCTAATCGGCGATTTTTTGACACCGCCAGGAAAAGCCATCGTATGAGCGCACGGGTGGAGCGTCGCTTCCAGGTCGACGCCCCCGCCGAGGAGGTCTGGGAGTTCATCTCGGATCCGACGAACCGCGCGCGGGCCATCAGCGTCGTGGACAGTTTCGAACAACGCGGTGACGAGACGATCTGGCACATCCGGTTGCCGATCCCGTTGATCCGGAAAACGATCGCCGTCAGGACTCGCGACACAGAGGTAAACGCGCCCCACTTCGTGCGCTTCCGGGGCCAATCTTCGGCGTTCGACGTGGAAGGCGAACATCGGATCGACCCCCAGGAGAACGTCACGAGCGTCCACAACGTGTTCGTGGTAAACGGGCGTGCTCCCGGCGTCGAGGGGTTTTTCCGTCGCAACCTGGATTCCGAGCTCAAGAACCTAGAACGGGCACTCAAGGCCCACCTCCGCCGGTCTTGAACCGGGTAGAGTGAAGTCGACGGGCCCCGAGGGCGGAGACATGAAGGTCGGTGCGCTCCAGATGGCGATCGAGGCCGGGGCCGTGGCGGAGAATCGCGAGCGTGCCCTCGACGGGATCGATCGCGCGGCGGCGCGCGGGGTCGATCTCCTCGTCCTCCCGGAGCTGTGGAACGTGGGTTTTTTCGCCTTCGAAACGTACGAGGCCGCCGCCGAGCCCCTGGACGGGGAGACGCTGTCCACGCTCCGCGACGCGGCGGCGGAACGGGACATGGCGCTGCTCGCGGGGAGCGTCGTCGAGGACCTCGCACAGTCCGCGGATGACACGCCAGCCGAGGACGGGCTCGCGAACGCCTCCGTGCTCTTCGACCGCGACGGGACCCGGCTGGCAGTGTACCGCAAGCAACACCTCTTCGGCTACGAATCGGAGGAATCGCGCCGGTTGACGCCCGGCGAGACCCTCGGCATCGCGACCCTTGGCGGCTTCACCGTCGGCATCACGACGTGCTACGACCTCCGGTTCCCGGGGCTCTACATGGACCTGCTCGACGCGGGTGTCGACTTGCTCTTGGTTCCCAGCGCGTGGCCCTATCCGCGGGTGGAACACTGGCGACTCCTGACCCGCGCACGTGCGGTCGAGAACCTCTCCTATCTCGTGGCTGTAAATGGGGTCGGCGATTTCGGCGAGGCGGCGTTGATCGGTCGATCGGCAATCATCGACCCCTGGGGGACGGCTCGCGCCTCGACCGGCGACGAGCCAGACCTGCTCGTCTCGGACATGGCGCCAGAGCGTGTCGAGTCGGTGCGCGAGGAGTTCCCGGCGCTCCGGGACCGCCGCTCGTGACCAGCTGCCTCTTCAGGAATCCCTTCACGCTGGACGATGAGGAGGTCGGTGCTCGGACGGGCATTTTATAAGGTCGGCCGGGACTATCCTCACATGCCGGTCGACGACGCTTTTCTCGTCGAAGGCCGGCACAGATCCAGGGTCCTGGGTCCCGATCCAGGGGCACTCCACGTCTCCTCCGCCTCGGCCTCTTCCGCCGCGCCGCTTTCGGCCCGTTCCCAACTCGAGAGCCTGGGCGAAGCTTACATAGGCCGATTCGGTGTACCTATAGCCACGAGCGAATGTCTTCCCTCCGCACCACGTCCGCCAATGGGCGATCCATCTCGGTCGACGATGGCCTCTGCAAGGGCTGTGGAATCTGTGCACACGTCTGCCCGACGGACGTGTTCGAGATGTCCGGCACCGGACGGGAGCTGCGCCCGATCGTGGTCGATCCCGGGGCTTGTGTCGACTGTGGCACCTGTTCGCTGATCTGTCCTGATTTCGCCCTGGAGGTGGCGGCGGATGACTGAGTCGGCCCCGCTCACGCCGACAGACGTCCTCCAGCCTGGCAATCAGTTCTTGACCGGCGACGAAGCCATCGCCTACGGGGCCATCTACGCGGGCTGTCGCTTCTTCGCCGGCTATCCGATCACCCCTGCAAGCGAGGTCGCGGAGACCATGGCCGAAGCCCTCCCCGCAGTCGGGGGCCGGTACGTCCAGATGGAGGACGAACTCGGCTCCATCGCGGCGGTTATCGGCGCCGCATGGGCGGGCCGGATGGCGATGACGGCGACCTCGGGGCCGGGATTCTCGTTGATGCAGGAGAACCTGGGATACGCGACCATGACCGAGACGCCGATGGTCCTGGTGGACGTTCAACGGAGCGGTCCCTCCACCGGCCAGGCGACGCTCCCCGCCCAGGGGGACGTCCAGCAGGCACGGTGGGGGACCCATGGGGACCACCCCGCCATCGTCCTGTCGCCCGCGACGGTCCAGGAGGCCTTCGACATGACCGTCCGGGCGTTCGACCTGGCCGAACAGTACCGGACCCCCGTCGTCCTCCTCGCAGACGGGGTCATCGGACATGCCAGCGAGAGTCTGACGGTCCCGGAGTCGGTGTCCGTTACCCGGCGGGAGGTCGCGACCCCGGCTGAGGAGACGTATTTCGGCGACCCGTCTGTCGCTCCCATGCCGCAGTTCGGGGAGGGCCTCAGGGCCCACGTCACTGGCTCGACGCACGAATCGGACGGGATGCGGGACGTGAAGACCAGGTCCGTCCACGACTCGCTCGTGCGTGCCATTCACGAGAAGATCGACCGGGACCGGGCCGAGTTGATCGAGTTCGAAACGGTCGGCGACGAGGACGTCGACGAACTCGTGGTCTCGTACGGTATCACTGGCCGGACCGCTGCGGGTGCCGTCCGGCAGCTCCGTGACAGGGGCCGATCTATCGGGCACCTTCGGCTCCTCACCCTCTGGCCGTTCCCCGACCAGGTCATCGAGTCTCGGACCGCCGACGTCAGCCGGGTCTACGTACCCGAGCTCAACCTCGGCCAGGTGGCCCGCGAGGTCGAGCGCGCGGCTCCCGCTCCAGTCGAGTCCCTCGACCGAATTGGCGGCGAGCCCTGGACCGTTGCCGATCTGGTTGCGGCGATCGAGGGGGACCAGTGATGTCGGCGTATCCCCTCCTCGAATACCTGCGGCGGGAGGAACTGCCACACACGATGTGCCCCGGGTGTGGCGGCGGGACGGTCCTGAACACCTTCGCCCGAGCGATCGATGACATGGGTGTGCCCCGGGACGACCTCGTTCTGGTTTCGGGGATCGGCTGCTCGGCCTGGATCCCGTCTCCCAATTTCGAAGCCGACACGCTCCATACTACCCACGGGCGGGCAATCGCGTACGCGACGGGGGTGGCGGTCGGCAATCCTGACCTGGAAACGGTGGTCATCTCCGGGGACGGCGACCTTGCCGGAATCGGTGGGAATCACCTCCTGCATGCCGCCCGCCGGAACGTCGATCTGACCGTGATCCTCGTCAACAACTTCACGTATGGCATGACCGGCGGGCAAGTCGCACCCACGACGCCCCACGACTCGATCACGACAACCTCCCCCTTCGGCAACCCGGAGGACGCGATCGACATCTCGGGGGTCGCCGCCGAGGCGGGGGCCGCCTTCGTCGCCCGGCAGACCACCAGTCGCCCCCAGACCCTCGTAAACGACATCGCGCGGGCCATGCAGACCGATGGATTCGCCCTCGTCGAGGTCGTCTCCCAGTGCCCGACGGTCTACGGTCGGCGCAACGAGATGGCGACCGCCCCGGAGATGCTCGAGTGGATGGAAGCCCAGATCGACGCCGGGGAACTGACCGTGGGTACCATCGCAGAAACGGACCGCCCCGAGTTCATCGAATCCCTCGAGGCGGTGTCCGAGCGCGCGCGGAGCGAGCAGATGCCGGCCGAGGACGCAGCCCCGGACCACGACGGCAGGGACCTGCTGCTGCGGATCGCTGGCGAGGGCGGGCAGGGCGTCGTGACGGCCGGTTCGATCCTGGGCGAGGCAGCCGCGCGGAACGGTCGAAATGTCTTCAAGACGGAGGAATACGGCTCCCGCGCCCGCGGGGGGCTCGCCAGTGCAGACCTCATCCTCTCCGACGGAGAGATCTTCGAGGCGGCGGTTCCGTCCGGTGATGCGGATCTGTTGGTGGCGCTCACTCCGTCAGCCCTCCAGGCCCACCAGTCCGTCCTGAAAAGCGGTGGCGATCTCGTCGTGGACGAGACCACTCTCGAAACCGCGCCCTCGGAGGCGACGGCGGTCCCCTTCGAACGGTTGGCCGAGGAGGCAGGAGATGCGAGGGCGTTGAATATGGTGGTCCTGGGATACCTGACTGCCGCGTTCGACCTCGCCGATGTGGGCACGGTGCGAGGGACCATCGACCGCCACGTCGAACGTCTCCTGTCGACCAATCGCCGGGCGTTCGATCTCGGGGTCGAGGCCGCCGAGTCTGCCTAGCAGTCAGAGCTCGAGCAGTGTGCCAACCTCGGCCCTCACAGCCGCGTCGAACAGTTCGGCGGCCGCTGCAGCGTCCATCACAGCCGAGCCGACGCTCTCGACGACGATATGGCCGCTTCCTGGGTCCTGTGTGCCTGTCACGTGCCCGGTCCCCCCGTCGAATACCTCCACAAACGGAATCAGATCACGCTGCTGCAGGTCAGTCGCGGCGATATCCCCGATCTCTGCGACCTCTTGGGGTACGTCCGCAAAGACCCGCGCCGCTCCCTCGACGGTCGGTTCGTCGAGTTCCTGCATGTCGGGCGTATAGGCACCGATCGCCACAACGACGGCCCCAGGCGCGAGGGCTTCGCCGGGAAAGACGGGCTCGGGACTCGTGGTCGCGGTGACGACGAGATCGGCCCCGTCGACGGCGGATCGGGCGTCAGCCGCCACCTCCACCGTCGCGTCGAGTTCACTACCGAGTTCCCCCGCGGCCGATTCAGCAACCGCTCGGTCCAGGTCATACACGGTGACCGACTCGAGCGAGCTCGCGGTCGCAATCGCCCGAATCTGCCAGCGTGCCTGCGTACCCGCACCTATCACGCCGACCGAAACCGGTCCGCTCGTCAGGTATCGGGATGCGAGCCCGCCGATACAGCTGGTCCGGGCGGCAGTCACGACACTCCCGTCCATGTAAGCCACGGGCTCGCCCGTCATCGCGTCGGAGACGGCGATCTGGGCACGGACCGTCGGCAATCCTCGAGCCGGATTCTCCTCGTGGACACCCACGAGTTTCGTGACGTAATACTCGGCGCCGTGAATGTAGGCGGGCATCACGAGCCCGGTGCCGGTCGGCTCGTCGGGGTCCTCGGGATCGAGACCAACACCTACTGGATAATGGGGTCGCGGGGGCCGCTCGACCGCGCCAGCCGCCTGTCGCTCGAACGCGGTCTCGATCACGTCGAGCAACTCCGCGAGGTCGACGAGGTCCCGGACGGTTCCAGCGTCGAGAATTCGTACCATCGAGCCGACTATCGGATGGCGATGGCTTAGGGGTTGCCCGGAACTCCCTGCGCCACGAACAGCGCGGGCAATGCCCGGGCAACCCGCGACCCGAATCGTGGCACGGCTCGGGCCAGGGCCGCTGTCCGGGGGCGGTCGATGGGCTCCGACTTCCGCACCTGGAGTGATCCAGCGTGGATTCCCCTCATCAGGCCGATCGACTCGGCGGTTCCGCACGAGAGCCGCGCCGGGCCCGGCTCGGTCGGCCCATTAATTAATACCGCGCGCCGCGCGTGGGACGTATGGACGTGGCCGTGATAGGTGGCGGCATCGTCGGGTTGGCCAGCGCGTACTCCCTGGCCACGGACGGCCACGCGGTTACGGTCTACGAGATGGGCTCGCTCGGCAACGGGAGCACCGAACGCTCCGCGGGCGGCATCAGGCGGCAGTTCTCGACGCCGGTCAACGTCGAACTGTCGAAGGCCAGTCTCGCGGTGTGGGCCGACTTCGCGGACGAGTTCGGCGTCGACATCGATTTCCGGCGCCCCGGATACCTGTTCCTGGCCCGCAGGAAGTCCACCGCGAACAGCCTGAAGAACGCAGCGAAGATGCAGCGGGCCCACGACGTGCCGACGGAAATCCTGGACCCGGAATCGGCCCGGGAGCATTGCCCGGGACTCCGGAGTGAACGCTTCAGCCGAGCCACCTACCTCTCGACCGACGGCTTCGCCGATCCACATCTCGCGCTCCAGGGGTACGCCGAGCGGGCCCGCGAACTCGGCGTCGACGTTCTGACGAACACCGCGGTGACGGATATCGTCCGCCGGCACGGTCGGGTCGAGGCGGTCGAGGTGGAGGGCACACGACAGCAAGTCGACTACGTCGTCAACGCGGCGGGCCCATGGGCGCGACGCGTGGCAGCGATGGCGGATCTCTCGCTTCCAGTTGCGCCGAAGCGGCGGCAGGTGCTCGTGGTCGAACCGGAGCGGGCGGTTCCCGAAACCGTTCCCCTGACCATCGACCTCGACACGGGCTCGTACTTCAGGCCCGAGCGGGAGGGAGACGCGCTGGTCGGCGGCCACTTCGCCGAGTCGGACCCGGACGAGGATCCGGACCGTTACAGCGAATCGGTCGGCCTGGAGTACACGTTGACCGCGCTGGAGCAGGCCGCCGACGTCGCCTCTTACTTCGGCCCGGAGAGCGGACGGAAACGTGCCTGGGCCGGCCTCTACGCCGTGACCCCGGACGACCACCCGATACTGGAGGAAAGCGCCCCGGGACTGATCTCGGCGGTCGGATTCTCGGGCCACGGGTTCCAGCACGCCCCCGCGACGGGCGCGCTCGTGGCGGAGCTGATAACCGAGGGTGCGGCCTCGGTGGTGGACATCAGCGGACTCGAAAGAGACCGGTTCGAGTCGGGTGATTCCATCGAGGAAACCTACGTCGCGTGAGCCAGCCCAGTACGGGCTACAAGCCGAGTTCCGGCTAGAGGGCGTATTCCGGCCAAAAGGCGTGTTCCGGCTAGAGGGCGTATTCCGGGTGGAGGGCGTGTTCCGGCTACAGGATTTGTCAGGCTACCGGCCGTGTTCTGGCCAAAGCGTGTCCGGCACAGGCAGTGATCCGGCTTCGGGGCCCGTACGGTAATCCCGGAGCGGCCAGATCGAACGAGTGGTCGGGCCGCCCCACTCGTATCGCGGTCCCCCGATTCTGGCTGCCAACTCACTCCGCCGTCGATTCGGACGCGACCTTGGTGACTTCCCCTTTCACGGCGGCCGCGTCGAAGTCGTGATCCGGGCGGATGTTGACGAAATCAAGGAAATCGACGGCCTGCAGGACGGGTTCGGTCCCGTAGACGGCGACGGCCTCTTCGACGGCGACGTGGGCGCCCACCGTCGGTTCCAGGACCGCGAGCGCGCTCGCCAGGTCGTACGAACGGGCCTCGTCGATTCCTTCCTCGCTCACGGCCGTGGCATCGATGAAGTACACCTCGCCCTCGTGTATGAGAACGTTCTCCCCGCGCAGGTCCCCGTGTGCCAGGTCGTTCTCGTGCAGCGTGGCCAGCGCACCGAAGAGGTCCGGGAGCACCGCCTCGATCTCCGCCGCCGCGAGGTCATCCAGGGAGCGGAAGTCCTCGAGGTAGGAGAGGACAAGTATCCCCAGGTCCTCGACCTGGAACGCCTCGACCGGTTCGGGCGCGTTGAGACCGATTTTGCGCATCCGCCGCGTGGCCTCGAGTTCGTGTTGGGCCATCTCGACCGGGCTCTCGAAGCGTTCGAAAAAGCCCTCGGTCCCGCTGGAAAACGCCCCCAGGTTCCGGGCGCCGGTAAAAAGGGCGTGGACGAGAGCGTTCTGCGGGGAGATGATCTTCACGAACCAGCGGTCGTTCACCACGCATGGGGTCGAAAGCCAGTTGTCGGCCTCGAAGAACACGAGTCTGACCGTCTCCTGGTCGTAGCGGTCCCGGAGCTCCCGGCCGACCGCTTCGAGCTGCTCCCAGGGGACCGTCCCGCGGACCAACCGGCGGACGCTCACAGCTATGGCAAGGCTCCGGGTGGGTAAATCCCTTCGGCTGTCCGCTCCGCCCTGGACCGTCCACGCGAGCCTGCCCGGACCTTTATTGGCGCGTACGCGGATGCTGGCATATGGATTTCAGCCTGCCCGACGAACACCGGATGATCCGGGATTCGGTCCGGGAGTTCGCGGAGGCGGAGGTCGAGCCCATCGCGGGGGATATCGAGGAGGCCCATCGGTTCCCGGCCGAGATCTTCGACGCCCTCGCCGACCTCGACGTCATGGGCGTCCCGATCGACGAGGCGTTCGGTGGCCTGGGTGGCGACCAGCTCATGTATGCCCTCGTCACCGAGGAGCTCGGTCGTGTCTCCGGGTCCGTCGGGCTCTCCTACGCGGCCCACGTGAGCCTCGGCTCCAAACCGATCGAGCTCTTCGGCTCCGAGGCCCAGAAAGAGCGGTGGCTGGAACCGTTGGCCACCGGCGACCACATGGGAGCCTGGGCGCTCACCGAACCCGGGAGCGGGAGCGACGCCAGCAACATGGATACGACGGCGGTCCGCGAGGGCGATGCGTGGGTGCTGGACGGCACGAAACAGTTCATCACGAACGCGAACGTGGCCGGCTCGATCCTCGTCAAGGCGGTGACCGATCCGGGAGCGGGATACGGTGGCATCTCCACGTTCATCGTGGACCCCGAGGATCCAGGCTTCGAGGTAACGACGGTCTGGGACAAGATGGGGCTCAACGCTTCGCCGACCTGCGAGATCGCCTTTGACGACGTGCGGCTCCCGCCCGATCGCCTGTTGGGCGAGGAGGGAAACGGATGGCCCCAAACGCTGAAAACCCTCTCTGGCGGGCGGATATCCATCGCCGCGCTCTCCGTCGGTATCGCCCACGGTGCCTTCGAGGCAGCACTCGAGTACGCGACCGAGCGCCAGCAGTTCGGCGAGCCCATCGCCTCCTTCGAGGCCGTCCGCAACAAACTGGTGGAGATGGACCGGCGGATCGAACGGGCCCGGTTGCTCACTCACAAGGCCGCCTCGATGTACGACGCCGGCGAGGACGTCGTCCGGATCAGCTCCCTGGCAAAATGGGACGCGAGCGAGGTGGCACGGACGGTCGCGGAAGATGCTGTCCAGGTACTGGGCGGCTATGGCTACACTCGGGAGTTCGCCCCACAGCGTCACCTGCGAGACGCGAAACTCATGGAGATCGGCGAGGGCACCAGCGAGATCCAGCAGCTCGTGATCGGACGGCAACTGGGTATCTGACGGACCGCGGTCGCGTTTCTTTCCCACTCACCGGCCGGGGCTCCTCGACCCCTTGCTACCCCCGTTCGTCGATGATCCGGTCCACGATAGACCCGGTCGAGAGTATCTCGCCGTCGTAGTTCGGCTGTCGTCCAGAGGCCCGTTTCACGGTACAGTCGATCCCGCGGTCGTCGAGTTCCGACTGGATCGCCTGGATTTGGTGGTGCTGATCGAACCCGAGAGCGATGACGTCGGGCTGCAGCTGCTCGATAGGGGTGAAAATGTCAGAGTCGTGTCCGATATGGGCCGCATCGACCATCTCCAGGGCGCCGACCACGTCGCGTCGCTGGCGATTCGGCAGGATTGGCGGGTCCTTGTGCGTGACGTTCTCGCGGCGGGCGACAATGACGTGCAGTTCGTCCCCCATCCCGGCGGCCTCGCGGAGGTAGTGGACGTGACCTGGATGGATGATGTCGAACGTTCCCTGTGCGACCACGCGTGTCATTCTGAGAGTTCCTCGTCGATGTCGGCCTGCGTGAAATCGAAAAACGTTTCGGGGTCGGGGAGTCGGACGTCGAGCACGTCCAGCGAGCGGGGATTGCCCTCCCTGTCGAACGCTTTCCAGTCCTCCGGGCCATATGGCGCGCCCAGAATGATATGGACTGACCCGGACCCGAACGTCCCCAGGTCCTCGTCGCTTGGCTGCAGGACCCCGTTCGGGTGCGAGTGGACGGACCCGACCGTCCGGAAGTCATTCGGGACCATATTCGTCTGGAGGGAGGCGGAGACCGGTCCCGTCTCGGTACCGGGAATCACCAGGACGTCGGTGATTACCAGGCCGTCCTCGCGCAGCCCCAGCTCGGTTCCCTTCCTGCCCCGCATCATCCCCAGATACTCGTTTGGATGGGCGTCCGTGGCGGCCTCACGGGCGAACGTGAGCGCTTCCTCGGCGATGCCGAGGACGGACCGACGCGAGGGCACGGGCATATGCCATCTTTGGCGGCCGCCCCCCTCTAAGCGTACCGATTGTCGGCCCGGTTGCTCGGGCGCTTGGACGTGGCCAACCCGTAAGGGGTAAAGCCGGCCTCGCACAACCCGTGAGCAATGACCGACACATCTCCACCCGATTCGGGTCCTCGACCGACGGTTTTCGCCCTCGACCCGGACTGTGGTCGCTCCGACGTCGAGGTCGGCGAGTACTACCTCGCCACCGTCAACGGCGTCGTCGATTATGGCGTCTTCGTCGACGTCTCCGAGGAGGTCTCCGGGCTCGTCCACGAGTCCTCCCTCGAGGCCACCTACGAGGTCGGCGACGAACTCGTCGTCGAACTTTCCGAGATCCGCGAGAACGGCGACATGAGTTTCGAACCCGCAGCCGTCGAGGACTTCGACATCGTCGACCGGGAGCCCACTTACGACCGAACGGCCATCGGAGCCCTCGCCGACCGCCAGGGTGAGACCGTGCACCTCGAAGGGGAAGTCGTCCAGATCAAGCAGACTGGCGGCCCCACTATCTTCCGCCTACGCGACGAGACGTCGATTGCGCCCTGTTCGGCCTTCGAGAACGCTGGCGTCCGGGCGTACCCGGACGTCCAGGTGGGCGAACTCGTCCACGTCGTGGGGTCAGTGGGGAGCCGTAACGGGGGCGTCCAGGTCGAAATCGAGGCCCTCGACGTGCTCGAGGACTCCCGATCGGACCGGGTCGCGGACCGGCTCGACGCCGCGGTGGCGGACCTTGCCTCGCCGCTCGAGGTCGATCCAATAGTCGAGTGGCCTGCCCTCGATCAGTTACGGCCCGACCTCGAAACGGTCGCCAGCGCCCTCCGTCGCGCGGTTTTTGAGAGCCGCCCGATCCGGATCCGCCACCACGCAGACGGAGACGGGATGTGCGCGGCGGTCCCGGTCCAGTTGGCCCTCGAACGACTGATCGCCGACACCCACGAGGACCCCGAGGCTGGCCGCCACCTCGTCAAGCGGTTGCCCAGCAAGGCGCCTTACTACGAGATGGAAGACGCAACGCGGGACCTGAACTTCGCGCTCGGCGACCGTGATCGGCACGGCCAGAAACTCCCGCTTTTGCTCATGCTCGACAACGGCAGCACCGAGGAGGACACGCCGGCCTACCGCACTCTCTCGCATTACGACATCCCGATTATCGTCGTCGACCACCACCATCCGGACCCCGAAGCGGTCGAACCCTTCGTCGACACACACGTGAACCCCTACCTCTATGGAGAGGATTACCGGATCACGACCGGGATGCTGAGCGTGGAGCTAGCCCGCATGTTACACCCCTCGCTCGGGGACGCCCTCGACCACGTGCCCGCCGTGGCGGGGATGGCGGATCGGTCGAAGGCCGACACGATGTCCACGTACCTCGACCTCGCGGACGACGCCGGATATGATGAAGCCCACATCCGGCGCATCGTGGAAGCCCTGGATTATGAGGCCTACATGCTTCGCTACGACGCGGGGCGCACCCTTATCAACGACGTGATCGGTATCGACGGGGTCGACCGCGAGCGGCATCGGGCCGTCGTCGACTTCCTCGCCGAGAAGGCACACGACGAGGTCGATCGGCAGCTGTCCGCCGCAGAGCCCCACGTCGACCACGAGCGGCTTGCAAACGGCGCGCACCTATACCGTCTCGACCTCGACGACTTCGCCCACCGGTTCACCTATCCCGCCCCCGGGAAGACCACCGGCGAGCTGCACGACCGCAAGGTGGATGCGAACGGCGAACCCGTCATCACAATCGGGTACGGCCCGGACTTCGCGGTCCTCCGGAGCGACGGGGTGCGCCTCGACATCCCGCAGATGGTCACGGAGCTGAACGACGAACTACCGGGCGCCGGCGTCAGCGGGGGCGGCCACCTCGTCGTCGGCTCCATCCGTTTCGTTCCGGGCATGCGCGAACCGGTGCTGGATTCCCTCATCGAGAAGATGGCGGACGCCGAACTCGACGAGGCCCTCCACAGTTCGCTGCAGCGCTAACCACGTCGACCGAGACGAGGGTCCTTTCAGTTCTCGAATCGACCGATCCGACGAGCGAGTACCACCCCACCCACCAGCGCGAGGCCCGCGGCAGCCAGGACCAGCCACGGAATCCGCCACGCGGCGCCCCGCCAGTCCGCCCGGAAGACCCTGCCGTAGTATTCGGCTGCCCCCCGATCCTCGATCAGCACGGCCACTTCACGGTTCTCGGAAAGCGAGTGGGGGTTCCAGTTGACGCTCCCGACCACGACCGCTCGATCGTCGACGATGACGCCCTTGTTGTGGACGTACTCGAATCGACTCCGTGGCTCGACCATCCGGGCGGCGAGCGGCAGATTCTCCCGACCGGCGATTTCGCGCAAGTGTGAGACTAATTTCTGGTTCTCCGTCTCCACGAACCACGCCCCGGAAACCAGGATTCGGACCCGGACACCGCGCCGTGCGGCGTCGAGGGTTTCGTTCAGCAGGACACCGTCGCGCGCTATCGACACTTGCTGTACCGCGATCGAGCGGTTTGCACCCTGGAGGACTCGACGCAGTTCGCTGGCGGCGTTGTCGGGCGCGAGAAGCACGGTCGCCCGATCAGCGGTGACAGTGCGCTCCTCGAAGCGGGACGGAAAACTCCCGTTGTCCGGTGTCTCCGCACTCGGATCGGCAGGTCGCGCAGCCTCCCATAACTGCGAGTCCACTCCTTCCACATCCTGCTGGAACACTGCTGCAGCCTCGTCCGCAAGGGTTTCGTTGGCGATGGCGACGGCCCAGCCCCGTGACCCGTTCCCACCGACCCCGCCCGGCTTCCAGTTCTCCGAGGTCACGACCAGCCGATCGTCCGCCACGACGTACTTCGCATGCTGGTAGTCGTAGCGGGCCCGCGAGGTACCCATGACACGGACGGGAACCCCAGCACTCCGGAGCCGTTCGACCGCCGCCACCTGTTCGTCCGTCACGCCACCGACCGGCCCGCCCTCCAGCAGGACTTCGACGCGGACGCCGCGACGGTGCGCCTCGACCAGTCTTTGCGCGATCGAATCGTCGGTAAACGTGTATCCTGCCAGAAGGATCCGACGGTCCGCCCGGTCGAGTGTGCGCTCGAAATGCCCGGGTCGGTCCGGCAGGACGAATGTCGCCACGGGGACATCGGACACGGCCGTGGGCTCTCGCTGGCTCCGGCCGGGACGGACCCACCGACCCTGCCGATACAGTTCGGCCTCCGGCGCCTCGGGGTAGGTCATCGAGTCGAGCACTGAACCATTGGCGCGGACGGCGACCCGTTCACCCCCATTACTCAATGCCAGCCCGTCGTCCACGGTATAGATCGGTGCGTCGACGACGCGTCTGGCGAGCTCTGGCTGGTCGCTGACCACGACCGTGCCCGTAGTATCGATACCGGACAGTGGGACGGAATCTTCACCGTCAGTCAGGGTGAGGTCGGTCACCTCGGCCGCCTCGGGTACGTCGAGGACCACGAATTCGCCAACATCCCCCTGAGTGGCGGGATTCGGGTAGACGGCGTCCACAGTGACGTTCCCGGCGGTGGCAATGAGGGCGACGACGAGCAGGTTCGCGAGCACGTGACGGAGTGGTCCGGTCCTCTGGCAAAAAGCTACGCCCGTCAGTGGCTTTTTAGTCGCCCGCCGGCGGTATTCGGATATGGCGCTACCGGCGACACTTCAGCTGGCGGGGGCTGCACTCGGCGCGATCGGGGCTACCCTGCTCTTCGTCGAGTTCTTCCAGCTCCCGAGTTACGTGAGCTACGACCGGGACTTCCAGAGTTACAGCGTGCAGATCTCGCCCGACGCGGCCGACGAGTACACGTGGTTCGGTCGCATCGGTGCCCTGTTGCTGGCACTCGGGTTCGGGCTGCAACTGGCGGCCGGCTTCCTGGGCTAAGTGCGGATCGAGTTGCTGCCTGCACGGTAGCCCATTCTAGAATGTCGCAACCGAGGGTAGACGTCGATCCGAGAATCAGGCCGGCTGTGCGCCAGCGTCGAGAGCGTCCTGTGCCTTCGCGGCCTCCTTCTCCACGATGAACGAGGAATCTTCGGTGTACGCGGCCGCGGCTTCCAGCGCGTCCGTCGTGCCGATCTGGTAGAGGGCCCAGGCGGCACTCGCCCGCACCGACCGCTCTTCATCCTCGTCGTCCAGCACGTCCGAGAGGGGCGCGATGGCGCGGGTGTCGCCGATGAGACCGAGCGCGCGGGCTGCGGCCACCCGCGAGTTCTCGTTCTCCGAGGCCAGCTGTTCCGCGACAGTCTCGGTCGATTCCTCGCTCCCGATCATTCCCAGGGCCCGGAGTGCAGTTTCCTGGAGCGCCGGGTTCGACTCGGCGTCGGCGTGGCCCTCGACCGCGCTCAGGCCCTCCTCGGCGCCGATCTTGCCGATTGCCTCGATCGCCTGGAGGTTTCGGCGCTGGGCGAGCTGGAGCAGGGGGTCGAGCCCCTCGGTGTCCCCGATGTACTGGAGCGAGTCGATGCAGTGTCGAGTGATGAAGTCCGAATCGCCCATCAGATCCAACAGCAGGACGACCATCTCGACGTTGCCCCGCTTCTCCCATGTCTTCAGCGCCGACCACTCCGGCGGGAAGTCTTTGTGCTTCGCGCCTTCGAGCGGTTCGTAGAACCCCTCCCGCTGGAGGCGCTCGCGGACCTCGAGGTCGGTCCATGCAGTGGCGGCCGCCACGTCCGATTCGAGTTCGTCCGCCTCCTCCAGGAGGGACGCGATCGCGTCGGCGTCGTCGTCCGCGTCGAGTTCCGCCTCCTCCACCGCCGTCTCGACGCTTGCAAGCGAGACGCCCAGTTCCTCCGGATCGGCGACGGCATCCCCGAAGTCCGCATCGAGGGTCGCTCCGGTAGCGTCAAGGAACGTCTGTACGCCGGGAACGAGCTCGTCCTCGCCCTCGTCGGCCCAGCGCGTGTCCGTGATCGTCGACCGAACCGACGAGATGGCCGACACGACGTCCTCGCCGTAGGGCCCGCGCTGGTCCTCGAGGTCGTCCCGCAGGTCGCCCAGTTCGTCCTCGAGGTCCTCCGTCGGGTCCTCCGGCTCCTCGTCTTCGTCCTCGGGCTCGGGTACCTCGATATCGGCGTCTTCGAGGTCGGCCTCGATTTCGTCTAACGTGGCTTCGACCTCGTCGAGGTCCGCCTCCGTCTCCGCGTCCTCGAGGGCCCCGGCGGCCGATGCAAGGCGGTCCTCGAATTCCGCGACGATCGGATCGACGTCCGTCTCTTCGGGAGTCTCCTCGGACTCCTCGTCCCCGTCGCTCATACGACTGCGTTCCGGGAGAAATCCTATGAGCGTTTCCCTTCGGGTCCGGGATAGAACCACGGGCCGAGCACCAGATACCCGAGCGCCCACGCCAAGAGCACACGCGGCAGCAGGGCCTCCCAGCGGAACGGGAACCCGATCGCGGCGGCCTGCACTGCCCCCATCAAGAAGGCGTCCCGAACCCGCAGATCCGGGTAGTGAATCGGGAGGATCATCAACACAGCGAACGCGGGGAGTGCCCAGAAGATAGCCGAAGCGGGCACCCCAGCCAGCACGCTTGCGGCCAGGATCGTCGCCGCCAGCGTCGTCTGGACGCCCTCGGTAGACGCCTCGTCGGTGTCGAATGCCGTGTAGAGACCGAGCCGAATCACGGCCATCGCAAGAAACGCCGCTCCGAAGGCGAGTCCGAGATAGCGATCCATGGGCCAGCCACCCGCACCGGTCCCAGTCGTAGCCTCGAGTACGATCAACGCCGGTGCCACCCCGAACGAGGCGACGTCGGCCAGGGAATCGAGAATCTCGCCGAGTTCGGAGCCCCCCTGGTGCCGGGCTACGATCCCGTCGAGTGCGTCGGCGATGGCCGCGAGGAGGACGAGTCGAGCGGCCAACGAAACGTTCGCCGGTGCTACGGCCACCGCGACGAATCCCAGGGCGGCATTGAGCGTCGTCACTGCGTCGGCCAGTCCCAACCGTCCGACGAAGCGGGGCCGCATACGGCGGACATGGCGGAGGTGTCCCTTACCTGTTTATCTTCTCGGACGGGCGGCTCGATGGGGGCTCCGAGCACCCTTGCTGGCCGTGAACCACTCAGAAGCGAGTTCTGGGGCTCCGGGGCACAGACCTGCAGAAAGTCCTCGTGGGCCTACTCGTCGACCGCGGCGGCTTCTTCCTCTGCGTGGACTTCTTCGGGGTGGGCCTCGAGGGTCATCTTTTCGATCTCGACGCGGCGAAGCGGGTAGATGGTCTTTGCCTCGTTGTAGATCGCACTCGAGAGTCGACCCTGCACGACGCTGTCGAGGAAGCCCTCGTAGGTCCGCTCGCTGGCAGCCTCGTTGACGAGGTCCGTCATCGTCTCGCGGATGGCCTCCATCTGGGAGCGGTCGGCCACCTTCGTCGTGAACGCGACGGGGTGGACCTTCAGCCGGTAGTCGTCGGCCGTCCGCACCGTCAACACGACCTTGACCTTCGACGAGCCGCGCCGGACGAGGGAGCGTTTGTAGTCCCTCGTCAGCTCGTGGCGGGCGAACTCGGTATAGGCCGAGTCGCTGCCGACGTCGGTGATCTTGAAGGTCAACTTCACGTTGTTCTCGCCGTCCTCGGAAATGTCCCCGAGGGTGGACTCGATCGTCCGTCCGATCGCCTGTTCCGGCTCCGCGGCGGGAGTCTCGCCGAGCTCCGCCCGGTCGAACTGCTCGGGCGCGAGCACGGTGTACCACCGCTTTGCCTGACTGCGCTTTGATACTGATCGTTCGCTCATGTGTTGGTGTCCTGGATTCGTCGTGTCGCTTCTGCTACCTCGACCGCAACCGTGAGATTCACCACGTAATCGTCGACCGTCGATCGCAGGCCCGAGGTCGTCTCGCGCTCGATCTCGGTGTGGATGACCCCGTCTTCGATTCGCGTCCGCATCTCGGGCGTGTTGTCCGGTTTGAGTGACGCAGCGATTGTCGGCGCATCCTCGACCTCCGTCCGGATGGTCGCTCGCCGGCTCATAGGTCGGCCTCCAGTCGGTCCGCCACGACTGCTGCGTCGACATCACCATGGAGCATCGCCAGTCCGGCGTCGCCGGTCACGTCGCGCTCGTCGAATCGCGTGGCGAGTTCGTCCCGTGCATTGCCATCAGGCGACGCGAGTGCGACTCCCGATGACCCGCCGATAACCACGCGGCCCGACTCGACGCGAGTAGCCGCGACGAGCCTGGCCACAGGGCGGGGGTCGACGGCCTCGATCGTCCCTACACTGGTCGAACCCGTCGTGGAGAGGGAGACCCTGGTGACCGCGCTGTGGACCGCGCGGCCGACCGACCGCCAGACGTCCAGGGCAGACTCGCGTTCCTCGTGTCCGAGGACGAACGCGATACCGACCCCTGGCTCGCCGACGGCGAGTGCATGGAGGACGTCTGCATAGCCCTCCACAGTTTCGAACGCCGTGGGCGACTCCAGCGGGGCGAGGAAGCCGTCGAGTCCGTCGCTGGGCGGGGGTCCCCCTCCCGTGCTCATCTCGAGCGCGACTGCGGAGGCCAACCGGATCTGGGCATTCTCGTCGAGCTCCGCCGGGAGCCCGAGCTCCGCGAGGAACGCCCCGGCGGCCTGCTCATCGCCGGAGAACGACGTGTGGATCTGGGTCGCGTACGCCAAGCCAGCCCCGACGTCAGCCGTCGGGACGCCGACCCCGGGTCGTCGCTCGACGCCGCGCTCCTGGGCAGCCGCAAACGCCGCTCCGGAGGGAACAGCTCCCTCGGCCACCGCGCCTGCAATCGCCAGGATCGGATCGGGATCGGTCCCCGTCGCGGCCGCCACCTCGTAGGCGGCGAGCGCGAGCGGGACATCGGCGACGAGGACGTCCCCGACATCGAGTCCGACCCCGAGTGTCGTCCCATCGTCTCCGACCCGGTGGCTGCCGGCCGCCGGACTGGCGGCCATCGAGACCTGGTAGGGCGTGCCGAGTCGGTCGAGCGCGGTCCCGAGCAGCCCGACTGCCGAGAGGCCGGCGCCATCCCGTCGGCCGACCAACTGTACGAAGTCGGCCTCGCGGAGGCGCGCGGCTACTCGGTCAGGATCGGACGTCGCGTCGGCGGCTCGACCGGTGGTGGCCATACGGTTACTCGACGAGTTCCTTGGCGTTCTCGTAGGTGTATTTGAAGTCCTCGTCGAGCGCGTCGCCGCGGTAGTAGTTCACCAGGCGACGGATCTTCGACTCGACGTTCTGCAGGGCGCGTTTGTTCTGGTAGTCCTGGCCGTTCTCCTCCATGTGCTCGTTGAGGTTGACGGCCTTTTCGAGGAGGTTGCGGAGGTCCTCCGGGAGGTCCGGAGCCGCGTCGTTTTCGGCCAGGATCTCGGTGACTTTCTTGCCCGTCGCCGCCTTGATGTCGGGGACGGGGGTGCCCTGGACGCCTTCGTCGCGGAGTGTGATCCCGATCTGGGACGGGTCGTGGCCCTGCTCCGCGAGTTCGACGACGCGCTCTTCGATGTCGTCGGCGTCGACGTCGCTCCACTCCGGTGGTTCGTCTGTCGCCGGTTTGTCCGAGCCGGACGTGCCCCGGCGACGGGTGTGCATGCGTGCCATATATCTGATTGGAACGGCACGGACCGCAGGATAGCTGTCGACACGAGCGTGTCCACACTACCGCAATCCCAAGCCCAGATGGGCGAGTCAGACTTGCGGTCGTGCGTTCCCTATCGTCTTGTGACCGGCGGACGGTGGTAAAGGGTTTCGTTCTGGGACCGGACCCGGACGTCGCCGCCATCGCGGTGCGCAGTCACCCCTGTCTGTCACTCGATAGCCACTGGATGGACACTGGATGTCCGCTGGATGGACACTCCAGAGCCGTTCCAGTGACATCGGGGGATCGGTACTCCTTCTTCACCTCCCGGCTTTCAATCGGCCAGCCTGCCCCCGAATCGAGAGGTTTATGGGTGAAGGTGGGATAGGTCGCGGTGCGGGCTCGTAGATCAGTGGTAGATCACTCCCTTGGCATGGGAGAGGCCCCGGGTTCAAATCCCGGCGAGTCCATTCGGCTCGCTTCGCTCGCCTCATTCCCTCGCCGTCTTCCCCCTCACTCGCTCGCGTTCGTTCGCGGGAATCCCGGCGAGTCCACTTCTCCTCGCCGCACCCAACTCGCGAGCGGCGCTTGGGCCGCTCGCGGTTAGTGGCGAGGTGTGCAGCGACGACGCCCGGATTCGAACGCCTTGTCAGTCGCAGCCCGCGCAGCGGAGCGAGCAGGAACGTCTGACTGAGGGTTCAAATCCCGGCGAGTCGATGCGGTTCGGTACTCGACCGATTTCCTTACGGTCTTCTCCTCTCACCCGCGAGTTCTGTATGTAGCATCTCGGCACACTCCCCCATGAACAGCCAAGCCCTCTAGTACC